>Ga0190366_1000187_pt1 | contig 13599 bp, 16 predicted proteins | sample 487218910_MG_FD_169990 | JGI IMG/M metagenome (GOLD analysis project Ga0190366, IMG submission 169990) | Hydrothermal vent microbial mat bacterial communities from Southern Trench, Guaymas Basin, Mexico - 4872-18-9-10_MG | ecosystem: Environmental > Aquatic > Marine > Hydrothermal vents >...
CTCGGCTGGATGATCTCGGTTAAGCTTCTCGAAGCAGATGAGAAGAGCGTTAGGGTTGAGCTTGAGGGAGTCCCACTCTCGATAGCGAACGCGATAAGGAGGTTCACGATAAACGAGGTTCCAACCATGGCGGTCGAGGAGATCCTATTGATAGAGAATACCTCGGCCATGCCTAACGACGTCCTAGCCCATAGAATCTCCCTAATACCATTCAAGTCCGATATAGATAGATATGTTCCACCCGAGGAATGCGATTGTGGGAGTAAGCTTGGATGCGATAGATGTGCTGTGAGATATATCTTGAGGGCTGAGGCGAAGGATGAGCCTATAACCGTCTACTCCGGGGACATGATCCCAGAAGACCCTACAACCACCGCGAAGCCCGTAAGCCCTAAGATCCCGATAGTGAAGCTCGCGCCAGGCCAGCGGATAGAGATGGAGCTATATGTCAGGGTTGGGAGGGGGAGGAAGAATGCGAAGTGGCAGGCTGCGATCTCATCCCTTTATGAGTCGAAGGATGGAGACCCGAATAAGAGGATACTCTATGTCGAGTCTATAGGATTTCTGCCGCCGAAGCGCATCCTAATCGAGGCCGCGAAAGCCTTGGAGAAGAAGACCTCAGAGTTCGAGGAGAAGTTTAACAAGCTTCTAGGAGAGTTGAAGGCGGATTAATCTTTATGATTAACCCGAGCGAAACCATAGGAGAATCGAGATGGTGAGTAGGAGGAAGACGGTTAGGCCGGGGCTCAAGCTAAGCATACTCAAGGCGATCCCGAGGCCGGCGGCGAAGACTAGATTCTGGAAGAGGATAATCGAGGAGGCCGAGAGATCTAGGAGGAGTAGGAGGGTCGTAAACCTCTACAAGCTCAATAGGCTCACGAAGAGCGGAGACGTGGTCTATGTCATCGGAAAGGTCTTAGGTTCCGGAGAGTTGGATCACCCGATAACCATAGGAGCCTTCGGCTTCTCGAAGAAAGCCTATGAAAAAATTTTGAAGGCGGGTGGAACAATCCTAACGACCGAGGAGTTCGCCGAGAGGTATCCAAGCGGCAGCGGCGTCAAGCTGATAGGCTAGAGTGGGAGAACCTCTCTGCCGAGATGAGTGTTCAAGACTATCCCAGCCGACGTATACATCGCGCTCAGCCCACAGAATATCCCCTCAACTCCAGCGATCCTGAGTAGTAGAATCGATCCGCCTGCAGCGATCGTGAAGAAGGCCGCTGAGAGGAGGAAGAAGAGGATCGTTAGTGAGATGAAGACCGTCGGTAGGGCGAATCTAGTTATCTTAAAGGATCCCGGGGTTAGGTAGGCGGTGAAGATCCCCCACATCAACATCACATATCCAGCCTCCACCGGGGTTAGGGTCACTATCTTGAGCCAGTCTAGGAGGATCGCCAGCGACAAACCTATCCAGAAGAGGCCATAGGAGGTGAAGGCGGTTAAGCCGAAGATGTCTCCACGCCTCCCATCGATTATCCCAGCGATCACTTGAGCCAATCCACCATAGAAGAATCCATAGCAAAAGGTGATCAAAGGCACCTCGACCAGCCCAGCATTATGGAGGTTTAGGAGAACGGTCGTCAGCCCGAATCCAGCGAGCCCCAGAGCTCCTGGAGAAGCCCACTCACTCCTTCCAGACATAGATATTCAGATAAATCCGTCGTTAATAAAATGTGCCTCAAAAAGATCGGAGCGGGATTGTCGTCGCTGAAGTCGTCAATTTGACGAAGAAGCGATATGAATATCGCGATTTTACCGTCAATATGCTCAAAATCTGATAAAAAAGACAAATACATGCCTTACATGGAGATCCTAGAGGCTGATGAGGGCGAGGCTTACGGGCTTCATGGAGCTTGAGCGCATCGCTTCTATCGAAGGGCTTAAAGACGAGAGGAAATGCGCGATATTCAGGGTTAAGACCGAGATCCTAAAGACGATGACGAGCGACCTACTCGAAAAAGGATTCTACTGGATCCTACCCGTGATGCTTTCGAGGGCCACCGATCCGCTCTGGCCCGATCCAGGTGCGAGCATAGAGAAGAGGCTTGAGCTTGAGGTCTATGGGGTTAGGGTGAAGGCGATGCAGAGCATGATCCTCCATAAGAGGGTCTTAGTCTCCCTAGGGCCTGAGAGGTTCTTCATCTACTCGCCGAACATAAGGATTGAGCGTAGGGATAGGGCCTTAACCGGAAGACACCTCTATGAGTTCACCCAGCTTGAGGTCGAGGTCGCCTACGCGAGGATGGAGGACATATTTAGGATCTATGAAGATCTCATAGCCAAGTCGATAAGGGCTGTTAAGGAGAGGCTTAGAGATGAGCTCAAACTCCTCGGAAGAGAGGGGATCGAGGTTCCAGAGACTCCATTCAAGGTCTTCAAGAGGAGAGAGGTTGAGGAAAGATATGGAGCCGACTGGGAGCTAAAGCTTTCAAGAGATCTAAGGAATCCAACATGGGTCACGGACATCCCGAGAGAATTCTATGACTATGAGGATGAGGAGGCTGGAGAGTGGAGGAACTTCGACCTAATCCTACCAGAAGGCTATGGCGAGGTGATCTCGGGAGGAGAGAGGGAATACGAGTATGAGAAGATGCTTAGAAAGATCGAGAGAGATGGGTTGAGGAGAGAGAACTATGAGTTCATCCTAAACCTCGCTAAACGCGGACTACTCAAACCCTCAGCCGGAGCAGGGCTCGGGGTCGAGAGGTTCATAGCATATGTCTGCGGGGTAAGGCATGTGGCCGAAGTCCAGCCATTCCCAAGGATCCCGGGAATAGTTTCAGAGCTGTAGGAAAATACGCGGAGTATCATCGTTAAGATATTGGGAGCTTAGGCTGGAATTAAGTGATCATAAAGGATGCTGACTTAACACGAGGGAAAAGGAGGAGAGGGGGTCTAGGCAGGCCAACGATCACACAGCCTCGCCAAAAGCCTAAGATAGCTCTCTTGATATAGCCGTTAGCCCTCGGATCCTTGGCAAGCCTGATGAACTCCTTGACGGCTCTCAAAGTCCTATCAAAGTCTTCGAAACCCTCAAAGACATCTCCATAGCTTTCAGCGATCAGCTCAATACCATATAATTCACCTATATCCGTGGAATTCATTGACCTGTCTCCGAAACGCCGTTAAGCTTCGACTGCCTCTTCATCAAAATCCTCCAAACAAACCTTGGACATGCCCTCTCCCTCCACAATCTCAACCCCTTTCTCCGGGAGCCTCATCCAAGTCTCGGTAGACCCTTAGGTGATTGAAGTATCTCCTGCCGCAGTCTCGCAGATGACCTCAATGATGAATCGCTCGTCACACAGCGCGTATCCAGTCGGCAGATCCCTCAATTCGCTCTCCTTCACCGCAACTCCTGTACTCCACAGGAATCGCTTAAGCGTTGTCCTAACCCTTGTCCTCACCACCGACTAATACGGTTATTCCTTGAGCAAAGTCTGATTCTAGATTACTTGAAGCACCTAATAATTTTTTAACGATTACATCTGGGTTAGGATACTTAGCCTTTGAACTCATTCCTTTCCTTCTTGAGCTTGGTAAGTAGCTTTCTCATAAGTTGATAGTCGATCTTCCTTAGAGAGTTCCTTCTTCAAGAGATTAGCCAATTCCTCAGAGTCTCTAGCAGATTTCAATTTTAGAACCATCTCTTCGTTTTGGAGCATGGAGGCCAATTTTTGGAGAACATGGATCTGCGATCTCGGGTCATTTAAGGCGAGCAAGAATATTATATTAACGTATATCTCCCTCCTATCCTCCATATTTAGGAACTTTACAGGATTATGTAGCTTGGTGACCACTATTGCTGGTCTGCGAATATACTTAGCATTAGCATGAGGGATCGCTACGTTCACACCCAGTTTTAACTTCAGTCCTGTCGGAAACTGTCTCTCACGCTCTAAGATAGCCTTTGGAAGTTCCTTCTCGGCGTTCCCCCGTTTAACGAGTACCTCTGACAGCATCTTTATAACATCTTCACGGTTGCCCGCTTCCGGGATTTCGATCGCTATTATCTCCATAAAAGCTTACCTTGGTAAGGTCAGCGCAGGCCCTGAAATTTAAACATATTTTTCACGTTCAATCCATTTAACTCTTTATGATATAGGTTTAAATATCGCTTTCTAAGCATTTTAATAAGTTTCGAGAGGTGAAACCATGGCAGACATCGTAGGAATTATTTCAGAAGCAATTCTGTGGTTGGGGAAATTACCTGGATGGGTTTTGGTGCCGATATTCCTTTTCATTCTAGGGCTCATATTTGGGGTTGGTATAAAAAAATCGGCGAGAAGTGCGTTCTATGCTGGAATAGGATTACTAGGACTTATGACCGTGACAATGTATATCTTCGCCCCATATGTTATGCCGATTGTTAAGGAATTTGGTAAAGCTGTTGGAAAACAGACTTTAGGAGTAGCTGACGCAGGGGTCTTCACGCTTCTAACTGTGACATGGGGTCTTCCTATAGCGGTGCTCTACATACCCGTTGGGTTATCGGTCAACATATTATTATTATTCGCGAGAATAACTCGAACGCTGGATGTAGATCTGCTGAACTATTGGTGCTGGGGTGTATCAGCAATGGTCATATGGATGCTCACGGATAGCTGGTTATGGGCTACGGTTGCGTTCATCATAAACGAGATATTCATTCTGAAGATAGCAGATTGGACTGCGAAAGATGTTCAATCACAGTTCAACATGCCTGGGATCTCAATACCGCATGGAGGTGCAGGTCTATGGCCTGTGGTTGGATGGCCCCTGGAATGGATCTACAACAGGATTCCTGGATTCAAGGACCTTAAAGCTGATCCTGAGACCATTAGAAGCAAACTTGGAATGCTTGGAGAACCTTGGTTTATAGGTGCTGTCTTAGGCTTTATATTTGGCGTCGTGGTGCGATGGCCAGTAGAAAAGATACTAACATTGATGATGGCTCTCTCCGCGACAATGATACTTTTCCCAAGGATGGTTGGAGTCATGATGGAGGGCTTGGTACCACTAGCTGACGCGATAAGGGAGAAGGCCTTGAAGATATTTAAGCAGGAGATCTATATAGGGCTTGATGCAGCCGTTTTAGTAGGTTTCCCATCGGTCCTCACAGCAGGGATTGTCCTCGTTCCAATAGTGTTGGTGTTAGCACTTGTGTTACCGGGGAATAAAGTATTACCTTTAGCAGACCTAGCTATTGCGACTCCATTCTTAGTTAGTATCTGTATGGCGATTCACAAAAAGAATGTGATTAGAGGGATAATAACGGGAATAGTCATCTTCACGATAGCTCTCTATGTTTGTGGAGATCTAGCTCCAATATTCACCATGGCCGGTGCCAAATATGGGCTTAAGATCGCTGGTCAATGGACAAGTGTAGGGCAAGGTAGTCATTGGGTCGCCTGGATACTTGCAAAGATTGCCTCCCTATTCGGCTATAGCTGGTAAAAGGTGGCTGAAGTTGGCGAAACGTACATTAAGGATATTAACCGTGTGTGGGACTGGAGGAGTTACATCGAGCGTCACCAAAGTAAAGGTTGAGCAGATCCTAAGAGAGGCAGGAATAAATGCGGAACTCTCAAGTATGCAGGCCAGCGCAGTAACTCCTGACGTTGCAAAATCATACGACCTAGTAGTGTCAACCACCCCAATCCCGATACAAGGCGTCCCGCTAATAGTTGCAACATCCTTTTTAACGGGGATTGGGGAGGAAGAAACAAAGAAAAAGATCATAGAAACAGCTAAGAAAATACTTGGAGGGAAATAACAGTATGACGTTCTTCGGTAGATATGGTGGCCAATTCGTACCAGAAGGTATACATTTTCCACTAAAACAATTAGAAGAGCAATGGAATACCTTCATAAAGAGCAAAAGGTTCGAGGAGGAGTTCCAGAAAATCTGTGCTTCACTGGGATTCCAAAAGCCTCAATTCCTTACCGTAAAAAAGATAGTCGCGGGAAAGGACATCGTATTGGCTCACAATCATGCAATCTTTACGAGCATAATTCTTCAACTTATCTTTTCAAAGAGTGTTAAAAAATCAACGGTGTTGCATGCTGCAACTTCCATCGAAACTGCAATTATATCCGCCATGATCGCCAAAGAATTAGGTATCCCAATAGAGATCTTCCTTAAATCGAGAAAGCTCAGTGACGAATCTATAAACTTGGTGAGGTCACTTAATGCTAATATTACTTCTGTAGATGAAAGCCCTTATCCAATACCCGCGCTTCACGCATTCCAAAAATGGTTATTCAACCCATCAAACACGTATCCACTCTTTGAAGAGGCTATAGGCCCTTCACCATTCCCATCTATCGTTAAAGAGTCCTTCTCCCCATTTTGTAATAAAATAAAATCATCTTATACGGAATTGTATGGAGGGAAGCCGGATTTAATAATACTTTCATGTGATTATACATCATCTCTAGCAATAGCTGATTACTTCCTTAAAAATGATGCAAGAAAAATCATCTTCATCGAAAGGGCAAGAGCAGATGAAAGAAGGGAAGTAACCGAGTTTCTAGGAGGAATAACCGAGGTAATAAATCCAGGGTCTCCCGCTCAAAGACCTATCCCTCCCGAACTCTGCTACTTGTTCGATCAAGGTGCGATAGAGAGAATCAGAGTTGGCCAAGAGGTCGAGAGCATTGGGGGACTTATCGAGAAGATTGTTAGATCGAGCAAGATCTTTTTTACGGATTCTCGAATCTATTATGCGATTAAACTTGCGGCTGAGGCGTCTTGCAAATATGAGAGCATCTTAATATTCTTTGAGCCAAATTCTTTGAGGTGTTTGCCTTCATGAATAGAATTGACGAGTTGTTTGAAAAATTCAGATCACGTGATGATAAACCATTCTTGACATACTTGCCATGCGTAGATCCATCTCTCAGGGAAACACTTGACCTAGCAGATTTCTATATCAGAAATGGAGTTGATTTCATAGAAGTAGGAGTACCAAGTATTCTTCCATGGTTGGATGGACGAACAATTCAATCATTGCATAGAAGAGCTTGTTTGGCGGGGGTAACGACGGATCACGTCTTCAAAGCATCTTCACTCCTGAGGAAGAAGTATCCTGATCTGCCGCTTATCCCGATGACAACCTACTCAAGTATCTACTCATATGGTGTAGAGAACTTCTGTGAGAGGTGTGAGGAAGTTGATGTCGATGCAGTCATAATACCAAATTATCCTTATGTATTTGGAGGAGACCCACATAATTTTGTAAAATACTTAGACGAACACGGAATTTACTTCATAAACTTCATTGACGGATTAACACTGAGTCCTGAAGGTTCTGAGCAATACGAACTACTTGTAAAAATGATAAGATTGAGTAAGGGTTTTATCTACATGCCCACCAGAGCAGGTATAACTGGCGGACATGGAGCCCTACCCTATGAGCAGATAAGGAGGAGAATTGAGAAAGTGAGAAAAATTCAAGAAGCCGTTGGTGTTAGGACGCCGATTCTTTTAGGTTTTGGAATCTCCAAGCCGGACCAAGTTCGGGAGATAGTTAAGGCAGGTGCTGATGCGGTCTGCGTAAGTAGCGCGATATTAAGGCGATTAGAATTGGGAAGAGACGAAGCGGGAAAGCTCATAAGAGTCTTAAAGGAGGCGACAAAGATAAAATGATAAAATTGGCCGAGACTTTCGGGAAATATGGCGGGATTTGGACTGAGGATTGCTTCAAATATATAGCTAGGGATTTGGGAGAGAGATGTTCGAGAATTTTGGAGACAGTTAACTTTAACTCGGAGTTTCAGGTTCTATCACGTTTCATGAAAATCTCCAAGCCAACAATACACGATCTAGGAGAACCATTTAAGCTATCTAAGGCGGTCATAATAAATAATCAGGGTGTATTACTCAACGTTATCGGTGGATTACTTCTTGCAAAGAAATTAGGTATAAGTCTTGTGGTAACCGGAGCAAGAACGAAAGAGCATGCATTAGCATCCGCTCTGATATCTCTTAAACTCAATATTCCATTAAAGATATATCTTAGCAGAAGTTTATCGGGTGATCCAGAACTGTTGAATGCCGTGAAGTCCCTAGATGTTGAGGTAGATGGAGAAACCTGCAAATCGCTTTATGACGTGCCGGAAATGTACGCCTTTCAAGATTGGTTTAAAAAGCCGGGAGAGGTCTTCTTCCTTCCAGAGAAAGCAAACGTAGGACCTTATCCATTCCCATCTCTATGCGAGCACTTTTATTCCTATTTAGGGCAATTCATTGAGGAGGATGTTAGAGAAGCTCTAGAAGATGGATATGGAGTAAGGATAATAGTCCCTATAGATAGTGGTACTACGGCTCTAGGGATCTTCAGCGCTTTTCTTGAGAAAAAGATTTCATTATATACGGTCGAGTTGGATGATTGGAAAGAGAGAAAAGAAGTTTTAGTGGACAATTGCTGTACCTTAACTAAGGGATTTAGAGAAAAGGACAATACAATACATCGAGTTCTAGCACCGAAGCTCGTTCATTTATGGGAGGTCGGGAGAATAAGGAGAATATTCATATCAGCCGATAAGCTAAGCGATTTCCAGAAGTTCTTCGCTAAGGAAAGGGGGATCCTTGTAGAAAGAGCATCTTGTGTGGCGCTAGCGACGGCTTTAGATATGGAGAAAGAGCATACGGAGGATCGAATATTCACAGTTATAAGATCCCCGGTGGTGGGTGTTTTATGAATAGAGCTGTTAAGGTATTCTCTCTTCTGAAGAAAAGGGGAGAAGGGGCACTAATACCTTACGTTCCAGTTTACCCCGATATAAACAAGACTATGAAGGTCGTGGAAGCATACATAGCGGGCGGCGCGGATATGATAGAAATCTCCGTTCCATCCGCTCGTCCATGGATCGACGGACCAACCTTGCAAAGATATCATAAGGAAGCTCTGATGAAGAATGTTACGCTTGTTAATTCTCTTAAAGTGGCTGAACTAGTGACGAAGGAGCATCCAGAAATACCAATCTGGCTCATATTTTACCTGACAGAAGCTTTGAGCTACGATCCAGAGGAACTTGCAGAAATGTGCTCAAATGCCGGGATCGATATAGTTGATGCGCCTAATTATCCAATAGATGACCCATTTGGATTGAGTAAGGCGCTTGAAAAGAGAGAGATTTATATGATTATACCGATTGACCTCAGCACAGCAACCGCAAAAAAGGGCGATCCGCAATACAAGGTGTTATATAATATCCTACGCGCTGCCCGTGGTGCCATCTTCCTCATGCTTGCAGCTGGAGGCTTAGCCGGGATAAAAAAGGAGTTTCCCGCGGATAAAGCAAGAAATGCTACAAATAATTTAAGAAGAATTCTAAGCGAGTTAAACAAGGATCTGCCGATAATAGGAGTAACCGGAATCTCTAATGAAACTCATGTAAGAAGAGCAATTAAGGATGTTGGATTAGATGGTGTCATGATGGGAAGCGCCTTCGTTAAAAAAATTCAAGAGGGCGCATCGATGGACGAGTTAAAAGAATTCACTCGACTAATTAAACAGGCCACAATCTCTCCCTAGATATAAGCTGAGCTATCTGCTGAACTTCCAAATCTTCAGCTAATAACGTCTTCTTCCCCATCTATTCCTCATTCGAGCCTACTCCCTTTAGGTTGCGACGAAATCCTAATATATAAGCCGATAGAGTTTCATCAAAATGCAGATGAATCAAAAAATATTTTTGGTCTTGAATTACTTAGACATATTTAAGACAACTAACGAGGAAGCCTTAAAGTTGCTTGGGCTTTCCGAAAATGAGTTGAAGTTAATCCTTAAAAATCTCTTTCAGGAAGGGCTCATAAGAAGGACTAATAGTGAATGGATAATTGAAGAATCTGGAGAGGAGATGGTCAGGGGTTATCGAGAGAGACTCTTACGAGAATCCAGCAGAAGCGAAGAGTTCATGAAATACTGTGAAGAATTTGAGAGGCTTAATAAAGAGTTTAAGGAGCTCGTTACAAGATGGCAACTAAAAGATGAGGGCGGAATGCTGGTTCCAAATGATCATTCAGATCCAGATTATGACTTTAAGATAATTGAAAGGCTAAGTGTGGTTCATGAAAAAACGATGAATGTCTTAAAGAGGATATGCGAGATCATCCCTGCATTTAAGATATATGCTAAAAGACTTGAGAATGCATTAAATCTCTTAATGAACGGAAATCTTGAGTATATGGTAGATAAGAGCAAGGAATCTTATCACGAAGTGTGGTTTGAACTTCATGAAAGCTTGTTAAAGATCTCGGGAATGAAGAGGGTTGAGTAGGGATTATGGTCATGAAGAACGAGAAACCATTTGTCCTATCGTTTGAGGAGGCCATAGGACTCTCTAAGAGAGAGCTTGGAGGAAAGGGTTATGGATTGATGGAAATGACCAAGCTCGGATTACCCGTTCCGCCCGGCTTAATTATCCCAACATATGTATGTAGAGAGTACTATAGAGCTGGAAGACTGCCGAAACAGCTCATGGACATGGTAGCTGATAAGTTAAAGATGATAGAAGATAAAGTTGGAAGAAAACTTGGCTCTGTTCATAAGCCATTATTGGTTTCGGTTAGATCAGGTGCCCCTGTCTCAATGCCGGGAATGATGGATACGATCTTAAACCTAGGGTTAAATGACGAGATAGTGGAAGCCCTGGCTAAAGAGACTGGGAATATGTCATTCGCTTACGATACCTATTTCAGATTCGTTCACTGCTTTAGTAGAATAGTTCTAAGAGTTCCGCAGGAGGAACTTGATGAAGCGGTCGAAGAATTTTTGAGATCCAGATCTTTTAGGGTCTTAGATTTCAGCAAACTTTCTCATGAAGATTTAAAGGAGCTTATATGGGATTTAAAGAAAGTTGTTGGACACAAGACTGGTAGGAGATTTCCCGAAGATCCGAAAGACCAGCTTAAAGAGGCCATCGAAGCTGTTTTCAGATCTTGGAATAATCCAAGAGCTAAAGCTTACCGAAAGCTATATAAGATTCCTGAAGATCTCTGCACAGCTGTTGTCATACAAGCAATGGTCTTTGGGAACCTCGGCCAAAATTCTGGTACAGGGGTCTGCTTTACACGCAATCCTTCAACCGGAGAAAAAGAGTTATACGGAGAGTTCTTGATAAACGCGCAAGGGGAGGATATAGTAGCCGGGGAACGCACCCCGATGCCAATACATGAGTTGAAACGTAGGTTCCCAAGAATTTACGAGCAACTATTGAATATAGCAGAGATTTTGGAAAAACATTTCAAGGATATGCAAGACATAGAATTTACAATTCAGGAGGGAAAACTATATATTTTACAAACCAGACCAGGAAAGAGAACTCTCAAAGCATCTATTAAGATCGCCGTTGATATGGTTGAAGAGGGTCTGATCACAGAGAGGGAGGCAATTGAGAGAGTTGATATGAGTAAGCTCGCTCAGGTCTTCAAATCTAGAATAGATCCGCATGCTGGAATAAAGCCTTTAGCAAGGGGTCTCAATGCTTCCCCGGGAATCGCCACGGGAAAGGTTGTATTTACTGTCAGAGATGCGGAAGTTTACTCAAGTAAAGGGGAACCCGTAATATTAGTTAGGCCGGAAACCAAACCTGAAGACGTTAGGGGTATTGCAGTATCAGTTGGAATCTTAACGACAAAAGGGGGGATGACCAGCCATGCGGCTGTAGTAGCAAGGGGACTAGGTAAACCCGCTGTCGTTGGTGCAAAAGATGTAAAAATAGATCTCGATAACGAACTCTTCAAAGTAAATAACCTGGTTGTTAGAAAGTTCGCTGTTATAACGATAGATGGTTCAACAGGAAATATTTATCTCGGGAAAGTTCCGACAATTAAACCTGAAATACCGCCAGAGATAAGAAAACTTCTTAACTGGGCAGAGAAGTACGGAAAGCATGTACCTAGCGAATTAAAAAATTTAATATAACAACAATGCAGTATCTAATAATGAGGATGCTTAAGATAATTTTGGAAAAGGAATTGCCGGAGTCGGTAAGCATAATCGGCATAGCTAACTTTAGACGTGGGATCGAGATTTGAAAAGGAATTTTTCTCAGTTTCTAAAGGATTTTTAGAGATCTAGCGATAGCTCTCTCATATATGCTCATATAAGCAAGCGCTTACGGCGGCATTACTCGAGCATGGATCTCTGGAAGAAATAGACCCTTTCGTCTTAATGATATGGAGCCCCAAACCAATATAATCGAAGAAACGTTCATCCATAGTATCTATTCGAATGAAATTTGCGTCAGCATATTCTAACTGCTTAGCGGCTTTCTCCATATTCCTTGAGTTAGTAGCAATTATTGAAGCAGAAATAATCATTTTTGTAATATTTTTCAAACGAATAAATAAAAATTTCAACTCATAGCAGTTATCTTATCTGACCAATTAAGAAGAAAAGTATTAATATGGAGCTGAAAGGTTCTATGAACAGCCCGCGATTTATGGAGGTGACGAAATGAATAGAGCTGAAGCTAGACTAAGTTTACTTAACAGGAGTGGGCTTCATGCTAGACCAGCGTCAATATTTGTTCGAACTGCTCAAAGGTTTAAAGCGAAAATCATTGTTAAGAAAGATGATAAAGAGGCTGATGCCAAAAGTATTTTGAGCGTTTTAGCGCTCGGTGCTGAATGCGGCGATCAGATAACGATCATAGCTGAAGGTGAAGACGCTTCTGAAGCCTTAAAGACGATAGTGGACTTGATTAAGAGTAAGTTTGGAGAAGAGTGAATAGGATTATTGAAGTCTCACCCAATACTTTTCTCATACGATTCTAAGACTGATCTTGTTGGATTTATTACGACAAGTCCTTTGTATCCGTCCACTATCATAGTATCCTCATTCTTCACATTATTTAAAAGATCTTTAACCCCTACGACTGCCGGAACTTTCATAGCTCTCGCCATTATCGCTGCGTGAGACGTTATACTTCCCTTTTCAGTAACTAATCCTAAGATGTTCTCCTTCTTCATCCTAGCGGTATCTGATGGAAGAAGTTCTGAGGCAACAACTATCCTCGGTTCCTTTAATTCAAATTTTCTCTCAGAATTCTTTACCAAATTTCCTAAGATTCTATTCCTTATGTCTTTTAAATCATCCGCTCGCGCCTTGAAATATTCGCTTTCCATAGATTCAAAGACGGCGATTATATCATCTAAGGCTTTATTGACGGCATCTTCGGCGGATAAGCGCTTCTCCTCGATATAGTTAATGACCTTGCCTATGAACTCTTTATCTTCAAGCATCATTAAATGCGCTTCAAAGATCGCAGCCTCACTTTTACCGATCTCTCTCTCAACCTTTTCTCCAAGAGTCTTTATCTGTTCCTTCGTCTTCTTAAGGGCCGATGTGAACCTTAATAGCTCATTTTCCGGATTCAGGGACTTCTTACGGCGCTTACGTTTAACGTTTTGCTCACTTTGATAGATAGCGACCTTACCTATAATGATACCCGGAGATGCTGGGATCCCTCGAAGTTCAATCATCAGTTTTTGGATTCGAAGATCTAAATTAAAAATATTGTCCTCAGGATCTGTAAGGAGAGTATGAGACCTACCGAGAGAGGGGTTGAAGTGGTAGAGGATGATTAGAGGCCAAGCATCCCTAGACG
>Ga0190366_1000188_pt1 | contig 13585 bp, 9 predicted proteins | sample 487218910_MG_FD_169990 | JGI IMG/M metagenome (GOLD analysis project Ga0190366, IMG submission 169990) | Hydrothermal vent microbial mat bacterial communities from Southern Trench, Guaymas Basin, Mexico - 4872-18-9-10_MG | ecosystem: Environmental > Aquatic > Marine > Hydrothermal vents >...
GGGGGAAACCCGGGCCTAGCGAACGCTCGTGTCCCCCTTGGTGGGGGCCGGGCATGACAGAAAAGTTACCCCGGGAGTAACCGGCTTGTCGCGGGCAAGAGTTCACATCGACCCCGCGGTTTGGTACCCAGACGTCGTCTCTCCCTATCCTGGCCGTGCAGCAGCGGCCAAGGGTGGGGCTGCTCGCCCATTAAAAGGGAACGTGAGATGGGTTTAGACCGTCGCGAGACAGGTCGGACTCTACCTGCCGGGGGCGCTGGCCGCCTGAGGGGAAGGTCCGCCTAGTACGAGAGGAACGGCGGGCCGCGGCCTCTAGTCTACCGGTTGTCCGGCAGGGCAGTGCCGGGCAGCCACGCCGTAGGGGATAAGGGCTGAAGGCATCTAAGCCCGAAGCCCTCCCCGAGACGAGGCGGCCATTCCCGGTCCGCTGGGGCCGGCGACGGCTCTATTGGACCGGGACGAGGGCGCCTGTAGAAGACAGGGTTGATGGGGTGGCGGTGTAAGCGCCGAGGCTTCGGCCGAGGCGTGAGCCGGCCACTCCCAATTGCCCGAGGTGTTGTGTCTGCTAGGTGTAGACCTGGGCGTATGCGGTCGTGGACTGTACGCGGCGTGATTTTATTTTTGTTTACACTTTTCCGTCATTTTCTAAAGATATTTTCTGAATCACCAGGTGTTAGTAAGGACAAAGATACCTTAATATCAGGGTGACTTGTTAAGGTCGGAGAATTAGCTAGCGTATACTCTAAACCATTCACGCGCCTAGACAAATTCAATATCTGCTGGGTCATAAAGCTGTAAATGTTTTGTTGATGAAGTAGTGGATGCGGGTCTTAATTGTGTGAATATCATCGCTTCTGAGTTATATGCTAGATTCTCGGTAGCCTACTAAGAGTATATTTTCTTTAGTTACTGATTCGTGAAAAAGAGGGACGGCGCTTGTTTTCTTTAGGATTTTTGAGCGAACTAATATATAACTCTTTTAAAGTATAGGTTTCAGGAATTTAGGGGGGTTTGCCTTGTTATCTGGGGCAGAAATTCGCGGCGCTAAGCTTTTGTTAAAAATTTCTGACTGCGATATCTTCCTTAATAATTTTCTCGGAAATATTATTTTTATTGAAAATAATGGAAAGATATTTATAAGGTACTCATTTCACCCTCCCCTATTTTTCAATAATCTAAGCCTAGTACATCTCCTCATGTTCGCAGCTTATTTAGCTAGTGCCCTCTATGCAGCGGTAATTGCGGGTCTTCAAATAGCATACATACGTTCAGCACTTAAAGCCCGAAGGAGAAGGGCCAGCTCGACTGGAAACCGCAGGCTGACGAGGCTCCCCCGTGTTACTATACAAATCCCAGTGCGGGAAGAGCCTCTAGACATTATTGAACGTATACTTCTCCTCTGTTCTCAGCTAGATTATCCCAAGGATAAGTTAGAAGTGATAGTAGTTAGTGATGATTCAGACGAAACAGCTGCGAAAATTGGAAAATTGACTAGACATATCTCGGAAAAAACAGGTTTGAACATAAAATTTCTCCACAGGAAGGAAAAAAGAGGTTTTAAAGCTGGGGCTCTTAACTATGCCCTCAGATTTAGTAGCGGCGAATACATAGTAGTCTTCGATGTCGACACTATTTTCAGAAAAGACTTCTTGAAAAGAGTCATTCCCTATGTTCTAGACGGTTGCGATGCTGTCGTGGTTAGATGGGCGGCGGGCAACTCAGACTTAACGCCTACCAGTAGAGCTTTATCTTTTGTTTTTGACGTAATGGCGGAGATAGTCCAGAACGGTAGAGCGAATTGGAGCAAGACTCCTGCATTGGTAGGCTCGGGTTGTGTGCTTAGCCGGGAAATCATAGAGAAAGTAGGAGGTTGGGATGAGAAGAGCATAGCCGAAGACAGCGATATGGGATTACGCATAGTATTGGCGGGGGGTAGGATAAAGTACATAGACGACGCTAGAATACTAGTCGAGGTACCGTATAATTACGCCTCTTTTAAAAAACAGCAAATTAGATGGATTTACGGTTCCGTTGAAATGTTACGCAAGTACGCTCTACAGGTTATAACTAACAGAAACCTAAACTTAAAACAGAAAATAGATAACCTACTCTACTACGGACAGTACCTCAGCATAATACTTAACATCGTAGCTATAGCCTTCACTACCCTCTTTATAATATTCAGGTTTCCCTTCATTAAAGCGCTTTTCTCAATACAGGCTTTCTTATTCGCCATGCTAGCTTTCTACGCTTACGAGCTCTTCAAATTAACCCGAGAGATGGGATATAAGCTCAGGAAAGTACTGCCCCATTTAGGCAGAGTTACAGCTATGGGTCTTGCCGTATCGCTTCCAGGTCTGCTGGCATTCCTAAAAGCTATCCTAAACCTAGGGCTATACTGGGAGGTAACCCCCAAGGGGCTTAGAGGTTTCTCTCTAAAATCTAGCAAAGTTCAAGAGTTCATCTTTGGGCTAACGCTCGTCTTCATAGGTTTGCTCGCTTTATCGGTAGGCTACTCCATACTAGGCGTCTACTTGATACTGAACAGCTCAGCGTTCATATATGTAGCTTTAAGGAGAAACTTGTAAAAACTTCTTTGCTTTAAATTTGATGATATTATACAAATATTCTCGCAATATTTATATATTACAGAGAGAAATGTGTAAAATAGATATACATGAAAATAGATGATGTTACAATCAAAATTTTAAGGGAGATAGCACTTGGAGAGACGAAAATAAAGCGTATAGCGGAAAAAATCAAAGTGCCTAGGACTACTATAATTGCGCGCTTACAGAAAATGTTCGAAGAAAATACACTTGTAGTGAGCGCGGCGGTCAGCTATTACAAGCTAGGTCTTCAACCAGTAGCAGTTATTAGCGATAGGGCAATTTCAGAGCTAGGCATTCCCTATGCAGCGTATACGGCTAAGTTTCTAAGTTATGACGGAGTTAAATACTTAGTACTCTTCGCTTTTCCTCTGAAGCACATAGATAAATACTTAAAGAAAATCGGTAATGCCGAAGTAATAAAGGTATATGACCCTGTTATATGGATTCCAGACAATGCCTACGTTAATATCGAAAAGGGAAAAATAAGGACTGATTGGATCGCCTTAAGTAGGGGAAAGAGAGGCAAGGAACGGCTATACTTACCTGAAACTCCTGAAGTCAAAGTGAAATTAGACCAGATAGACCTGTACACTTTAGAAAAGCTTCAAGTTAATTCCTTTGAAAAACTCAAGAAGATAGCTGACTACCTCGGTATACACCCGAATCTCCTGCTCTACCACTACCACAAACACGTCCGCCCTCTGCTTTTAGGAAATAACGTAGATTTTTACTTTTGGAAATTGGATGAAGCTCCTGTGGAGCTCTACTCTATTCAAGCTTCAAATCACGAAGAGTTAGAAGCCATACTTTCCGTTCTAAGGAAAACACTAAACTTTAAATTCGCTTATATGGAGACAGGCGGCTCCCACGCCATAGTCGCCTTGCAGGTACCAAGTTGGGAGAAGTTGGATTTCATGGAAGCCTTACTCAATATGAAGAAACATGGACTTAGAGAGGTAAGCCTCTTGGGGATAATCGATCCGAAATCCGTCAAGCGTTACATTATACCATTCAAATACTTCGGTAAAAGAGGGTGGCTTTACGCTAAAGCTTCAAGGTATTAATTTTGAGGTTGGAAAGATGGAGGCCTATTTGGAAAGAGAATTCGAAATATTGAATGAGTATATAGGCAAGGATAGATCGGTAAAAATAATCTATAGGGTAAGGGGTTCTATCCCTGCAGAAGGATTGGATAGGTGGTTTAGTCTCTTAGAGTTTCCGATAAAGCCTTTTTATATGTGGGTGAAAGGTGAGAGGACGTGCGGCGTCTATTATGAGCTCGGCGAGGAAACTACTACTTTTTATGTTAAATTCCGAGAGGGAGAATCGACTAAGGCGAGATTAGAAATAGGGGTTAAAGGTACCTTCTTCGAGAAAGTGTTAAAAGAACATGAAATAATGCATTCCGTCAGTTTTAAAAGCAGACACGTATACTTGCTCTCTCTCCCTTTAAACTTCTCCGTTAAAATCTTAAGCCCTAAAGGCTATAGCCTTAGAAAAACCAGGAAGTCTCTGGAATTTACGTGGAGGAAGAATAAAGGTGTTCAACGCAACCTTATAATTCGCTTAACTAAGTTATAGTCCGTTTTTTCTCGTAAGATATGCCTCCATACCCTACGTGGAGTATTAAATCTGGCTCTAAGACTTTGATTACTTCTGCTCTATTAGTCGCTAACAGCAGGGTAATCCCCTGTCTCCTAGCTATCTCGGAGAGCTTCCTCGCTACTCTCTGAGCAGTTAAACCGTCAAGGTGGGCGGTAAACTCGTCTATTACAAGTAAATTCGGTTTTTCTGCTAGTAAACTGGCGATTTTAGCTCTCTCTTTTTGCCCAGTGGAGAGTTCGGTGAAACGCGCCCTATAAAATACAGCGTCTGACAGACCGCTTATGTTGAGAATTTCTATAGCTGCTACCTCATCCCCTACTTTTCTGAATATATGCTCCAGCAGAGATTCTTCGCCAAAAACAGGCTCCACTTCACCCGGCAGAAGAACCGCTATTCTCACATTATCTGGAATTAAAACCCTCCCTGTGCTCGGCTTATATTTCGGGTGTTCTATTCCCATCGCCGCCCCTACGATTATTCTTAAGAGTGTAGTCTTTCCGGCTCCCGAGATCCCGACTACTGCCACTACGCTACCCGGGTCGATGCGCAAGTTTACGTCTCTCAACACGTACCTCTGTACAGTTCGCCTCACAACGCCGAAGGCTCTAAGAACTTCCTGGATTTTAGGGTCTAACCCCTCGACATCTAGCGTGCTGCTATACAACTTAGATACATTCTCCAATATTATGGGACCGGAGAGTTTTTCCGAGGTTTTAAAGCGAGGTCTGTAGAGGACGCCTCCATGCCTTGTAGCATACCTATCCTCTTTAAGGAATTTGGAGATCTTCTCCTCTGCCTCTTTAGTGAGTGGGTAGTAAAGCACCGGCTTTCCTCCAGCTGTATCCCACAAGTATTTGAATCCTACTTTTTCGAAGAAGGGATGATAACGTGCCATCTGGGCTATCACTTCAACTAAATGCTTTTTCTTCCTCATCTCTGGAATTCGTCTCTCCTTTATCCACTCTAGAGCGGCTTTTACCGCCAAAACTCCAAGCCCATCCCCCCTATAGTCCGGATGTATTACGACTCTAGCGATCCTCGCGGCGGCCGTGTCGCATGTTTCTAAAGCTTCTTGCTTCACTTTTTCACTTAAGATATAATGCGCTCTTCTCTTCCCATATTTTTCCGCTAGCTTCTCGTATTCTCTCTTAAGTTTCTTCATTAGTCTTTTAGGCCAGAAAGTTGGATATATCCAACTTCTAGGGAAAACTTTTAATCTGATATTCTTTTCCAGTAAAACTTCCCCATTTTTTTCTATTCTTCTGTGCATAAGGGGAACTGGAGGATCAACTCTAACATAACCGACTATCTCAGGTTCAAACTTCTGCCTATCCTTAAGCTCTAAAACCAAAAAACGGGAAGCGGGAAGAGAACCCTTTATAGCCACCAATTCCGCTTTCTCTCCATTACACACGGGCTGTACGTTAGCTTCTAAAATTCCATCATCTTTACATTTCCACACGGCGATAAGTTCCTTCTTCGAAGCATAATGATACTGTTCAAGCTCTACAATAGCTAAGTAATCTACTTCGGTTGAAGCTTCTCTAGCCACAATTCTATACTCGTAGAGCTTCTCGCCGGTTAAAGGGCTATATCTAGGATTTAAAAACTCCCTAGAGAAGAGAGGCCAAATCTGAAACTCCCCGTCTGGAAGCTTTTTATACAAAAGGTAACTTCCATCTTCGCGTACTTCTACTCTAATTCTATCCCCCACTTTAAGCCATTGAACTACAACTCCCAGCAATGCAAAAGAGTGGATTTTCCCCTTATTATCCTCGATTTTAACCTCTCCAAAAGTCCACCTAAAGCCCCTCTCCGGCACGAACCTTTCAACAACCAAACCTTCAAAACTCTTCATAACGAATAACACTACCCATATTAGGTAAATATTTTAAACTCCCACCCGGCTTAAATGGCGTACCCCTCAAATATAGCGGTAAAAAAGTTAGATGACGGGCCCGCCGGGATTCGAACCCGGGACCTACGGCTTAGAAGGCCTGCGGACCGCTTTCCAGCGGATCGCCGCCCCTCCAGGCTGGGCCACGTTAGGGGTTCCCTGGCCCCGTGGCGTCGGACCCGTAAATGTTAAACCTTAACGTTATTTTTAAGCTTTGTGCTCTACAGCATGCCAGGATTTCTTAAAGTTTATTAATAGGAGAAATTTAGAGGAGTGCTTAATGCTAGGCGTCTAGTAGAAGACGGTTCTACCTTCTGATATAAATCTTGAAATTCCAGGAATAATAATATGATAAAATTAATACTTGAGGTCGAATTATCTTGATTTTTGATTAATTTACTAAAAAAATACATGGTTATTTTTTCAAATTATAATGATATTTTTATTATAATGGTTTAATATTTAAGCTAAAAAAGCTTAAATATTCTTTTTTATAAGTTAGAAATATGGAGGTAAAAAGTTTGATACTTCAACCAGGTCAAAAAGCTCCGGAGTTCGAAATTGAAGCCTATAATCCGGCTACTGAAGAGGTAAAAAAAGTAAAGCTAGAGGATTTTAAAGGCAAATGGCTTATACTCTGCTTCTACCCCGCTGATTTCACATTTGTCTGCTCCACAGAGCTAGCGGCTATGAGCTACATCTACGACGAACTTAAGAAATTAAATGTTGAAGTTCTCAGCATAAGCACTGATACCATTTTCGACCATAAAGGTTGGGTAGAGCAGGAACCTCTGCTTAGAGGTAGAGTAAAATTCTTAATGGGTTCCGACCCGACGGGTAAGGTAGCTAGAGCTTATGGAGTATACAGCGAGACAAGTGGAGTAGCCTTTAGAGGCAGGTTCATTATAGATCCTGATGGCGTTATACAAGCATACGAGGTTGTAAATCTAAGTATGGGGCGTAACGTAAACGAGCTAATTAGGCAGATAAAAGCGTTGCAGTACATAAGGGAGCATCCCGACGAAGTGACGCCAGCTGGGTGGGAGCCAGGTAAGCCTACTATAAAGCCGAGTATAAAGATAGCTGGTAGGGTAGGTGATCAAATACCTAAAGGCAGGTATCCATACTGGTAAATCCTCTATTTTTAGTTTGCCCTCTAGATTTAGGGAGAATCCCCTATTTCCTCTTGCTTAATCTTATAAACCTCTATGGTATTCTCATGTTGTTCTAGCTAAATATTGTGGGTGGAAGTTTGGGGGTAATTATCGAAAGAGTTGTAGACGAGTTGTATGTTTTAAGATATGAAGACAAGGAGACGAGATATTTTGAAGCTATCTGGGCTATTCCGGAGGGAGTTACTTACAACGCCTATGTTTTATTGACGGAGGAAGGAGTAGTGCTTTTTGACGCGTGGAAGCACGCCTGTGCCGACGAATTTATCGAAAGTTTGAGGAGGATAGTTGATCCAAGAGATATTGACTACTTGGTTATTCACCACATGGAGCCTGACCATAGTGGCGCGATACCCCGTTTTTTAAAAGAGAATAGGGGTAAAGCGGAGGTTCTAGGACATAGATTGACTGGAGCTTTGTTAAAGGCGTTCTACGGAGTGGACTGTAGGTTTAAAGCGTTAAGGGATGGAGAAGAATTAGCCGTAGGGAGTAAGGTTCTTAAATTCGTATATACTCCATGGCTTCACTGGCCTGAAACTATTATGAGCTTCATCTACAAGGATAAAGTCCTGCTTTCTGGCGATGCATTCGGTGGCTATTCTGTGCCTTCATCCATATTCGACGATAACGAAAAGGAGGTTTTAGAGTATTATAGGCATGTCAGAAAATACGTGGCTACGATTATAGGCTATTATAGCGATTTTATCATAAAAGCTATTGAAAAGTTAAAAAAGCTAGGTATATCCCCTGCTGTAATCGCTCCTGCCCACGGTTTAATATTTAAAAATAAGCCCGAGGTTATAGTAGATTACTACTCTAGGCTAGCTAGGGGAATCCCCGAGAAAGGCAAGGTGGTCGTGATTTATGGCTCTATGTACGGTTCTATAGAAAAAGCCGTAATTACAGCCGTCGAAGAACTTAGGAAAAGGGGAATGGAGCCAGTTCTGTATAAGTGCACAGATTCGGAGAGTCTCGACGTTGGAGAGGCAATCTCCGAGATAATCGACGCAGAGGCCATTATAATAGGCGCTGCTACGTATGAAGGAGAGGTATTCCCCCCTATGAGCTTTCTCTTGGATATACTCGTAAAGAAAATAAAAATTCCTAAGCCAGTGTTGGTAATATCTTCCTATGGGTGGGGCGGTGTAGCTGGCTCGAAAATCGTCGAGAAGATAACTCGAGCAGGCTTTGATGTTGTCGAAAAAATAGAGTTTAGAGGTAAGCCTAAATCGGAAGATTTAGATAAAATTGTCCGAGGCGTAGACCTACTTTTAGAACGTATAGGCAGATAATAACGGCGTATTTTTATGGCGGCAAAGCCTATTATTGAATTAGCTAAAAAAGCACTAGTAGATGAAATGCGTGCGTTTGTCATTTACCAGAAGTTAGCCAGACTATATGGAAGCGAAACTGTAAGAACTAAGCTTATGAAAATAGCTGAAATGGAGGGGGAACACGTTAGTTTTTGGCGGGAGTTTCTTAAAAAGAGGGGGTGTGATGCATCCTCTATTGCCATTAGCAAGGCGAAGATCGCCGTCTTCACTTTAGTATTTAGATTGATAGGTCTGGGCTTAACTCTGCGCTTGCTAGAGATGGATGAACGAGAAGCTGTCGAGCTTTTTTCAGAAATGTTGGAAAAGCCCGAGCTAAGCAGAGAGGAAAAGGAAAAATTAAAAGAAATTCTCGAAGACGAGCTCGTCCACGAGCAAGAGTTCGCTGAAGAAGAGTCTAGATTCGAAGAATTTCTCGCTCACGTTAGGGATGCAGTGCTAGATATGAATGACGGACTAGTCGAAGTACTATCTGTCACTAGTGAATTAGCCGGTGCTTACGGTAGCCCCTTCCACGTAGCTCTGGAGGGTTAATAATCGGCGTGGCAGGCGCCTTGTCCATGGGTATAGGCTCTTTCGCTAGTGTGAGAGCTCAGAGGCGAGTTCACGAAAGTATTCTGCGGAGGATCAGAATAGCGTCGCGGTATGTAGCTTATCTATTTAGAAGAAAGGATAGCTGAGCACATGGTTGAGAAGGGATTTAGCAAGGAAATTTCCCAAACTGTAGCTGAGGAATCTTCGAAAAATCACGAATTATTATCGAGGATTGTAGCGGAGGAAGAATATGGGCTTAAAGAGGAAACGTTAGAAAATCCCGTGAAAGCGGGCTTATACACCGGTGCATTCTATGCAATCGGAGCATTTATTCTCGTAACGCCCTACCTAGCGGCTCTGACCGTATCTCTTGCAGTACTATTATCGTTACTGCTCGCTGGAATAGCGCTTGCCGCTACAGGTTTCTGATAGCTATTTCAGCGAATTTAGATATCAAGAAGAAAATGCTGGAGATACTACTCGCCGGTTTTGGATCAACAAGAGCGACATTCGTAATAGGAAGGATAGCGTCGATACTATTTGGGATAAGTGTTAGCTAACATTAATTGTTTTTTGTTTTTAATATCTTCAATCGTGTTCGTAATTGCTACTAAAGCTACTCCCCCACCTATAAGAGAGTCTCCTGCGTTAACACCTCGCCTATAACGCTCATACTCAGGAAGAAGAACTTTACTGATAATATCGTGCGCTACGTAAAGTCTATCTAAAATCTGGCTTACTGGGCGCTTTTATAGGCTAAACCTTATATATTTGATTACTCTTCTACATGAACCGTGACGGGCGATCGCCTTTGGCTATGAGGTAACGCCTTGGGAAGTAAAGGGGAAAGTAGATTACGACAAATTAGTAGAAGAGTTCGGCGTAGAAACAATCAATCCCCTACTGTTAGAAGAGATAGAAAAGCTAAGCGGCGGTCTACACCTACTCTTGCGAAGGAAATTCTTCTTCGCCCACAGGGATCTCGACTTTACGCTTAAAGACTACAAGGAGGGAAGGGGCTTTTTCCTTTACACTGGGCGCGCTCCCAGTAAATCGCCCATGCACATTGGCCATCTCATACCTTTTATAATGACCAAGTGGCTACAAGAGAAATTTGGCGTCAACGCCTACATAATGATACCTGACGAGGAGAAGTATCTAGCCAAAAAAGTAGATAGTCTAAGGGAAGTAGAGCTACACGTTATGCAGGATGTATTAAATATAATAGCCGTAGGCTTCGACCCCGATAAGACGTTTATATTCAAGGATATAGAATTTATCGGTCGCCTGTATAAGGCAGCTGTAAAAGTAGCTAGGCATATAACATTCTCCACCGCTAAAGCCACCTTCGGATTTACGGGAGAAACTAGCATAGGCTTGATATTTTATCCCGCTTTACAGATAGTGCCAACCCTTTTTGAAAGGAAAAGGCCTCTAATACCATGTGCTATTGATCAAGATCCCTACTTCAGACTACAGCGGGATATAGCCCCTAAGCTAGGCTTTTATAAAACTTCGGAATTGTTATCAAAGTTTGTATGGGGATTAACGGGTCCTGAATCTAAGATGTCGGCTTCAAAGCCTGAGTCAGCGATATTATTGAACGATAGCCCTGAGGAGGCCGCTAAGAAGGTCAAGATGGCTTTTACAGGAGGACGGGCGACTGCTGAAGAGCAGAGGAAAATAGGCGGTATACCTGAGATATGCCCAGTCTATCACTGGTACAGCATATTATTCGAGGAGGATGATAAAAAACTTGAAGAAAGATATTGGGCCTGTAGAAGCGGAAAACTATTGTGCGGTGAGTGTAAGGCTGAACTCGCTGAAAGGGTGAAAGCCTTTTTGAGACAGCATCAGCGTAGAGTCAAGGATGCTGAAAAGCTTAAGGATAAATTCCTCTACGATGGGAAGCTAGCCAGTAAAATGTGGAATTGGAGCATAGACTAGCCACTGATGGTCCTTAACAACCTATTTTATTTTAAATAAACACCCGGTTTACATGATAACTCTATGTATACGTAGTGGCACCGAGAAAAATTTAAATTTTCGTTGATATTCAACAACTCTGGTGATGCACTTTTGCTAGGTCAGGCGTAAACCCTGAGCGGCTCGAATTTTTGAAAAGGGTAGAGTCTAAATGGCAGAAAAAATGGCTTGAAACTGGTGTCTTTGAAGCCGATCCCGCCGATAAACCTAAGTTCTTCATAACGTTCCCCTACCCCTACGTTAACGCCTACCCCCACCTAGGCTCAGCGTACACGGTTTTAAGAGTCGATATAACTGCCAGGTATAAGAGGATGAAAGGCTTCAACGTTTTATTCCCCCAAGGATGGCACGCTACTGGAGGCCCTATTGTAGCCTCAGCTTTAAGGGTCAGGGAGAGAGATCCTAAAATTCTTAAAACTCTTCGAATGATGGGCATAGAAGAAAAGGATATACCTAAATTCGAGAAGCCCGAGTATTGGGTGAAATTCTTCGTAAAAGCCTGGCGGGAGGATTTTCAAAGATATGGTTTATCGATAGATTGGAGACGAGAATTCTTCACTACATTTCTAAATCCTCCCTATAGTAAATTTATAGAGTGGCAATACCGAAAACTGAAAAGTAAAAACTTAATAGTAAAGGGGAAACACCCCGTAGTTTGGTGTCCTAAAGAGTTAAAGGTGGTAGGCGACCACGATAGACCCGACGAATACATAGGTATAGGGCCGGAACAGGTAGTTATAATCAAATTCAGGGATAATGATGGAATAGTTTACCCCTGTACGACTTACAGGCCAGAAACCATTTACGGCGCCGTAAACATCTGGATTAACCCGGACGAGGAGTACGTCCTAGCAGAGGTAGATGGAGAGCTATGGATTTTATCCCCCTATATAATCGAGGAACTAAAAGATCAACACCACAAGGTAAACGTTAAGGAAAAGGTTAAGGGAGAAGATTTCATCGGCCGCATGGTCTTAAATCCTATTACAGGGAGGTTCGTGCCCGTTCTGCCTGCCAGTTTCGTAGATTTAAAAATTGGCACCGGAGTAGTAATGTCAGTTCCTGCCCACGCCCCCTACGATTACGCGGCTCTTAGAGATCTTAAGAAGAACCCGTCAATGCTGAAAAAGTACGGAGTAGATCCTTCTATAGTCGAAGCTATTGAACCGATAAGCTTAATCGAGCTCGAGGGTTATGGCGAATATCCGGCGGTGGAAATTGTAGAGAAGATGAAAATCTCGAGTCAAAACGATTTCGACAAGCTCGAAAAAGCGACTAAGGAGATTTATACGAAAGAGTATCATCAGGGAGTGTTAAAGCCTATATGTGGAATATGGGCCGGAAAGAAAGTTTACGAGGTCAAAAAAGAGCTTACGGAGTATATGGTGAAAAAGGGTATAGCGCTTATTCACTGGATGCTTCCGAGGGAAGTCTACTGTCGGTGCGGCTCGCGTGCTCACGTTAAAATAGTAGAGAATCAATGGTTCCTTAAGTACAGCGATCCTGAGTGGAAGAGGAAGGCCCATGAATGCATAGACTCAATGATTTTCCTGCCGGAGAGCGTTAGAGAATTCTTCCATAATCAGGTGGACTGGTACGAAGATTGGGCTTGTGCTCACAAGGGTGAACTGGGAACTCCGCTTCCCTGGGATAAAGAGTGGGTTCTAGAGTCTTTAAGCGACTCCACGATATACATGGCATACTACACGATCTCTAAATACCTGCAACACCCAGAGAAATACGGCATAAACTGGGATAAAATAGATGATGAGTTCTTCGACTACGTATTCTATGGAGAGGGCGATCCAGTTAAACTCTCGGAAAAACTAGGAATTAGCAGAGAATTACTCGAAGCCATGAGAAAGGAATTCCTCTACTGGTACCCCGTCGATTTAAGAATTTCCGGAAAGGACCTAATGCCTAACCATTTGACTTTCTTCATAATGCACCACGTAGCTCTATTCCCCAGAGAATGCTGGCCTAGAGGGATAGGGATCAACGGTTGGATAATGGTGGGAGGGAGGAAAATGAGCAAAAGCCTAGGTAATTTTATAATGCTCAGGCAGGCTTTAGACTGGTGGGGCGCCGATGCCACTAGGTTCGCCGAGGCGTATGCTGGCGACTCCGGGTTAGATGATGCCAATTTCGAGCCAGAGCTAGCGGATAGAGCTGTCGACCTACTTTACGAATGGTATTCTTTCGCTGTTAAAAACTACGGAAAAGGTAGGGAATCCACGGAGGAAATAGATGAATGGTTTGAAAGCGTTTTAAATAGAACAATAAAAGAAGTGGAGGAGCTCATGGAGCAGACCAACTTTAAATCAGCTCTAGTTAAAGGCTTTTTCAATCTTCAGAATGAATTCAAATGGTACCTTAAGAGGTGCGGAGGTAACCCCAACAAGGAAGTATTAAAGAAGTTTATAGAAGTGCAAACGTTGATCTTAGCGC
>Ga0190366_1000190_pt1 | contig 13578 bp, 20 predicted proteins | sample 487218910_MG_FD_169990 | JGI IMG/M metagenome (GOLD analysis project Ga0190366, IMG submission 169990) | Hydrothermal vent microbial mat bacterial communities from Southern Trench, Guaymas Basin, Mexico - 4872-18-9-10_MG | ecosystem: Environmental > Aquatic > Marine > Hydrothermal vents >...
GGCTGTCTGAACATGGTTGGCGTGAGAATCATCGTTGACGGTAAGCAAATGATTCCGCAGAACACGGGATGGATAGCGCTTGAGGATGCCACGATAGATGTTGCGATGATTAGGCGAGTGGAGAAAAATCGCCTCATTGAGGCGGAGTTCAAGAACAACGACATAGACAATGCGCACTGGATTTCCGTTTTAGTAGCAGTTTCGTCAATCTTCCCTATCTGGGCGAGGGTTCTCTGATTGGGGAAATGGGGCTGAGAGGCAGAGGACGAGGACTCCCAGACTGGACTCGTGAAGTTAAATATCCGACGATACTGTCACCGAAGCAGCAGGAGTGGAGTGCTCTCTTGGAGTTCAAGAAGACTGATGGAAGCGATAACAGAATTCCGCCGTTCTCAATCGCTTCAGTGAAGGTTTACACCGTCCCAGAAAGTCACAGACTGCTCTTGAAGGGTGCGATGTGTTCAATGACTGATGAGCACGATATGCCGCTGAACGCATGGTGCAAAATCTGGCTCGTGATAACGACGCCGGGCTTTTTGGGAGACAGATACTTCATAAGGTCGGATGCGCTCACCTTCGTGCCTTCGCAGGAAATCAAAGAAGGTCATTCGCTCTATGTTTATCTGCACAATAAATCATCGGAGTATGCGGGTGCAACTGTCAACCTCATAGGAGTGCTTGAAAGCACGAGGGGGTGATAAAAACGAGGTGTAATATACGCCTCAGCATTGATGGAGAACTCGCTCATGAGAAAGAGGAGGAGATCACACTCTTCAAATCAGAGAATGAGGCGTGGAAAGATATGACTGAGAAAGTCAGCGGAGGTGCGTGATGGATGGATGTACTGTTCGCAACACTTGGAAGCTTCGCAGCACTCGCATCTTTCTCACTTTCTCTCGCCATCTGGCTCTGGCGACTGCGCAGAAACGAAATCGCACATTTATACAAGCGAGTGGAGCGGATTGAGGAGCGATTAGAAAGCTTTGAGGAGACGCTGACAGAGGTGCGGGAGCGAGTGGCGAGGTTGGAAGAGAAGGTGAGAGGTTGAGATGGCGGAAATTGCAGTCAATTTCGAGGAGAGGAAGGGTCTCGGAGAATATCCTGTTGCTTCAGTATTCAGCAAAAGCATCAGCGCCAACGATACACTTGTCGTGGAGAAACGAGATTACCCCGACCTGATAATGTATGTGAAGGTTGACGGTGCTTGCGATGTCGTTCTTGATGCGGTATCAGGAGTGCGGCGAAAGCCGGATGGCTCTTATGCGAAGATAAGCGTGAGCGAAACAATCATGTCTTTCAGCGCAGCTGGGGAGCAGGTGATCAGGCTGAGCAATGTCTTAACAAAGAAATGGGGCCTGCATTATCCGTTCCTGCATCTGAAGTTCACGGCTGATACAACGATAGACCTTGTTGCATTACCTGCCGCAACAACGCTGCAAGAAGCTAAGATAGTTGAAGATGGGGTTGGACTTGCGACTGAAGCTACGCTCTCAGACGTGAAAGCTCAAACTGATAAGCTTCAGTTTGATGCTTCAAACTTCTTGAGAACGGCCTTAGCTTCGGATGAAGTGGGATTGGCGACTGAGTCTACGCTTTCAGGCATAAAAACGCAGACTGATAAGCTTCAGTTCGACGCTAACAACTTCTTGAGAGCAGCTATCGCCTCAGATGAAGTTGGGCTTGCTACTGATGCAACTTTAACCTCAGAGCTAACGAGAGTGACTAAGCCAAAGATATACGATGATACCTTAGCCACCCCCGATTGGGTTGACCTAACGAGGTCAATACTGCAAGAAGCTAAGATAGTCGGAGATGAAGTTGGGCTTGCTACTGAAGCTACGCTCTCAAACATACTTTCGCAACTAGACATCACACTTTCAACATTAAGAGACGCTATAACCGCCGCAGCACCGAATAACAAAACACTTGCAGATCTGTATGAGGAACTTGAGAGCATAAGAGCTCAACTAGACGCAACTCTAAGCAGCAGAGCTTCCGAATCAACGTTAGCAGCTATTAGAGATAAATCTCAGTGGGCTAAGCTAGATAATCTCGATACTCTGCTATCCTCAAGAGCACCGAAAGATGAGGGGGCGACTATAATTATTGCTTCTGCTGCTGACGTAAGTGGTGGTGTGATTGCGGCTTTGAACAATTTCAAGAGGTGGACATTATACTTACATACGGATGCAGCTATTGATATAACTGTCGAGTTGTCTCCAGATGGGGGAAGCTCGTGGTTCCTGATACCAGAATCTCCCATTAGTTTCTCTGCCGCTGCTGATGATGTAATAGAGTTTGGATACGATGCGACTCACATCAGATTAACAGGAAGCAATACTACACCAGTAACAGCTATAATAAGAGGGGTGTTCTAAATGGGTAGAACAGGAAGCAGAACACCGCCTAGCACGAGCCTAAAGACACTTCCGATAGATGCGGACAAAGATTGGGGTGGAAAAAGCATCACGAACGTCGGCAATCTCTCGGCAACTAAAATATATGTAGGAGACATAATACTTAAATATGGTTGGAGAGTATTTGAAATGCCTGAAGCTTTATATCTCGAAAAAGGAGGGAGGCGTTTCAAAATAAAAATAGAGGAGGTGGTGTAGAATGGGAACTGTAAGCATAGACGGAACCAGGATAAAACTACCAGTGCAGACGGAAGACCCCACAACAATCGAGCAAGGCGAAATACACAACGTAAACGACGTGCTCAAACTCGCGGTCGGTTCGTCACCTGTTCTGAAAGCGATACTAGACGAAGACCACGACGTCGCTACTGGAGTGCACGGCGTTGGTTCAGGATACATCTGCAAAACGAGCAGAAGCGACCAAAAACCTTCATGGGGCGACATTCCAGACAAGCCGTCAGAGTTTCCGCCTGAATCGCACACGCACTACAAAGGAGACATCGTAGACTTTGCGCACGACCACAGCGGTGATACTCTAAATCCAGCAGAGATTAACGTCGGAGACATCAAGTTCAAAAACGGCTGGATACTAACAGAGCACGACAAACACGGCTTGGTCTTAGTCTCTCCAGAAGGAAGAAAATACGCATTCACTCTAAGACTGGTGGATTAAATATGGGTATCAGCAAATGGCTAAGAAGAAAGCTCTTGCACTGGCTACTAAAAGACGGCTTGCCAGAACTGAGAGTCGGCGAAAACACCGTAAACATAGATGGTAATTCAATAACTCTCCCGGGCTTATCATCAAACCCAACGCTAGCGCAAGGCAAACTATGGTATAGAAGCGACATCAGCAAGCTTAAGTTTAGTCCAGATGGTTCTAACACAACTAACATACTTAAGGAGGATGACCCGTTGAACATCGCACAAATCGCAGGAACGGCATTAACAGGTAGAAACTGGTCAAACGATTTCGCAAAACTAGACGTTCCTCTGACAACACTAGCGAAGCTCAAACGCTGGGGCAGAAACATCGAACCAGCGTGGATACACGGAGGCGAAATCACAGCACCAGCAGCGAACACAGCACTCGTATCAAAAACAGTCTCGAGCGGTAAAACAGGCTACATCTACGGTTTCCTCATCTCAGCAGGCGAGGCAAACGACTTCAAGATAAATTGGACTTCAGGCGGTGCCGCAAAGTCTATAAGAATACCTTTTAGCGGTGAGGGCGCATTACAATGTGTAGATTTCATAGCGCTAAACGAAGGCTTAGGAGCAGACGCAGGAACCGATATAACAATCACAAACGCTAACGCTGGCGCTTCGGGAGTAATTTATCAGGCTCGATTATTATACGCAGAGATGTAGGAGGTGATGAGAAATGGGAGGTTTTAGCACGATAGGAGCAACAAAACTTCTCTTTGAACATACGATTGATGAACTAGCTAGAAAATTCAATCAAGCTGAACCTGCTGTAGCAGCAAGCTATATCAATCAAGGCGATTATATTGGTCTTCTGATTTCGCCAATTGCTTCCATCTTCGATAACGCAAACCTCAGTAAAGCAAAACTACAATCAATCCTCGATAATACAAACCTTACAATCCAGAAAGGTCAAGAAATCGTGGATGCTATGTCCAGCCCGTCCAAAATTGGCACAGGTGGCAGAAGAGGCATAATCGGTGATGATTGGGAGGATAACAAAATAACATCACGAGATAATGCCGCCACAGTTGCTACGGCATTAGATAAAATATTTCAAACTTTTAGACCTGACTGGTCTACAAATGGTGATGTGAGTGTAGCAAGTGGACATGTAACACTGGCAAACACAGACGCTGGACTTATTATTTCTTTTGATAAAGTTGTAAGTCTCGCACAACTAAAACTCGCATTTCAGGATACAAGTGGCAATAACAGACAGGAGTTTAGATTTATGAGTGATTCAAATAATATACCAAACAATTCCAACAATTGGCAATTAAGAACGACTTGTGCTGGCGATTTTGACTTATACAAGTATGTGAGCGGCTCAGGCACTAATGTAATATCAAGCACATGGACTGCCAATACCGCATGGCACACGATAAAGGCAACAAGAGATGCGGATGGCAACTGGGAAATTTTCTTTGATGGCACCTCAAAAGGAACTGCAATCGATACATGGCTACCTACAATCAATTATCTGACAATCTCCAATCACCCAGTTACCAATTATGAACATTATGTAGATAACTTGGAGGTGTGCTGATGAAAGCGTGGATAAAAACCAAAATAATAGGAACTGGGTCTAACGAAGATCCAAGAAGACCATACTTAGCAAATCAGAGCGTGCTATCATCAATGATGGAAATAGATGCTGACACTTGCCTATGCCGTGTAGCAGGCACGTTGGAGCAAATAAATACTATTCTTGAAGACACAGAAATAACCCAGCTAACAGACGAAGAGGCAAGACAGATAATCAAATCAAAATATCCGAATAGCAATTTGGAAAATCTTGATATTGCTGACCCTGAAATTGACGAAATAGCAAAATCACTCGGATTAGACCCTGAAGCAAGAGCAGACATCCAAATTCCAACAGTGGGAAAGCAACTCCTACAAGACCAAGAGAAACACTTACTATCTCTAATTTCAGAGCGATTAGGCTTAACAAGAGACCAGTGGGACACTTACGCAAAAGGGAAATTCGGGAAATTGGGCATAGACATTGACAGAGAAATAAGAGAAGGTAAAAACGAACCACACGAAGCTGTCTTGAACATAATTAGAGAGGCGAAGAAAGCGAGAGACGCAGGACATAAGCCAGCAATCGAAGGTACGAGATTAGTTTGTGAGAGGTGTAAGAGTGTTTTGAAAGAGTTATGAGCTGCTCGCTGAAAAAGAAAAAGAGGGAAAAATAAGTGTCGTAAGAATCGTTTTAAAGAGTCAGTAGCCTTCCAAGATGCTCCTCGCTCGCTTTATGAGTGCACGAGCCTCAAACTCAGAGAGAGTTGTCTGTGAGGTTTGCGAGGATTGTGAGTTGTGCTGCTGTTGTTGCCGCTTCTGTCTCCTTTGAGGCTGTGATTGTTGTGTGAATTGTTCAATCACTTTCTCTTCCCCCTCTCTCACCTTCCTCATCAGCCACACCCCCTTGACTGTTGAGTTTACTGCCGCTGTTGTTGCTCTACAAGGCGCTTTATTGCTTCTTCTTCCGAGCAACTCCATTCAAGCGTCTTATACAACAAGACACAATCTGCATCGTTTCCTTCCCACCACTTCTCAAAGACTTTTTGCACTACTTTGACTGTGCGCTCATCGTCTTCTTCCGTGACTAAAATTCCGAGCTCTGCGTGTCTTAACAGTAAACTTGCGCCACTTACATTTGCACTCGTGATGACGAAACCCTTATCGTAAACATACAATCTTGCGTTTAAGTCGTTTCGTGTTCTGAACACTATTTCAGCATCTCCGCCCTTAATCTTGCCCTTTATAGAACCTGTGTAACGGTTTTCTATGTATGAAACCTCGAATGATTTTATCCACTTGTTCTTTTTGAACTCCTTAAGCCAGTAGCGGATTGTCTTCGGCCTCGTAAGAACTTTGAGAGGTTGCTTGAAACCCTCTGCGAATTCGAGTGTATGTTCCAAACTTCCCAGCTCTATGTAAGGATTTGCTATACCTACAAGTGTCAGTTTCTGTTTTCCTGCTTCTATAAGCAAATCTGCTGTTTCTACCGAGAAAAGTGTTGTAGCAACTTTCATTCCACATCACCTCCTGCTTTCTCCCCTATCTTCTCCTTCAACAAGCGCAAGAATTTGTGAATATCCCCTACAGTCCTCCCTTCTTTGTGATGCTCAAAAAACAAGCCTGCAAACTTTCCTTCTTTAACCACAACAAACGACGGATGTTTGTCTGGAGGATGAAATGGACAGTGAGCTCGTATGTACTTCGGCGTTTCCTTCACAATGTCTAAGTGCTTTCGGTATATCTCTAAGGCTTCGTTTAGTGGAATTTTCCTCTTAGGGATTTTGATTCCCTTCTTCCTCAGAGCTTCCTCTCGCTCCTGTTCTTCCTCTTCTCTTCGTTCAAGCCATCGCTCAAAGTCTCTCATAATGCTTCTTCGTGGACGCCACACAGGATAGCGCACATGAACGATCTCAGCGTTCTTCCACGTCTTGTTCGCTCTCTCAACAGTCTCGACAGGATATTTGATGAAGCCCTTCCTCATGTTCAGCGAGTAAATCTCACGAACGCCATGTCTGTATGCTAAGTTCAGATCGGTGGGGAAATAACCTATGAAGAAGCGCTTGAAGTCGTCGTAAGCGCTGCTGTCGTTGCCGTTGTTGCCTTTAGGAAGCTCAAAGAAAATGTGGAAGTGAAAGCCTCTACCACCAGAGTCAAAAAGTCTGTAAGGGATTTTCTCATCGTCAAGCGTGTTCTGCACAAACTTCGCTGTGCGCTCACTTTCGCAATCTAAGACAATTTCGTATTTGCTGACCTCACGATGAACTGCTGGCATGCCTTCAACCATCCACAAATCTTCGGCGCTGACCCAATATGTGAAGCCTCTATCGTCTTCGCCGAAGACTTGAATCGGTGAGAGTGCTGCCACTCTTTCTATATGTTCGTTCCTCGCAAGGATGATGTCTGCTGGTGGTGCTGGCTTGTAGAAATACTTGAGTGCCTTCCAGCCTGCTTTCTCTTTGATGCGCTGCTCCTTTGTGAGTGGAACAACTTCGTTGTATTTTGTCATTTCTACCACCAGTTAAGGGTGGCTTGACCACACCCTCGTTTCTGCTGTTGCTCCTGTCGTGGCTGCTGTGCTCGTAGTTGCGACTGTTGTTGTGGTTGCTCTTGCTGTTGCTCTTGTTGTTGTGGTTGCGGCGGTTGCTGCTTCTGCTGTTGATCTTGCTGTTGCCTCTGTTGCTGTTGTTGTGGTTGCTTCTGTGGCTGCTGCTTCTGTAACCTCTGTAGCTGCTGTCGGTGCTGTGGTTGCTGCGGTTGCTGCGGTAAGCGGAAGTCAGAAGCCTTGATTACCTCAACATAATCCTCTTCCAGCCCAAAAACAAGTGGTTTGTTGCACTCCACACAGAAGAAGACCTTTCCATCTTTCCGTGTTGATGTTTCCAACCCGCACCAAACGCAACGCATCAACATCACCTCCTTAAGGTTCGGGAAAAGTGTGAATTGTGAACGGATAGTCACAATAATACAAGTTTTGAGATGCTCTTGTCACTGCGACATACCAGACTCTGCGCTCTTCCTCTCGCTGAAAGTCATCAAATCGCATCGATCTCTGAATTTTTGAGGTTATTCCTCGCAGCACAACAACATTTGCGAATGTTGCACCCTTGGCGCCGTGAATTGTTCGGAGGTGTATGTGCTTATAGCCGTTGTTTTGCAGGATGGAACGAAGGTTCTCAGCGTATTCTCCCATTAAGCGGTGGTCTAAGAAATTGTCAATGTTTCCTTTTTGTAATGCTCGCAAGAATTCTCTGCTCAGGAAGCTTCCAACGTTGAAAGACAAGCGACCCATCTTGTGGGCTTCGTCCATTCTTCGTTTCAGTTGAGCTTTTTTACCGTTGAAAGCGCTCGCCTTGAGATATTTGAAGAGGAGCTGAAATTCATCGTAAGATAGTTTTTGCGAGGTTCTGCATCTGAGAAGAACATCAACAAAATCTCTGCGAGAAGCCCAGCCTCTGAAGCCATCCCATATTATAGGCTTTCCGAGCAGCGTGTTTTCTATGAAGTCGTTGAGAAGGCCACGAGTTCTCGCAAGCACAAGTGTATCATCGTCGAGAAGATCAAACGACCACGAAACTTTCTCGATTTTTGTTGAGCCTGCACACTCGAAATCAAGAGGTTTTCCGAGCTTCAGAGATGCGAAGTCTCGTTGTTCTTCGCTCAGTCTGAACGAAGGTGAAAGAGTTATCTTCTCCGCTGCTTCTTCCCAGAGCTTGAGTGAAAGCGCTGGATCGGCACCTGCGTAGCCGTAAATGCTCTGCTGCGGGTCAAAGAGTATATAGCGCTTATCCGCCTTTGAAGAATGTCTCTTGAAAAGCTCAAACTTGAGCTTTGTCTTGTCGTGGAACTCATCCGCTATGAACACCTCCACTAAAGGGGGCTCTACATCAAGACCTCTCACAAGCAGATATGGGAAGTCTGCCATTCCTATGTTGTCGAGGTGTTCAATCCACCTCTCTGTGAAGTCGTAAACTTTCGCCGGTTTTATTCTGTATTCTGCAAGTGGTAGGCGTTCCTCAAAGAGCTCTCTGTCAAAGAACATGTCCACGTAATAGCTATATGCTGTGTATATCTTCGCCGGAAGCGTCTTCAGTTCAGATATGTCAGGAACGACATCTGATGAGATAACTGAAAGCAATTCTTTTATCGCATTATCGTCTGTGAAAATATTGCAATCACGCATCACTTTCTTTATCTCTGAGACGAGCTTCTTCCCTGAAAGAATCGAAGCGCCTAAAAGACGCTTGCATAACGCATGCGTTGTCACGATGAACTTTCGTGCAAGTTTTATACCTTCGGCAGAATCATCAAAGAAATCTACGAATCTTGCTCGTGCATCAAGCGTCATCCACCGCCTGTATGTTTCGTAGATGAAAGGACGGCCTTCATAAGAAGCCTCTGCCAAAATCTTGAGAGCATATTCGGTCTTGCCTGTGCCTGGAGGGCCATAAACAGCAATTAGAGTCATTCTTCATCACCTTCGCTACTGTCGTTATCTCGCCTAAGTTCTTCCCTGAATTGTTCGATTAATTCGTCAACAGAACACCTCATATCTGCCTGTGCGAGAAGCTCTGATTCTCTTTCTCTTTCTTCCTTTACCCTGTGAGCGTGCTCCTTGATTTTCTCAATCGGCATCTTCAAGTCTTCGAAAAGCTTGACGGGTATTTCGTAAGCTCTGAAGCGGTTGAGGTTGCGTTGAATTCGCTTAACTTTGATTCCGTAACGCGCGAGTGCTCTCGTGAGCCTCCTTTTTGATGTAGAACCCATGTGATTTATGAGAATCTCCTGCGGGATGTATATCCTATCTCCTTTAATGAATGGTTTTTCGTCTGTTTCCTCGTATGCAACATCATCTTCGAAGAATCTGTTGAAAAGAAAATCCAAGACATAATCAAGAAGTTCTTCACCTTCTAAGGAAATTCCCTGCTCATACGCTTCCACCGAAGAGAGCCTCTTTGCTTTCTTGTGGAAATATTTGAGAGCTGCGTTAATGATTTCCTTCGTGGTCTTTCGTGGGAGTGTAAGAAAATACACGGGCTCATTAGCCATCCAAAGGAGTGTCTGCAAACCTCTTTGAAATTGTGATAGTCTTATTGTGAGATGTTCTCTATTCAGCCAGACATCAAAGAAGACATCATCTTCCTCCTTGTATGCTTTGATTTCGACGTTCTCAAGAACCTCGAAAACTCGCCGTGATGGGTAAAATTGGCATGTAGGGTCGCAGAACTCTTCAGGAACTTCTCTGCAAAGAGCTGCTTCTAAATCAGGTTGCATATTGATAATCCATCTTTCGTTATCATCATCACCGCACCTCTGAAGGTCGAAATTGAGCGCACGTGCAACCATTTTGAGACCTCCTCCTTGCATGCCAGCACGCTTCAAGAAGAGGATCGTTTTCTCTGGCTTGTTCTCACAGAGATATTCTAAGCATGGTGGTGGTGTTACACGCCAGCGGCTACAAAGGTCTTTTATATAGTCAATATCGTATGATGACATAGGCTCTCACCTTCTCTTCACTATTTTGTCCCTATCGCTTTCACTCCGCTTCTACAAGCCTCAAGACGACCTCACAAGGCGATCTCAGCTCTATTTCAACGAACTTGTTCTCCCAGCTCTTCAATTCCGCTGGAAGTGCCACTTTCGGACCTCCTCTCGGACTCGCCGTTACTTTGCGCCTCCACCTCAAGCGGCCATCTTCAAGCAGAATCACCCTTTCCGCCACCTTCATGTCGCTCACCCCTTCACGACCTTATATTTACATCCACCCTTCATATATAAATACTTGCACCCTTCAGGTAAACCTTCGCTGCCCGATTTTTCGAAAACGCCCGGAAAATCGGGCTAGAGAAGCGTTCTCCTTCGTTCTTTACCGTAAGCTTTAAATAGTGCCCGATTTCGTCCACAAAATCGGGCAGCGAAAGGACGCCTCTCCTTCGTTCTTTCTTATATATATAAGAGGAGAATGGAGAATGCCCGATTCCCGATTTTTCTGTACAAAGCAGCAAGACGTTTTCATGATCCCCTTCTTTTTGGCCTTTCGGGCAGCGTGTGCCAAAGGCTACGATCCTGCTGAAAGAAGCCTACTTCGATTCTTGCTTATTCCTATCTTGTAGATTTACTTCTGGTCTAATTGTGTGTTTGAGAATCCGACATATTCGTCTACAATGTCTGTGGAACTTTTTAGCTTCTCCGGTCTTTAAGCCATGATGCACAAGCTCGAATAAAACTGCTCGCTCGTAAAGTTGCCGAACATCGGACCATTTCGGCGTCCAAATATAGGTTTTCTCTTTATCTTTAAAGAATACTCGCAAAAGTCTATCAGTTTCCCCTATATGAGAAAATCTAATTCTGATGGTTTCATTGGTCTTCGACAATTTCTCAGCGTTCTTATGTAAATGGTCGAGAACAATTTCCAGAACTTTCTCCCTTGTCTTCTTCTTAAATGAGGGGAGAAAAATAGCCTCTCCAACTCTCAGTCCAGCTCTCAGCAGAAGCACTTGCACTCCTCTTTGAAATGCTGATGCTTTTATCTCAAGAGGTGTCCCATCAAGCCACACCTCGTAAATGATGTCATCTTTCTCCTCATACATGTAAATTTTCTCAATACAGCTGAGAGCTTTTGAAACCTGTCTTCGGAAGTAGTAAGGACATTCTTTGCTACAGAATTCGCTTGGAATGTCTGAACATGTGTGTAGTGGCGCGTTGTCGATATCTATGCCGCAAGTCTCTGCAAATCTCTTGATTATTGATTTGGACAATTCGGATAAATTATCACACCGATATAGAAGTGAAAACGACCTTTCTGGTGCTTTCTCACAGAGAGACTCTGCACACTTCGGAATTTCCTTTTCTCCGTAATGGTTTGAAAGGTATTCGAGTAGATCTTTACAATCCTGATTTATCACTGCAAATCACCTCTTTCTAATGACTCTCTACTTCTTTTCCTTCCTCCTCCTTCATCAGCCTCACAATCAGCTCACACTCTGACAGAAGCTCTATCTCCACATATCTTCCAACCCAGCTCTTCAGCTCTGAGGGTAACGCAAGCAAAGGGCCTCCGTTTTTCTTCCGCATGACCTTACGACCCTTCCACTTCAGACGGCCGCCCTCGAGTATTTCACACCCCTTCATGGCCATCACCTCAGACATACCTTTCACCAACCTTATATAAATACTTTTGGATGTGAGGGGCTGTTCGGAACAATGAAAAAGAGGGAAAAAATGCAATGCACATTTTGTTGCCCAAAGTTGGACAGGACACTGGACAGTGAGGTTCTCCTGCCTTCTTTCGGCGAAAAAAGCGATTTCCACCTGATTTGATTTGTCCAATTTGACATTGTCAAAATTGGACACTGGACAGATATTAGGGTTCGGCTCTTGAACGCTGAATCAATATTTTTACGGGCTATTATATAACGGCACACGGCACGGTCGGCACGGCGGATTTGGCTTATAAAGCTTTCGTAAGATTTATAAGGAAGAAAAGACAGGGGTGTGAGCAGAGGTAAGTCAGCAAGTCAGAAATATACCACGACGCATCAGAAGCCCTTTAAGCACTTCAGCGCTCTCACGAGCAAGCCTACGACCCTCGTCAGAAAGCGAACCATCATAACTTAACTGCAAAAACATCTTATATTGTAACAAAATAAACTCAATTAAAGGGCAAGTTCTCTTCAACAATCTCTCACAATTCACACAACACTGCTCTGAACACCCTTCGCCAAGCATTATTTTTAATATTGCAGGGGTAGTTATAATTGTGAGCGAAGGAAAAGATTGGGAGTTCATCAGCAGAGAGGAGTGGGAGGAGGAAGTGGGCAGCTTTAGAAGAATTTACTGTAAGTTCATCCGTTGGGACATTTTTGAAAAAGAAGATGGGACGAAAGTCTTCTTCATTTCCCTGGCGTCGCCAGAGGAGCGCATAATCACTCAAAGCGCCCTGAGCGACGAAGAGGCGCTGCGAAGGCTCAGGGACGCTTTATGCCAGCTGCTTGCAGAATCGCAGGAGCCGAAGGATGTGATGTTTCAGTGAAAACTCGCCCCCACTTCCTTAACAGCACTGAATTTATCTTTCCTTATCGGTCCTACTCCTGAACGGAGCATCACTTCCACTGCATATTGAACAAAAGCCTCTTCACTCAGAATATTCTCGCCAGTCCAGTCCACAGACAGCACAATTCCTTTTGGACGAACTTCCTCTATGAGACGAAGCCAAGTCTCGAAGGCTTCTTTATCGTTTTGGTCAAGGACAACTTCAACGATACGACCGTAGTCATCATCGTATTTCTGCCGAATGTCTCTCACCTTGTTCTGTGAAATTTCTTCAGCAATAGAGCGTATTTGCTCCACTATCTTATTCATTTTTTGCTCACCTTTCAGCAATAATTCTTCCATCGTCGGTGCGGGCTAATACTGTGCGAAAAGACGGGAGAAGTATTCGGCATCCTCCATCTCGCTTTGAGAAAGGTTGTAGTGGATGCGTATTCGCTCAATGCAGTGCTCAATTTCGTGGATGTCTTTCTCATGTCTCGCTTTCTCTGCGAACAAGAATGCGAGCAGAACCTTCGCCTGCTCCCTTGTCCAACGACACTCGCAGGCACGAACCATCCTATCAACCTCCTCAGTCTTCCTTCTTGCGTATCCTTATAATCAACTCATCTGCTTTATCCACAGGTATTTCCTACTACAATATCACCTTCCATCTCGTTTATTATTTTTACCTTATCCACTCGCACCCTTCATCACCTCCTCAAAGGCATCACAATGCCATCTTTCCACTCCTCTAAAACCACAACATCTCCCGTGCTTGGGCTTGACTCGCCCAACTCATAACCGAGCAGAAATCTCTTTCCGTCTGTCGTCGTTTGCTCAGCGAAGATGAATATTGTTTTCATTACGCTCACCTCTCAGCAATAACCCTTCCATCCTC
>Ga0190366_1000191_pt1 | contig 13578 bp, 16 predicted proteins | sample 487218910_MG_FD_169990 | JGI IMG/M metagenome (GOLD analysis project Ga0190366, IMG submission 169990) | Hydrothermal vent microbial mat bacterial communities from Southern Trench, Guaymas Basin, Mexico - 4872-18-9-10_MG | ecosystem: Environmental > Aquatic > Marine > Hydrothermal vents >...
TAAGAAAAAACTGGAGAGCATACTGGAGAGCATATAGGCGCTCGAAATGCTATCGGGTAAAGAGATTTTTAAGCTTATAGAAGAGAAAAAACTACTAATCAAACCATTCGACGAGGATATAGTGAGAGAAAACGGCGTTGACTTGAGAATAGGCGATGAAGTAGCAGTGCTTCTCAATAACCCTAATCCTCTAGATCCAGATAGGATAGGCGCGATCGACCTAAAAGAGTACTTTAAAATCTTAAAGATCGATGATAGCTTCGTACTTCAGCCTTATATGAAAGTTTTAGTAACTACTTTAGAGTACATCAAAATGCCGGAAAACATAGGCGGGCTTGTGGAGTTGCGCAGCACTTTCGCCAGACTTGGGCTATCAATACCCCCTACTGTTATAGATGCGGGGTTTGAAGGTCAAATAACTCTAGAAGTTCACGGAGGAGCTTTCCCGGTAGTTTTGAAGAAGGGGATGCGTTTCGCCCATGTAGTCTTTATGGAGGTAAAAGGTGAACCTGTGCCCTATAGGGGCAGGTATCAGAGGCAGAGAGGAGTAACTCTGCCTAGGTAAAGCGCGGATGCGCGAAGAATTCGGAGAATTCCTACTTAACACCCTGCTTAAGCTTTATCCTGACTTAGTTTCTAAAGCTCGTTCGAGGATTGGAAGAGATCCGTTTAGGCTTCTTGTGGTGACAATGCTCTCTCAGGTTACTTCTCGCCAGAATCTGGTAAAAGCCGTTGAAAACTTAGATAAACGCGTGGGCATATCGCCCGAGAAAATAGCTCAGGCCCCCTTAAAGGAAATAGAGGAGGCTATAAAGCCAGCTGGCCTTTATAGGCAGCGTGCCCGGAAGATAAAATCCTTAGCCCAAATAGTATTAGAAAAGTATGGGGGAGATCTATCCTTTATAGCTAACTTGGATACGGAGAGAGCCAGAAAAGTTCTTTTGTCGCTTCCCGGAGTCGGGGAGAAAACTGCCGACGTGGTCCTATTGTTCTCCTTTAATAGAGGGGTTATGCCCGTTGATACCCACATATGGAGAATATCTAAAAGACTAGGATTAGCGAAAGCTAATTCTAAATATCGGGAGATTAGAGAGATTTTAGAGAAAATATTTCCACGCGAATATATGGCATTCGCTCATATAGCACTGATAGAGTTTGGACGTCAAATCTGCCGGGCGAGAAAACCTAAATGCGATTCATGCCCTTTAAGAGAACAGTGTCCGAAGAGAGGAGTCAGCGACCAGAAACTCGATCACAGTTCACACGGGGAGTTCAGTCATCATCCGACTATAAATAAGTGAAACCTTGATAAAAACCTTCAGGATATAACTAGAAGGTAAGTTTAAGCCTTTACAATATCTCACGCAATCTGATAAATCCGAAGATCTAACGTCACAATCGGAGAGCGTAGGAATGCTTATAACCTTATCTTGCCGAATCATTGAGGGGGAAGGTTTATGGGCTATGAGGTACCCGTGACCAGTGTGTCCGCTGGTATTCCTAGAAAAGTTATACTGGGAATAACGGGGGCTATTATAATCATTATAGCTATAGTCATAATCGCTTTCACGATGATAGCCACAGTGAAATTCGGTTATGTCGGTATCATACTTGACCCCATGACCGGCAGTATTTGGAGCGTGGGCGAGGGGCCGAAATACGTTATAAAGCTTCCTTGGCAGATATTGGAGCAGATATATGTGGGCCAGGAGACTCTTGACATGTGGTCTAGCGGTGGACGTACTGGAGAATATCCGGCCATCAACGCTTTTACAAGCGATGGTTTAGAAGCAAGAGTGGATATCACGATCCAGTATCATATAGACCCAGGTTATGCCATCGAGATATTTAAGAGGTATCCTAGGATGGACTGGGAGGATAGGACTCTAGCTCCAGTACTGAGACAGATAGTACGCGACATTATAGCGGATTATAGGGGGACCGATACCATACCTAAGCGCGACGAAATAGCTCAGAAAATAGCAGAACGCTTCGTGTCAGAATTGCAGAAAATAGGGCTATCCAGCATAGTCATAGACAGTATAAACTTGAGGAATATAGACCTACCGGAGCAGTTTAAGAAAGCTTTAGAAGCTAAATTAACCGCCGAACAGCAGAAAATACAGGCGGAATACGAACGAGAACGAATTATAACACTGGCCAACGCGACAGCTATGGAGCAGATATTAAAGGCTAAGGGAGAAGCCGAAGCTCAGATATTAAGGGCGGAGGCAGAAGCTAAGTCTAAATTGATTATAGCAAACGCCACTAAAGTACAAATTCAACTCGTGAAAGAGGCTCTCGGAGATCCTAGGTACGCAGTGGAATACTTCAAGTATCTCTACTTAGCTGAGATGGCGAAAAGCGGCGCGGTGATAGTCGTGAGCGGGGAGATGACACCACTGATAACTCTGCCTACTCAGCGCGCTGAGTAGTAAACATTATAACTGCAGCAGCTATTATCCTACTGGGGCGGTGGATGATTGATCAGAGTTACAATGAACCGTGAATTGAAGGCATTAGGATGACACCGCCTTTTCTCGGCATCGTCGAAAAACTTGCAAAAAAGTATCGATTCCACAAAGATAGCGTAGCCTGCATCGCCGGTCTCTACGGAGTAAAAGAAGCCGAGAAAATTTTAGAAGCTCTTAAGACCCCCAGTAAGAAGTATTTCATAAGGATAAATACACTTAAAACTTCTAGAGAAGAAGTTCTGGCAGAGCTGAAAAACTTGAATTTAGACGCTAAACCCCACCCTCTGCTCAAAGAAGCAATTTTCCTACCAGTCCGCGGCCCCTACGAGATCAAGCTACACCCTAAAAGAGTTATTGCCGACAAGAAAGCAGCTGAGAGCGTCTATCTCGGAGCAAACCTATATGCTGTGGGCGTATTAAAAGTCGTAGGGAAAGTCCGTGAGGGAGATTACGTAACAGTGGTGGATCCTACCGGGCTCCCCGTAGGGGAGGGGATTTTAGCTTTAGACCCCGATAAGATTTTCTCTAAGAGAAAAGGGCTTGCCGTTAAAACTCTTAAGTCAGTTTTTAAAGTGCCCAGCGTTAGAGAATTAGACCTGTATAGGAAAGGGTGGGTTTACGATCAAAGCTTGCCAGCTATGATCGCAGTAAAGAACTTAAATCTAGAACCTGGGTTTAAAGTAGTGGATTTATGCGCGGCTCCCGGAGGGAAGACCTCCCACGCTGCACAGCTTATGAAAAATACTGGCGAGATTCTGGCCGTAGACCGCTCTAAGCCGAAAATACAGAGGTTGAGAGAGAATCTACGAAGACTAGGAATTAAAAATGTAAAGATATTAGAGGCAGACGCCCGCTACCTGGACCTCATAATTGGGGAGCGGGATTTCGACGCGGCAATAGTGGACCCGCCCTGTTCAAGCTTAGGTGTTAGGCCTAAGCTGAGTAGTACAGTATCAGCAGGGGATATTCTGAATTTATCAAACTATCAGTTTCAATTCCTCAAGGTGGCTTCTAAACTCGTTAGGAGAAAGGGAAGGATCCTATACAGCACGTGCACATTAACTCTCCAAGAAAATGAGCTTAATGTTTTGAAAGCTATGAAAAAACTCAATCTTAGATTAATAAAACAGGTGTACTTTATCGGGTGTAGGGGCTTCATCTACAAGATTGGAGAAAAAGTCCAACGCTTTCTACCACATTTACACGATACGCCAGGCTTCTTCATAGCTATTTTAGAGAAACTTTGAGTAAAAGATTTCATCGGTAAGCCTCTGCCTTATTTTATAGAAAAACCCCGGTTCGAAACTGTGGACCCTAACCAAACTAAATCTCCTACCGCGAAGAGAAATCTTTACTCTTCCCCGCTTCTTTAAATAAGTCGAAATATAGCCATCGATCACTAGCACTGAATCAGTGAAAATTTTCAGTTCTAGAATAGATTCCGGGCTAAAAACTACAGGCTTTATTATTGGAGAGAAAGGAGATATAGGAGTAAATATTAACGTTTCAAGCTCCCAGTCTACTATAGGACCTCCTTGGGAAAGAGAATAAGCCGTAGAGCCTAGAGTGGTCGCCGCTATAACTCCATCACACCTACCTTTCATAAAAACTACTCCGTCTCTGCTTAATTCAAAAATCATCATCTTCCCCCTCTCCCTATTATAAGCTACGATTTCATTTAGAAAATTCAAATTCTTGCCGCTCTCTAGCTCCGCGAGCCCGGTCCTCCAAGTTTTTACTTCGTATTCTCCCCTAGCGATTAAGTCGAAGGCTTTGCGGTAATTGCTTCTATTTATGTTATAGAAAAAGCCCAGAGTCCCGCTGTTAACCAATATCATGGGTAATTCTCTTTTTATTGCATGAAAAACCTTTAGCAGTGTCCCGTCGCCGCCGACTACTACTAATGCATCTAGATCTTCTGCTTCGATAGACTTTACCCCTATCCGATCTCTCCCCAAGATATGGGCTAAATTCTGAGGAAGACATACTATGAATTCTCTTTTTTCCAAAAAATCAAGCAATTCCAGGATAAAACTTCTCACTTCAACATCTTCGGCTTTAAACATTAGGCCTAGCTTTTTGATCTTCATAATACTTCCAATAAAAGATGCTTTAACAAGATATAAATAAAGCGACCCCATACTGTCTTTACGGTGAGACGTGTTATGTCTACGAGACCAGAGGAAGCGGGAAGTCTTAAAGTAGGATCTTTCGTAGTGATAGACGGAGAACCCTGTAGGATAGTTAGCGTGGAGAAATCCAAACCCGGTAAGCATGGCTCCGCTAAAGTCAGAATTGTAGCTATAGGCTTATTCGATGGGGTAAAGAGAAACCTGGTGGCTCCCGCTGACGCCAGGGTGGACGTACCGATAGTCGAGAAAATACCGGCCCAGGTTATAGCGCGCTTACCGGATACCGTGCAGCTAATGCTCTTGACGACCTACGAGACTATAGAAGTGGCCTATCCGGAGGAAGAGGAATTAAAAAGTAGGATAGAAGAGGGAAGAGAAGTGGAGATTTGGAAGATCATGGACAGATACAAGATTATGAGAGTTCTTTAAAAACGAGAGGGGCGCTTTATAACTTGAGGCGGAACGAATAAATAGTGTTTTTGCTCTTCGCTTAATTCCCTAATTATCCTCTCAACGATTAACTTTACTGGATCTATCTTAGTTCTTTCCCTAATATCATCAAAAGATTCGAACGGCTTACGCCTTCTCTCTTCTAAGATCTTCCATAAAGTCCTCTTTCCGACGCCTCTCAGAAGCTCTAGACTATGCATCTTTTTAGTTAGGGGTGGTGCTTTGTTGAAAAATTCCACATATTCTTTTTCTCTCTTTTTAACTATTATAGCTAAAACTGCTGGCAGTTCCGCTTTTGCAGTCGCAGTTAAATCGTCATATGATAATCTCCTATTAACTTTAACTAGTCTTTCATCATACACTTTTCCTAGGTATACTCTATCTCTTATATTCAACTGGAGCCCTGGGAGAGGAGAAATTTCAAGAAGAGTAAAATAAGACTCGCCTACTGCTTGCGCTACAGGACCCCTATACCTCACCTCATGACTAGACATATAGCCGGGTCCATACCCAAAAGGTAGGTAATCGATTACGTATACATATTCTTCCATAAACTGTTTACGCTCGTAAAAACGTCTCATCGCGAATCCTCCGACTACTCCTTCCTGTACTTGTCCAACTCGTTGACTATCTCGGACAACTCCTCCGTGGTAAACGTCTTTTGAACTGTAGTCAGTATCGTCCTTAACTCCTCTATGCTTTTAGGCATAATGTTTAGTATTTGAATAGCAACTTCTTCAGGCAATCCCTTTTCCTCAATTAAGAATTTTCTAGCTTCCTCTACTTTATCCTCTTTTATCTTAGTAAAGGATCTAGCATATTCTAGCGTTATAAGTTGTATGCTATTCAACTCCCCTCTTTTCATACTGTCCTCTAGTATTTTTTTCACTTCAGCTATCGTAACCATTCTTTCAGAGAGCACTTCTGGCATCAGATACACCCTTGATGCTACAGTTATATTAGAGAAACTCTTATTTTATTTATTTCTATTTCCGTAAACACATTCTTTAACACGTTACTTAGAAACTGAACGTTTAACTCTTCACTCTCGCATAGATAGAGAGCCAAACTAGGGCAAAATACATTAAACTAATGAAAAAACGAATAGAAGAGAGAATTATGGGCCCGCCGGGATTTGAACCCGGGACCACTCCCGCGTCAGGGGAGTATCCTACCGCTAGACGACGGGCCCTCGAGGTTAAATATAAAGTAGGGGTGTATATATGTGTTTCAGGGGTACTTGTAGATGGGACAAAATGTTTCTCCGGAAAGAAAAAAACTAGTGGTGTTTTTGGGTCCTGCAGGTAGCGGGAAGACTACGCTAGTGGGTTCCTATGGGAAGTGGTTGGAGAAGGAGATGAACGTTAAAGTAAGCTACGTGAATTTAGATCCAGGAGCTGAAGTGCTCTTTTACAGTCCCGATTTTGACATTAGAGAACTATTCACGATTAGAGATATCATGGTTAAGGAAAAACTGGGGCCTAACGGAGCTTTTATCAGAGGTATGGATTTGATGCTTCAAATGAAGAAAGAAATACTCGATTCGATAAAGAAGATAGAGGGCGATTATATATTGGTGGATACCCCGGGTCAGATGGAGCTCTTCGTTTTTAGAGAGACAGGGCCAGAGCTTTTATCAGCGCTTAGATATGTGGGATATGTTGTGGGCGTATTGCTATTTGACCCAGTTATGGCTAGCTCCCCTCCTAGCCTAGTTGCTATGAAGCTTTTATCGCTCGTCGTCCAATTAAGGTTGGGGATAGATAACGTATTAATTTTAAATAAGATAGACGCCGTGAAGAACAGCGACGTTTTGAGGTTGGTAGAGGATTACGAGAGTTTAAAAGAGGCTTTGGCTTTTGATTCGAAGGGCTTGGTGAGCGATATGGCATCATCGCTTATTGATGTAGTAGAAGAATACACGCCGGCGAGCAGACTGGTAAAAATATCGGCGCTGAAAAAAGCTGGGTTTGAAGAGCTCTACGATATCCTCCACGAAGTATTCTGTACTTGCGGAGATTTAACCTAACTCCCGGCTTGTTAGCTCAAGCCATAAATCGCCCAGCGCTAGGTCCTCTTTTAGTCCTTCTTTCACGCTCGACTCGGAAACGCTCAGTTTAATTCTCTTAGTCCTTCCATATCTGCCCAGGCTCACTACCTGGGCGTTTATTACTCCTAGCATGTCTAGCTCGTTTATTATATCGCTTACTCTCCTCTGAGTGACCGGCTCGACTCCTACGCGCCTAGCTAGCTTCGTATACTGATCGTATATACTCCCTGTAGTTATCACCTTAACTCCCTTTTTGTGCAGAATAAGCACGGACACTAAGACGAGTTTGACATGAAGAGGCATAGATTTTATCAGATCTATGGCTAGATTCTTTTCTATCTCTTTCTGAGCCAATCTCACGTGTTCCCCCCTAACCTTAATCTCCCCTAGCCTCTCTGCGATATCAGCGGCTTTTAACAAGAGATCGAGGGCTAGCCTGCAATCTCCATTCTGCCTAGCCGCGATCGCAGCACATAGAGGGATAACGTCGTTTTCTAAAACTCCTGGTTGGAAGGCTTGCTCCGCGCGCATTCTTAAAATATCTTCTAGCTCTCGGCTAGTGTAAGGTGGAAATACTAATTCCTCCTCTCCAAGGCTACTCTTAACCCTAGCGTCGAGGAAATCCATGAAGCGGAGGTCGTTTGTAATACCTATCACGGAGACTTTAGAAACAGATAATTGATCGTTGATTCTGGTCAGAAAATACAACACATCGTCTCCTTTTCTCTTTACTAAGTAATCTATCTCGTCGAGCACCACGAGCATGAATCGCTTCCTGCGCTCAAGCCCTTTAACGAATCTCCTAAAAACCTCGCTTGTAGAAAGCCCTGTGAAAGGCACTCTCTGTCCCACCGCTTGAGCCAGCTCTGCTATAACTCTGTAACTGGTATCTGTATGTCTACAGTTTACATAGGCATAGGTAACTGTACCCCCGGCTTTTTTCTTCAACTCCCTTAAGACATATTTAGTAACAGCAGTTTTACCCGTTCCCGTCAACCCATAAATAAATACATTTGAAGGCCTAGAACCTGACAGGATTGGAGCTAAGACTAGCCCAAGCCTGTATATCTGCTGGTCTCTATGGGGGAGGTAGTCAGGTACGTAATCTGGTAGCAGTAACTCTCTCCTCTTGAATATCCTAGATACTTTAAATCTATCGAATAGGGAGCCTAAATCTACAGTTGTCCTTGACATAGTTCCATAGGAAGCATAGGAAATAGAGGTTTTATATACCGTAGAGATCGAAGCTAAGCTATATATACGGCAGTTATACCGTGCTAGCATCTAAGATATACGGCTAAGACTTAACGCCTAGCTGCTCTCTACAGACTTCAACCATTTCTAAGTAATCCTTCTCCCTCCAAGCGACTAATCTAACCTCTCTTATAGGACACTTGGAAAAATCGACTTCTTTCATAGCCTCAATTATAGCTTTCACCGACTCTCTTACTGGCACTCCACCAACGCCAGCACCTAGAGCGGGAAAGGCGATACACGAAACTCTACTGTGGCAGGCAACTTTAAAAGCCGCCCGCGCCGCCTTTTTAACGTGTCCAACGCTTATCGACATGGCGGGCCTCTCCATGGTCGGCGCGTGTATTACGCATCTAGCCTTTAACCTTCCGGCCCCAGTAACTACGGCTTCTCCTACGGATACGGGAGCATATTTCCTAGCTTCCTTCTCTATCTCCGCTCCACCTTTCCTCTTTATTGCACCTGCCACGCCTCCCCCCATAATCATTAAGGAATTAGCCGGATTAACTATAGCATCACAATCTTCCTCTGTTATATCACCCTTCTTCACCTTTACGACTATTTCTCCACACGTGAAAATCTCCAAATCCTTCACCAATAGACTTTATCCACGTCGATTTAAAAATGCTTGCTTTAACTACACTAAAATCGACACCATCATGCTGTATGTAGTTAAAAGACTTATAACCGTTCGTAACGACTTAAATCGGCAAGCACTCCCAGAGTAAAGGTTGTCTCGAAAAAAGCGCTCAAATAAAACTAGTTTATATTGAAAAGAGAATGGATAGCGCCGGGGCCGGGATTTGAACCCGGGCGCCCCTGATAGGGGCATCGGATCTCGAGTCCGACCCTTTAGACCTGACTCAGGCACCCCGGCCCAAGTTATAAGGGCTGCTATTTTCTTAAATAGCTTTCGGAAGTAGAAGTTCAAGGATTAGCTTTTATTGTAGAAGCTTATTCGTGGAACTGCGGAGGGTTTATATAGTCCCCTTTTAAAGTTTGTGCGGGGTTGATATGGCAGCGACTACGACTAGGAAGTTGACGCTTAAGATGCCAGTCTGTACTTCATGCGGCAAGCTTATACCGCCTCATGAAAGAGGAGTTAAGTTTAGGTGCCCGAATTGCGGAGAGTTTATAATATGGAGATGCTATAAGTGTAGGCAATTAATGAATCCCTATAAGTGTCCTAAGTGTGGATTTGAGGGGCCTTGAGGGGTTTAGATGGCTAAAGTAGTAGTTTCCCTTAAGATACTGCCTGACGACGTGGATACTTCGCTAGAGGAGCTTGAAAAGAAGATACGGGAAAAACTTCCAGAGGAGTACGAGATATTAAAGTCGGCTAAAGAGCCTATAGCATTTGGCCTATGCGCATTAAGGCTTTATGTGTCTATTCCGGAGGAAACCGAGGGCGGGACTAGTAGATTGGAGGAAATAATCGCGAGCGTTGAGGGTGTAAGTCAGGTTGAGGTATTGATGGTTAGCAGGATGTTTACTTAGAGGAATTCTACTCAGTGCACAAAAGTTAAATACTAAACATTATTTTTGAGTTCAGGGACATACTCCTTCTGAAGGTGTGTTGAGCTTGGTAAATAAGGATAAGAGAAAAGCCGAAATAGAACTTAGAGTATCGGAGATAAGGCAGCACGAAGCAGGACGCGGTAGGGTAAGGATCGACGATATAGCAATGGCTAAACTAGGAATAACTCCTGGAGACATCGTGGAAATCATTGGTAGAAGGCGTACCGCCGCCGTGGCTTGGCCGGGCTACACAGAGGATCGTGGACGCAATATCATCAGGATGGATGGATGGACTCGTAAGAACGCCGGCGTCAGCGTAGGGGATAAAGTAGTCGTTAGGAAAGCAGACGTTAGAGCCGCCAACATAGTCAGACTCGCTCCTATGTCGATGACGCTAACTGTGGATGAAAACTTTAAAGCCTATATAAAGAAAAGACTCATCGAGAGACCTCTCGTCGAGGGAGACGTAGTTCAGATACCAGTTCTGGGCCAGACTATACCGTTTATCGTTGTGACCACGAAACCGTCGGATGTGGTTATAGTCACCGAGGAGACCCAACTTTTCGTTCTGGAAAAACCAGTCGAAGTCGGACGTATACCTAAGGTTACTTATGAGGATATAGGAGATCTAGAAGAGGCTAAGCAGAAAATCAGAGAAATGGTTGAATTACCCCTTAAGCACCCAGAGCTTTTCAAGCGTTTGGGTATTGATCCTCCGAAGGGTATTCTACTCTACGGTCCTCCAGGCTGCGGAAAAACCCTATTAGCCAAAGCAGTAGCGAACGAAACCGACGCCTATTTCATAGCTATCAACGGTCCTGAAATAATGAGCAAGTTCTACGGAGAATCCGAACAGAGGCTTAGAGAGATATTCGAAGATGCTAAAGAACACTCTCCCGCCATAATTTTCATCGACGAGATAGACGCCATAGCGCCCAAGAGAGAGGAGGTTACGGGCGAAGTCGAGAAGCGGGTAGTCGCTCAGCTACTAGCTTTAATGGATGGCCTAGAGGCGCGCGGCGACGTCATAGTCATCGGGGCTACTAATAGACCAAACGCCTTAGACCCCGCGCTTAGGAGACCTGGCAGGTTCGATAGGGAGATAGAGATAGGAGTACCTGATAAACAGGGCAGATACGAAATCCTCCAGGTACATACCAGAAATATGCCATTAGCGGATAATGTGGATTTAAGGAAATTAGCGGATATAACACACGGATTTGTAGGTGCCGATCTAGCGGCTCTATGTAGAGAAGCCGCTATGAAAGCCCTCAGAAGAGTACTAGCCAAAATAGACCTCGACAAGGACGAAATACCCACTGAAATACTTGAACAACTAGAAGTTAGAATGGAAGATTTCATGAACGCTTTCCGCGAGATAACGCCAACTGCGCTTAGAGAAATAGAAGTAGAGGTACCTAATGTCAGGTGGAGCGATATAGGGGGGTTAGAAGAGGTAAAGCAGGAGTTAAAAGAGGCTGTAGAATGGCCGCTTAAGCACCCAGAAGCCTTTAGGCGTTTGGGTATTGATCCTCCGAAGGGTATTCTACTCTACGGTCCTCCAGGCTGCGGAAAAACCCTATTAGCCAAAGCAGTAGCTACCGAAAGCGAGGCCAACTTCGTAAGCGTTAAGGGACCTGAAATATTTAGCAAGTGGGTTGGCGAGTCAGAGAGAGCTATCAGAGAACTGTTTAGAAAAGCTAGACAGGTTGCGCCTAGCGTCATTTTCATCGACGAGATAGACGCCATAGCGCCTATAAGGGGAGCTGGATTTGGCGATTCAATGGTTACTGAGAGAGTTGTAAGCCAGTTGTTAACAGAGATCGATGGATTAGAGAAGCTGGAAGGTGTTGTCGTTATAGGAGCTACTAACAGGCCTGACATACTCGATCCGGCGCTTTTGAGACCGGGTAGGTTTGATAGGGTGGTGTACGTGCCTCCACCGGATAGAAAAGCTAGATATGAGATATTGAAGATACATACGAGAAGAATGCCCTTGGCTGAGGATGTGAACTTGGAAGAACTGGCAGATATTACCGAGGGCTTCTCTGGGTCTGATCTTGAGGTATTAGTGCGCGAGGCCGGGCTTCTGGCATTAAGGGAAGACATAAACGCAAAGAAAGTATATAGGCGGCACTTCGAACAAGCTTTAAAGAAGATTAAACCGTCGATCACTCCGGAAATGCTACGCTACTACAAGGCTTGGAGTGAGAGATCTAAAGGCATAACTCAGAAGAGACCTTCTCTAGTTAGTTATTACCTGTAGGATTATGTTGCCCTTACACATAGCGATATTGAGAGCTCTTAGGAGAAGTAACGGAACGGCGACTGACAAAGAGCTGTTTAGAGCTGTCAGGAAGATTCTGGGAGAAGATATTTCACGCTCTCAATTTAATAAAACGTTAATGGTTTTAGAAATTCGCGGCATAGTAATAGTTGAACCTCTCAAGCGAGAATTAAAAATAGTTAGGCTTGCAGGTTGAGCTAAATTAATAACATATTTCTGTTCAATAATTACTGTAGAGTGGAGGCTGTCCGCTAATGGGTGTAAACCTTAGAGAATTGGTTGAAGAAGTTAGAAAACAGATAAGCTTAAAGGATTTAAGTAAAAAGGTAATAGCTATAGATGCTTATAACTCTCTCTATCAGTTTCTCGCTATCATAAGGCAGCCGGACGGAACTCCTCTAATGAATAGGCGAGGAGAGGTAACGAGTCATTTAAGCGGGCTATTCTATAGGACGGTAAACCTCTTGGAAAACGGTTTAAAACCTGTATATGTTTTTGATGGTAAACCCCCTGAATTAAAAATGCTAGAGATAGAAAAGAGACTCCAACAAAAGGCTATCGCCGAGGAAAAATATAAGGAAGCTTTAGCTAGAGGGGATTTAGAAGAAGCTCGAATATACGCTCAACAGACTTCGAGGCTTACTAAGGAGATGGTAGATGCTGCTAAGACATTGCTGGACTATATGGGCATACCTTGGGTTCAGGCTCCTTCTGAAGGAGAAGCGCAAAGCGCCTATATGACACTTAAAGGCGACGCATGGGCTTCAGCTAGCCAAGACTACGACTCGTTGCTGTTTGGGTCTAAACGCTTAGTTAGAAACTTAGCTATAACTGGTAGGAGGAAGCTTCCCAGGAAAAAAGTGTATATCGAAATAACGCCGGAGCTAATACTATTAGATGAACTGCTTAAAAGACATGGGATAACTAGAGAACAGCTAATCGATATAGCCATACTGATAGGGACGGATTACAACCCCGAAGGAGTGAAGGGAATAGGACCTAAACGCGCGCTAAAACTGGTGAAGACCTACGGTAGTATAGAGAAGATTAAAGATGTTCTGGGCAAAGAGGCATTTCCCGTAGATCCTGTAGAGATAAAAAGGATTTTCTTAAACCCGGAGGTTACGGATAACTACACGCTAGAATGGTCTATGCCCGATAAAGAAGCCGTAGTGAGATTCCTATGTTATGAACATGATTTCTCCAGAGATAGAGTTGAAAAAGCCGTGGGAAGAGCCGAAAAAGCCATGAAGACGTATTTTACTCAAGCTAGCCTCGAATCGTGGTTCGGTTGAAGAATTACCAGGAGAAGAGACGTGAACTCGTTGAGAAATTGGTTCGAGAAGGCACCCTGAGGACTCGAGAGGTTATAGAAGCTTTTCTCAAAGTTCCACGTGAAGAATTTGTATTACC
>Ga0190366_1000192_pt1 | contig 13567 bp, 13 predicted proteins | sample 487218910_MG_FD_169990 | JGI IMG/M metagenome (GOLD analysis project Ga0190366, IMG submission 169990) | Hydrothermal vent microbial mat bacterial communities from Southern Trench, Guaymas Basin, Mexico - 4872-18-9-10_MG | ecosystem: Environmental > Aquatic > Marine > Hydrothermal vents >...
CCCCAATGGTGGCGCCTTCATACCCATAACACGGTATATTTCAAGTCTATGTATACTTGGAGGCAAAGTCAACAGTACTCTCAATTACTACACCATGTACTTTATACTAACATCTCCTCAAAAATAAAGGTAATCATAGAAATACTCTAATAATTCTTAACGGAGTCTTGTAGAGGAACAAACATTCATAATCGAATAATAAGATCTAATACATATTAATTATGGTCTAATATTTTCATAAAAATAGGTGATAGCTTAAATAGTTCTTAAATATTATATAGTACTAATGGGAGAATTAGTTGTGATCACTATTACCTGTTTTCGAAGCACTTAATACTTTATCATAGAGTTCTATATCATGTTTCCACAGTTCTACATAACTTTTCAAAGCCTTCGTAAACTCGTTTATAATCCTTGGGCTTTTAGATCGGATAAATATAATATTTTTGCAACATTTAAACGTGCAATATTATTCTCAACTCTACCTTACATATAAATATGCAATGCATAAGAATATGGTGTTTTAACACAGTTCCCAGGTTTTCTATAGTCCACTTCATCTTATGGTATCAGCGTTCTACCAGAAACTCTTGCGGTTCTTCTCTATAATTAATCTCTAGTTTTTGATTATATAACCTAGTCTTTCTTTAACTCCGACAACTATTCTCCCTACTCCCTGATATGGATTATACTGTATTATTCCATCAATGATCCTCCATCCCTCTTCAATTAAAGCTGGCATGAAAAATGTCTCATAAGATAAAGCTATGGAAATGTCTACATTACTAGTTACTGTTTGTTCTATGACACTATATTTTTCTATATGTGATTCGACGGGATAATCTAAAGAATGTAATGATGGGGTCACATAGGCCTTTATTCTTCCAAAGCCGATCGTTAACCACTTGTCTCCACAGAAGCTTTTGGGCTTATCACTAGAATATGCTATGGAAAACTCTCTTCCTGTATAAAGAATACCTCTTCTCCAGAGCCTATATAGTGCTATGGCATGCCTTATTGGTATGCCATATCGTTTCGATAATCTGTTACTCCATTCAAGTAGCCTAGAACTACTAAACTTCTTCACAACTTTATCTTCATAGTTGAGGGCTTCAATAACTTTCCATCCACATATGCTTCCATAGATAATTAAATCTATATCACTTATTAGTGGATTATGTATTCCTGGTAGAATAGAACCTGTGACTCCAATACAATTCCATTGTATATTAGCTTGACTCCTAATCCATTTAGCTAATTCAAGTACTTCTTCTTCGAGAATGTCCTGAGGCTTATTTATGATTTCATGTAGTCTATTAACTGGATCATAAATCTCGTTAATAATCGATTTAGGTGCAAATGGAATTAGAGAGTCTGACCAGGGATCAGGAATTTTATTAATGTAGGATTTATGAACTTCCTCTGGAAGATACTGTTTCACCATTCTTTGATAGTAGATGCCATTCTTGTACCATATACTCTTTTTATTAATTGGAATATATTTAACATATGATATGTAACCACTTGTGGGATGTCTATTACCTATAACTACATGTATGTTTCCAAAGATATCTTTTAAATAGTATTTATCAAGTACTATTATTATGAACACCTCTATCTATATCTGTTATATACCGGTATATTATTGTATATAATCAAATAATTGATAAGTCCATTATTAATCTATTACAGTACATATTATTATGGGTGTATTAATACATACATAATTAGGTGATAATATTGGCTAGATTCCACCTATACATAGCATTAATTATATTGGCGGCGATTATAGTGTCTGTAGCATATTATGGTATTGTATATAGGATATCCTTAAGTCCCGAAGAAACAAAGACAACGGAAACGCCATCAGAAACTACTCCAACGACAAGCTCACCAACTACTTCTTCACCAGCAGTTGAGGAAAAGGTAGTGATATATACGTATGATAGCTTGTTAGCATGGGGAGAAGATCCTGAAATGATATACGATAAAGTGTTTAATGAATTTGAGAGAAGGACTGGTATAGAAGTAGAGGTTGTGAAGTTTGGCAGTGCTGGTGAAGCTGTTGCTAAGGTTATTGAAGAATATGAATCTGGTAATGTAAGGGCTGATGTAATTATAGGCGTTGATGCTATTAATTTAATAAAAGCTAAGGAGAGAGAAGCTCTAGAACCATATACTCCATCAAATATTGATGAAATCCCATCATGGCTCATAGAGTCATTTGATCCACAGCATTATGCTATACCATTTGATTATGGGCTGATAGCATTCGTCTATGATAGAGAATATATTGGTGATGATGTTATGGAGAACATTACATTCGAATCATTCTACAATCCTGACTTAGCATCAACACTTATAGTCGAGGATCCAAGGACCAGTAGTACAGGACTCAACTTCCTATTATATGAGATAACGGTTTACACTAAGATTCTTGGAAAAGATTGGAAGGAATGGTGGAGTACTGTTAAGCCTAAGGTTGAAAAGGGATGGAGTGAAGCCTATGATAGATTCTTTGAAGAAGAATATCATATTGTCGTAAGCTATGGTACCGACCCAGCATACTCCATGTACTTCTACAATAGTACTAGGTATGGAGCAGCATTAGTTAAATATAATGGTAAACTTTACGGATGGCTACAAATAGAAGGCATTGCATTAGTTAAAAATGCTCCTCACAGAGAAGCTGCTAAGAAATTCATAGATTGGTTCTTAAGCGTTGAAGTACAACAATATATTCCACTAAACAATTGGATGTACCCAGCTAATAAGAATGTTGAACTGCCAGAGGCATATGATTATGCTATCAATATGAGTAATGTAAAAATTGTTAATAAATACATAAGTATTGACGAAATAGCAACTAATTTAGAAAACTGGCTAGATGAGTGGGTAGACATAATGGTTACTGATTAAGTAGGCTCTATATAAAAGAATATGGAAATTTAATAAAATTAAGAAAAATATTTTAAGATAAAATAACTTCACCTGTTTCATTAAGTTCTGGCAATTGACACGCCTTTACTAAGCTTTCTGATACGGTAAACACTCTATTGTCGATAAACAATGTTCTAGTAGCTCTTGAATGCTCTAATAACTTTATGACACTGAGACTATTATTCTCATAAGTGATCGTTATTACTCCAACGGTATAGTATATATTCTAAACTAATTGGTATGTATATACTTGTACAGCGGACCAATAGTTGTTGCATGATGATCATATAGTAGTGGAGACCATGAGAACCTGATCTTTATTAATGAAATCTCTTTTATTTGCTGTGGATCACTTATATTTAATAGACTTATTTTTAAGTAATCACCTTCTATACCAACACCTAATAATAGATCGCTGCCTAGTGGATGGAGGCATTCACTAAATCCGGGTATTTTAAGGAATCCGATAATCTTTGGTTCTTCAGGATTACTTACATCTATTGCGTAGAGGGGATCTATGGTTCTGAAAGTTACAAGATAGAATATATTATTCAATAGCCTTGCTGAATAGATCCTCTCATTATTGGCAAGACCTACTAATTTTCCTACAATACTCATATTCTTAAGATTAATAATGTATACTCGGTTATCCCTATATCTTCTTACAAGGTCAATACGTATATAGACCTTTCTCACACCAGGAGTTACAGACTTATTTACATAAATCATTGTCTCATTACATGTTCCATTATTACATATTATTATACAAGCCCTCTTAGTTTGAGGAGCATAGCGAGGAACTATATAATAACTGACTTTATAGGTGTAGTTATCATACATAGTAGCTACTATGAAATGCTCATTGTCTAATTGCTCCATTGAAAATTGATCAAGTACTCTTCCTAGAACCGTAAAGTTGCCTTCGTAGGATAGGCTAGTACCGTTAACTCTTATTACATGGAATATAGATTTTGTAGACAATGGTTTTTTATTAAAGGCCAATGAAATATTATTCACAATACTAATTATGTCTAATTTATCGAGACTCGAGAGATAATCGATGAAGAAATTATATGCTTTCCTATATTGCTTTTGTTCTAAGTACACTTTCATGTTTTCTGATACATTCTCTGGCAATAGTTTAATTGCGTTTCTAGTAGTAATGGATAGCCTCCCCATCTTTGAGGTACCTCTGTATGTACAACATAAAGTCTATTGAGAGAAATATAGATCCAACTAGCCGAGCCTGTCATAAATGATAAAGCATTATATTCTCCTGTATCTAGATCTACTGCTAATACAATGGTATATTGTGAAGGATCATAGTCTACAGGTACTATTGCGTGAGGCGATATAGGTATTATGTTGTTGATGCCAGGAATTATATATCCATTTTCTATACTATTTAATGGGAATTGTGAGATAATGTAAAGTGTTCCATTTAGCAATCTAGATGACTTATAATCTCCTGATACATTCAAATGGATCATTAGATCGGGATTATATGGATCACTAATATTATATACGAAAATTTCTGTTTTATATGTGTCATCGTAATATATTTGTTTAATCTCTGTATCACTAAGGACAACAAAGTATTTTCCTCCCTTAAAGCACGTAATAACTATTAGGCTATCATTATTGAGGAATAAGCCTCTAATTGAATCATTAAATTCTAATTTGCCTAGCGCTATCATACTCATGGGATCAACTAGATAAACAACTGTCTCACTAGCAATGGCTATTAGCCATCCATTTGTCTTAGCTATATCCGGCTTATCAACTCCTTTAACTTGAATATTAGTTTCAGAATATCTTGGTGAGCTCGGATTGCTGGATACTTTTTAGTTCTGCTATTATCTTCTTACTATCTAGATAATTAATTAGATCCATATATGATCTGAATCCTATAGGTATCCATCGCCCTATTTGGTCTACCTTAGTTAACATTGTATTCATTTTATATGGGCTTGATATGGATACGGTAGGGCTTAGAGTAGTATTTCCTACAAATTCCTCAAATGGTTGGCTATAGTACTGTACTAGCACGGGAATGAGTAAACCGATTAACAAAGCTAATATGATGAGTATTGAGAAGCTTCTTCTACTTACACTCAATATCATTCACCATCTAGATCTTTATAATCCTATACTTAAATATGAAGACACTGAACAATATTGTACAGACTATTGAACATGTTTTTAGCTTATAAGTTAACAACGAAATAAAATAAATATGAATACGTAAGAATGGTGCTGTTTTGAAAAATAATGGACTTGAGGGAAGTATAAGGAAAGTATATGTCTATATAGTTTCTAAGGCCGAGCCTGTAGGTATTAGAGAAATAGCTAGAGAGCTAAAGTTACCTGTTAGTACAGCCCATTATGCAGTTAAAAGGCTTATCAAGTTAGGCTTAGTGAAGAAGGTGGAGACTGGATATATTGTTAATAAAGTCATTGATTTCAATGGCTATATTTTATTGAGAAGAAAATATATTGCTTTGAGCTTTGTCTATGCAGGATTATTTATTGGTGTATTAATGGGTGAATTATACATTGTACTTCTTAAAGGTATTAATGCCGATGGGTTCGTAACAATAATTGTCGCCATCATAGCTATTTTCATATTTATTGTAGAAGGTATTAAGAAATTTAGAGAAGAATAATTAGCTATTATAGGTATTCATGTATGATTTATGGATTTATATATTAAGAATACATTGTAAATAGTTCATAGTAGATGTCTAGGGAAGAAAAATGATCACAAGTTTGCAAGTGAGATCAAGATATCTACTGATCCTAGTATTGATAACAGTGATGCTCTATTATCCGGTATTATTGGGTTTATGTGATGCTTTCATAAGTGAAGAGAGAGGCTTTACTCTATCTAATATACAATATATTCTTAGCAGAAAGAGTATACAGTATGCCATAAAATTTACATTTGTACAAGCATTTACAAGCTCAATATTATCAGTGCTATTTGGATTAATAGCTGCTTTTTCTCTCTTAATACTTGGATTCCGTGGAGCAAACATTTATCGCGCATTGACTATTATACCATTCATGGCTCCTCCAATGGTTGTTGTTATGGGATTTACAGCATTATACGGATCACGGGGGATACTTACATCTATTTATCCGGGTTTCATAGTATTTGGTGAAGGATTTTGGGCTGTTATTGCAGCTCATGTATTCTATAATATACCTTTATCACTGAATATGGTTTATGCTGCTCTTGTATCAATTCCCAAGAACTTAATTGATTCTATTACAATGTTTTCCCGTGGTAGATTATTCTTTATTTTCAGGAAAATAATTATACCCTATATCCTACCTGCTCTATTCTCTTCATTTATTCTTACATTCATATATTGCTTTACAAGTTTTGCAATACCTCTTAGCCTTGGAGGTGTAAAATACTCTACTTTAGAGGTCTACATATATTACTATTACAAGATATTTATCGATAAGCATAAAGCAGCTGCAATAGCATTTACTCAATATTTATTCTTACTTGCATTTGTAGCCTTATTTATTGTACTACATGGTAAAACGTTTACGGCCCCAATAGGCTATAGACATTATAGACTTAGAGTATCAAAGAAGTTTAAGATATTACTAGGCATATATCTTACAGTAATCACGTTTTACTTGTATTCACCATTATTATCTATAGCATATTATTCATTCTATAATCCATTAGCAAAAACTTATGGTCTAGAAGGCTTCTTTAGAATATTTAATATAGCTTATGATCAGGCACTTGGTATTCCTACTCACTTCATTTATGTGAATACATTTTATTATGCATTTATGGTTGCATTATTGTCTATGGTTATATCAACAATTATAGTAGTATCAGGTTCTAAGATAACTGATATATTATATGTATCAATACTTGCAATAAGTCCATTAACTATTGCTTTAGGCTTAGTTAGAGCTTATGGAAGTATTCTACCAAACTATATGTTAATAATAATAGCACATACATTAGCCTCATTACCATTAACAACGCGGGTCCTTAGATTAGGATTTTCAAGAATCTCTAGAAATATTATTGATGCTGCAAAAGTACTTGGCTGTAAAGGAGCCTCACTTTATCTTAGAGTATTAATTCCTCTTTCCAAGCCATCATATCTAGTAGCGATATCATTAGCGCTTGTAGTTAGCCTTGGAGAATTTAGTTCAACATTCTTCATACATGTGCCAGAGACAACTACATTAGGAGTTGCAATCTATAAATACCGTGCTTTAAGAGATTGGCAGGCATCAGCAGCATCGGCACTAATACTCCTAATACTAACAGGTTCAATACTAGCATTATTGTCGAGGAAAATGGAGAGGTGGCTATAATGATTAGTTTGAAGAATATAGTTAAGAAATATGGTGATGTAATAGCTCTTGATAATGTCTCAATAAATATACCATTAGGTAAAATAACAGTCATATTGGGCCCAAGCGGTAGTGGTAAGACAACTTTACTTAGACTAATAGCTGGACTTGAGAAACCGGATCAAGGAAGAATATATATTAACGATGTAGATGTTACTGAGTTACCGCCATGGGATCGCAGTGTATCAATGGTTTTCCAAACGCCAAGCCTCTTTCCCCATTTAACGGTTGAGGAGAACATAGGCTTTGGATTAGAAGCTTTTGGATATAGTTCTGCAGAAATAAAGGAAAGAATTGAATGGGCTATGGAGCTTTTACATATAGGTCACTTAAGGGGTAAGTATCCCGATCAATTGAGTGGTGGTGAGCAGCAAAGAGTTTCACTGGCTAGAGCCTTGGTATTGAAGCCTAAGATATTGTTGCTTGACGAGCCTTTAAGCAACCTCGATCTTGCTCTCCGCGAAGAACTTAGAATTGAGTTAAAGGCTTTGCAGAGGAGACTTGGTATAACATTTATCTACGTAACTCATGATCAGGACGAAGCATTAGAGCTTGCAGATTATCTAGCGATACTCTATAGTGGTAAGATTATAGAATATGGCGATCCATTAACCATCTATGAGAGACCAAGAGAGATTACCTCTGCATTTGTATTTGGACATAATATAGTTGATGTATGTATTGTTGATGGAGAATACGTTTACCCATGGGACAATGCCGGGATAAGCTGTAATTTTAAGGCTAAAGCAATTATACCTATGCATAAAATAAGTATAAGCAAAGACGGCAATCACTGTCTTGTCATTGATAAATTATTTAGAAGGAATTATGGAATTCTAGTTATTAAATGTAGAGATTATGTTTTAAGGATCGCTGTTAGTTTTAAGGAACTAGGTGCTTATGATATAGGCGAACCTGTTAATATTGTTATTGATAAGGACATATCTATAATTAGATAAGACATAGTTTGCATGAAATAGTCATTTCATCTTAAAATCTCCATATCGAAATCAATATTTCCTTTAACTTCCAGTGGAGATCAGCTAAGAATTATCATAATTATAATATTGATAATAGGGGTCTATCTATTCTATATATGGAAATACCACAGGTAATACCAATGTAGAATTATGAACTATAGCCAAATATCTTTACGGAAGAATGATCTGGTATGATATAATAATTTTCATCCCTCAAATGTTTTTCAATTCTGAATACACCATGCAGTAATACACCCGTATCTAATTCAGTATATCTTATTCGAAAACTCACCATATACGCTAAGTCCTTGTCCAATGATGAATCAATTATTTTAACCCTATATAGAGCTGGCGTAGTGTACGGCTTAATGGGCTCTATTACCTTAATAGTTAAATCCCTATAATCACTCCAAACTACACGATCAATACATTCATTATAGCCATGATCATATGGCACCAATCTAATAGTATATCTATATTTCTTCATATAATAGCCCTGTAGCAAACTATTCCTTCTAAGCATGATATATTGATCGAAGGATAGATCCCTATGTTTATCATATTCAATAAGTAAACCAGATGGGCCAAGTGATGATGTTACTCCTGATTCACGTAAATATCTTAAAACGTCATATACTCTATTAACAATACTTTCTCCATAAAATACAAGATCGATATCTGAATAAATAGGATCATATCCTATCAAGAGACTGCCAGTCAATAATACATCATCACGATCAATACCAGATAAATCAATTATTAAATCCATAAACTCCATAACCCTACTTCTTGACTTAATAAAAAAGGGTTTTACATCTTTCTTAGGTACAACTGGAAGTTCTAGGCCTATACAATCCCATCTATAATACTTTATTTTACGAAGAGACTCCATCCTAAATAGCTTCCTTGGAGGAATACATTCAACGCAATATCTTGGATAAGCAACTACATATCCGTCTGGATGTTGTACTCCCTTAACAATCCATATCCACCCATTATAAAGTAGAGGCTCACCTTCAAGAAACCTAAACAAAATAATTACTCACCATATAATTCATCCTCAACAATCTTCTTAAGAATCTCGATAAAATATCCTTCTTCACCCGGTAATCCTTCAAAAACGACCCTATCTCCATGCATTATAACTGGATAATCTTCATCAGAATCAATGACTTTAAGCTTAAGTCTAATACCATACTCGTTTTCAACAATATCCTTAATCTCCATAAACCATTGCACAAGGGTCCATCTCAAATAATTGTCCTTACCTCTTATAGTAACTATAACCACTTTTTCAACCTTATTCTCGAGTAAGTCCTTTTTCAAAATACATTCCCCATAAGAATTACATTTTAATAGTTAAGGTATTAAGCAAAGCTCTAAAACTTATTCATGATTCATTGATCTTACTAATCATGGTGTACTAATAAAAATGAATTAGTTTATGAAAATCTGTCTCCGGCATTCATCACCAGCGACTAAGATCAGAGACTCCCTTTCTCTTCATCCAATATAATGAAATGGGCTCATATAAAATATAAGAATTATCATGAAGCGTCGCATTTGAAAAGTTCAGCAGGGCGCTTCCGGCCATGAACTTCTAAGGCTTTAGCCCCCTACTAAGCCTCATCATCAATATTCTAGTTTCGCTACATAGTCTAAATAAGCTTTATGATTATCTATTACATATTATTGATTGGTGCAGGGTAATGCATAGACTTGGATATTGCATTATGTTATTATCGTCCGGCATTGGACTGGAGGTCTCTGCTTATCCTAAGCCGGGTAATGTACATAGATTAGTTGACCATGAAGATACATGGTTTGAAGACTTCATAATAACAAGTAATGTGTTTACTTATTGGCTATATCGTGGAGCAGTCAGAGGCTATTATAAACGCTACAATAGGTATACGATTGGCGATTTAGTATATCATATCGTCAAAGATTCAATGCTGATAACTGGTGGGGGAAATACTTGCCTAGGCTCATCACTTCTATTAACACCTTTATCGCTTTCAATTGGAGAGCTGTTGAGTGAGAGAAACGAGATTGATATAAATGATCTTGTTAGAATGGCATGTAGTATAGTTGAGAAGTACTCAACAGTATATGATACTATAATGTTCTATAAAGCCATTAGAAAAGCATCACCAAGTTATATTAAAGTAACTGACGAGACCCATTATTATCCTAACGTATGGAGTCCAAGCTATCAAGAGGAAATACTGAGAGGAAATATTAGTTTATGGAGGATCTTAAAGTATAGTTCAAGAACCGATATAGTAGCTGGTGAAGTAGTTAATTGTTATAAGGCATCAATAGATGCAATGAAATTTCTTAGTAATAGACTTGCCTACCATAGAGCATGGAATAGAGCAATTGTTGAAACCTATCTATATCTATTATCGAAGACTAGAGATACTGTTATTACTAGAAAATATGGCTTAGATCTGGCAGAAAATGTTATGGAACTTGCTAAATATATTCTGGATAAAGTTATTGTAGCGGGTAAAGAGTGGATAAATATTGTTATGGATTTTGATAGAAAACTACAGTCAATGAACTTTAATCCCGGCTCTATAGCAGATCTTACTGCTTCAGCTATTTCATTATATAGTTTATGGAGGAAAAGAAGTATATTAAGGATTTAAATAAACTATTTCGTCATTAACGTACTGGCATGAATAATGCTTCTTCGCCTGGCTTAAACTTATATTTACCCTTATTAAAGATCATTTTAGAAACTGTTACTAGGAATCCAGGTACCGCCGCTATAAGGCCTCCGATGAAACCTAATAATGGCTCCTTAAGTACATACCATATGATTAATGATCCTACGCCTCCGGCCGCCAACATCGATGCTATGCCTCCTCCTAAACCGAAAAGCCTACCTGTCATGCTTAATGGATATTCAAGATAGACTATTGTACCATCGGCTGCATCAACAAGTGCGTTATATGTTTTACCACGGTATCTATACTTGATCCACCAAAACGGGTAATGGGCTATTCCATGGTACTTAGAATTATCGATAACTCTATATCCATGACTACATGAGATCTTGGCTTCTTCGATAGCCTGCTGTAAACAAGGCCTTTTAACATTCTCAAAGAGTTTCATAGGATCTCTACTCGGCTGTAAGTATTTACCGTCCTTTAAAATACTTGGCTTAAAATACATTCTAGCTCTAGCGGGAAAGCCATAGTCGTCTGGTAGAGGTATAGGCACTTCATCAACTGCTTTAACAAGTACATAGCTAATTTCTTCACCTCCATGAACAGCTATTTCAGCCTCTCCTTCGTTAGAGGTTTCTTCCTCTTCACCCTTACATAATGCCTTAATATTTACTTCATAAATGTATAGAGGTACATAATATAGTATAGCGGATTCAAATGATGAATTTTCATAGAGATCTTCGGCCACACCTATTTGTTGTGTAGCAAAATCTCTCGCTAATCTATATGCTGAATTCTTATCAAATATCATTTTAAACAGGAAATGCTCTATCTTAGCACCTGGTTTATCAAGTCTAAATGTAGTGCCGCAGTATGGACATGTAGCGTACGTGACTGTCCCAGGAACCCTATATTCTGCAATACAATAAGGGCACTTGATTAATACAAACCCTTTTTCTCTTTGAAGCTCTACACTACTCATATATAATCACCCATTAATCTCTTGATAGAAACTCGTGAATAGCCTCTTCACCTATAACCTGTATAAGGCCCTCTAGTGAACCAACGACGCTTAATACTTTACCTACAGTTTCTCCTAGTTCTTTAAGGGCTCTAAACTTTTCACCAATAACTTCAACTCTTACTGGCCTCGTAGCCATTCTTAAGGAATACCATGAACTATATCCTCCAATAGCGAGTGCTATGGCTCCCACAATAATGCCTGTTAGATCCTCGGTATTAAAGAGTGTAAGTGCTGTACCTCCTAGTAATCCAGCGGCTAAGGTTCCTCCTACTCCCCATAGTAGTCTATTGCTAAGCTTCACAGGTTCTTCAGCTACTATTGTCTCGCCATCCCATCCGCTAAGGAATAATCTATAGACTCCTCTTCTATATCTATATGGGATTATGTATAGTGGAAGCATTATGATCGAGGAAGATCTAATCCTTATATTCTTTGGAGTAATCCTCTTCCATAGAATCGTAGAGCCTACGACAGCTCCTCTCCATCTAACCTTATTTTTGGCTCTTCTCTTAATCTCTCTAGTGACTCTATCTCGTAGTGTATCAAGATGATCATCCAATGCAATATCCATAGCTGTCTTCCGATCTATTTCAACAGACAATATTCTCCTGACAGTCTTTGCTTCAAAGGCAATGCTGGATAGATATTTAGGCTTAACAGGGTTCTTCAAATAATATGTTCCAAGAGCTTTAGCAGAAAATGCTCTAATTCCTCTTCTACATATAATTGGATACGAGGCAGAGAATGGACCATAATGGCCTTCTACATGTACCGTATAAGATTTTATCCAGCACCTCCTCTTTTTGCCTGAACCCGTACATTTACGGACACGTACATTAACGGTACCATTATAGTCAGCTTCTGCCTTAACGTCTACGAAGTAAAATGGTATATATACTAGATATGGCCTTCCAACACTGATGTGCTTAGCAATAGATCTTAAATCCTTATCTGTCTCTATCCTATTATGTGCTTTACCAAGTATTTCATTATCTTTTAACGATTCAACTATTAGTATATCTTCTTTTAGATCTTCTCTAATCCAATTAGCATATCCACAATAACTACATACAGCGACAATGGTCTCTGGACTAACATCTAATGGCGATCCACAGTTTCTACACCTAAACATGGCTCCAGAAGATACATCATTACTACTGGATATAGCCAATCTGTAACACCTTGCTACAGTATTGTTGAGAATATTATGTCTCTTTATTTAATAAATATAATTTCTAAGAAGTTAATAATATTCAAAAAGGTTACTATAAGGTAAAAACTATTGTTTTAGAGGCTCTTTTATGGAACATATTACATCGTTACCAGTATTTTCTATAATGATTCTTTTTACCCCATTCTTTGACGATATATTAAATAATATTCTACGCCACTTTGAAAGTATTCTAGGCTTATCAATAATAATCTCTCCATCTTTATAATTAATACCTATAAATCCATGGAGAAAAGCAAGCCATGTACCACCGGCAGCTCCTATATGAAAACCGTATTCAGTATTATCATAGATGTCCTCTAGATCTGATGCAGCAGCT
>Ga0190366_1000194_pt1 | contig 13488 bp, 10 predicted proteins | sample 487218910_MG_FD_169990 | JGI IMG/M metagenome (GOLD analysis project Ga0190366, IMG submission 169990) | Hydrothermal vent microbial mat bacterial communities from Southern Trench, Guaymas Basin, Mexico - 4872-18-9-10_MG | ecosystem: Environmental > Aquatic > Marine > Hydrothermal vents >...
AATACTCGGGATGGACACTCTGTGGAAAATCTATGTAGTAGAATTCATCGTCCTCTGAGACGAGCACGTTGAATTCATTGAAGTCTCCGTGAACCACCCCATTCTCAACCATTTTTTTGTAATCATCGAGTATGGTGTGGAAGGCCTCCTCTGCATCTTCTACCACGACTTTGTTAAGTTGGGGTGCTGGCACCTTGTCTCTGGTTATCATTTCCATGGCAACAGCATGTCTATTCAATCCTAATGGCTTAGGAACGTTGACTTTACTCCTTAGAACCTCTAAAGAGTGCATCTCTATTTGAGCTTTAGCCCTAGGTACATCTATCTCGAATTCATCTATTTTTAGCTCACTCCCACGTATTCTAATTGCCATGTAGGCTAGAGACTTCTCTATTTTCTTAAATTCTTGGGAATAATACCTGTGAAGCTTAACAGCAACAGCTTTTCTCCCTCGTTTTGAAATCAGTATAGTAGCCTCTTTTCCACAGGCCACTATGTCTCCAATTTCACCTATTGCGCCGTGGTTTCTGAGGTCCCATAGGGCGAGAGTATCCAATCCTCTCTCCGTGAGCCTAGAACAAACTTCTCCGAACGATGGGACGTTCCTCAGGACTATTAGATTCATCCTAGCCAAATCTGAAATTCTCTTGTTTATTTCTCTTCCTTTAAATGGCAGCTTCTCGTGTAATTTGCTCAGAGGAATCCACTCGTATCTCTCTCTAAGCCCGTCCATAGCTCTCATTATGGCTATGTCCCTCTTGTCCACTATCCTCATCGGACCACCTTTTTATATGATCGTGAGAGTAGGATCGTTGCCGATGATGATGAATTCAATAGGTCCTGGTGCCTTTTAGGAGGTGAACTGAGGCAACTCATAATTTAGAATTCCCCTAGTATTTATTGTTTCTTAGAAAGACTTTTCTGTACTATTGCAAAAAGAACAGAAGGGCACAGGCTTGGAAGAGATTGTTAGAGAGATACAGCAAAACTTCGGAATAGTAGGTAGAGATGAAGAGATAAAAAAAGCGATAGCAGCCAAAATGGCCGGAAAACACCTATTGATAGAGGGAGAAGTTGGAACAGGGAAGACCACACTCGCTGTAGCTATATCTAAGTACTTCAACCAACCCTTATTTAGGATAGACGGGGACGAGAGAATGACCGAAGCCAAACTCGTGGGACACTTCGATCCTCCCATGGTGGTGAGGAAGGGATATACTTGGGAAGCCTTCGTCCCAGGCCCCTTGGTCAGAGCCATGAAGGAAGGAGGAATACTATTCATAAACGAGCTGAATAGGCTCCCAGAGGGTACTCAGAACGTCTTACTTCCAGCTATGGATGAGGGAAAGATATACATACCGAAACTCGGAGAGATAAACGCCAAGGATGGATTCACAGTTATAGCTACAGAGAATCCCAGCGAACACGTTGGAACAACACCTCTCAGCGAGGCCATTAGGGACAGATTCGTTCTGATAAGTTTGGAATATCAGTCAGAGGATGAGGAGATCGAAATAGTCACACTGAGAAGTGGATGCTCTAGGGAAATAGCTGAGAAGTCCGTCAAAATAACTAGACTCACTAGGGAACATCCTGACATAAAGAGGGGATCCTCTGTGAGGGGAGCAATAGACATAGCGTCCTTAGTTGAAAAAATCGGAAATGGGCTAGAGTTGAGTTCATGGATAGATGCTTCTTTAATGGCTCTATCTACCAAAATAGAGTTGAATGACGGGACGAACAGATCAATAAGGGAGATAATCGAGGAAATAGTCCTCAAGGCAATCAAGGATTTTCCTGGAGGGAGAGAGGAGCTAGGCCTCTCGATGATTCAGAGGAAGTCAATGTAAAAGAAGGAGATGATGAGGAAACACTGATACTAAGGAATGGAATGTTAGAGGAGATAACCAAGGAGATGGACTACGACACAGCCTTCGGACTAGCGACAAAGGCAATAGAGATAAAGGACGTGAGATCTCTACTCACCTTAGCGCATAACAGGAAAATAGCTGTAGCAAGAGCGGCAGAGAGAATGAACAGGGAATTCATTTCCATGGTCAAAGAGAGGATAAAGGACGAACCAATGAACATCGCCCGACTCTACTACATGTTGAGAAGGGAACTAAGAGAAGATCTTAGGAGAATTTTCAGGAGACTTTCGACGATTTCCCTACTTAGGGTAGCTCTAAGGGTAAGTGGGAGAGGTCTTAGAAGAGAAATCAATAAGCTGGTGGAATATCATCCGGGTCTAGGTGACTTCGATCTAGAGATGACCATAGAGCGTATCTTGGAAAGAGGGACGGAACCAGAGATCATATCTTATGAAGACATAGTTGGTATAGAGAGAATTGGGAAAAGGAGAGCGGGCGTGGTAATGTTAGATACAAGTGGTTCCATGTTCGGAGACAAGATAATAATAGCTGCTCTCAGCGCGGCAGTTCTTACATACACCCTCAGGAACGACGATTACTCACTCATACTTTTCAACTCCAGAGCAAAAGTGATCAAGGGAATAACCGAGAGGAAGGGAATAGAAAGCATAATTGACTCTATACTAGAAGTGGGACCAGCGGGATACACTAACATAAGTGAAGCTCTGGAGAGAGGATTAGAGGAACTTTCTAGGATAAGCAGGGGAGACAAGTGGGGAGTAATAGTTACAGATGGAGAACACAATCTGGGCCCAAAGCCAGAGATATTTGCGAAGAGATATCCAAGACTGCACGTAGTAGGTATACCTGGCACTCTTTCAGGAAAGAGAAGATGTAAGGAATTAGCTGAACTAGGCAATGGAAGATACATATCCGTGAAGAGGTTAGAGGAAGTCCCTAGAGCCCTCTCAAGATTGTTGAGGTAATCTCCATGAGATTGCTGTTTGATAAAGCACATGGGGAAGTGTATGACTTTTACCAAGACAACCCACTCCTGAGTTTATCCGAATTCCATAGAATAGCTTCCGACTTAGGATTGAGAATATGGAGAAACATGGGCCAATTAAAAAACCTACTGAAATTCGATATACTGTTCATGTTATTGCCTAAATACGAATTCTCTGAGAAGGAGATTGAGGAGATGAAGAATTTCGTACTCGATGGTGGTCTTCTAGTTGTAGCGGGAGGATTAAGCAAAGTGGTCAACTCCTTGACTTCTGACTTCGGATTAACTCTCAACGGAGACGTATTAGTAGATCCCCTCAGGAATTACGGAGAACACTGGTTACCCCTAGTGGAGACAACGGAGAAGCATTGGGCTACAAAAGACGTCAAAACCATAGTCCCTTTGTGTGGAAGGACCCTCAACCTATATGAGGGGTCAAAGGTTCTAGCAAGAGCGTCTCCATCTTCCTACGGGATATTGGGACCATACTCTCAGGGAGAGAAACCCCCTTTCATGGGCACGTCCGAGGACTATCCTCTGATAGTGCTAGGAGATGGTCACTTGTTCTCAGACGATTTGATCTGGATGGGGGACAACGAGTCTCTCCTAGTGAACCTCCTAAGGAGAGTCTAGCCTATCTCAGGTATGGTGGAAGGGAACTATCCTTAGGAGGCTTTTTAACTTTTTTTCTACCTTTTTTCGCTCTTTTCGTCTTTTTCTTTGGTTCTGGTATCTCTAGTGCCTCTATTTCTTCATCTAGTGGTACACCTTCTTTTTTCTCTTTACTAACCTCCTCGGCTAGATATGGTGGAAGGGAACTATCCTTAGGAGGCTTTTTAGTCTTCTCCTCCTCTGCCACTTCCTCCTCTCGTACTTCCTCCATTCTTTCGACTCCTATCTCCTCCTCTGCTTCCTCCTCCATGGTCTCTTCTTTCTCCTCTTCAATTTCCTCAATCTCTAGTTTTTCTTCAATTTCTGTCTCTATTTCTTCTGGAGGAGGAACTTCTGTTATCAGTTCTGGTTCTGTGACTATGAGAATTGCTTGGGAGCCCAAACTCCTAGCTATATCGAATATTGCCTCTGCAGCCTTTTCGTTTATTCCCAGATCATATATATCAATAGACCCTACTTTTCCTCCTGATATTTTTTCTATCAGATTAGTCATCTTATTAACGTCTAAAGCACCAATTATTGCATTAGCATCCTCTATCTTTAGGAAGAAGAACTTCCCTAGGTATTCAGCCACGTCTTTGTTTGGTCCCCTCTTCAGGAACACGAAGGTCGGTATTTCTCCTTCCACTCGAGACCCTCCTCTCCTATTTGCTAGAGGGAAATAAAACCTTTTTCCTGGGGGGAGTACCGCATCACGTTACACCTATAGAAGAGAAGACATTTAATAATGAGTATACTTCGTTGAAGATGATTGTGAGCTACTTTCTAGTGGCATATCTATTTTTCCTTAATCGTTTGACCATAACGTAGATTCCAAGAAGAGGTAGGAGAACGAAGAAGTACCAGAGATACTTATGGACCCCAGATTCATCATTTTCTATATTTTTTATTGTTTTACTCTCTGGAACAACCTCAGAAGTCTCTCTGAAAAGAATTCTTCGCTCAGATCCATGAATTAGTGGAATTTCTACTTCTATGTTTATTACATCGAATTCACCCGGTATTTTCGGACACTCTCCTACGACCCTAACTTCCATAGTATCTAATTTGTCCTGCTCTAGCTCAAACTGGAATTCCCTCCCGGAAGAATGTAGAGTACCTAGTTCTGGCCCGAGTGAAACTATCCACTCACTCTTCTTTAGGTCAGTTTTGAGATACACATTGGACTTAATGGGAATGGGCTGGACATATATCTTAACATCTGTTGAGATGTTTTCTCCACCTTTAACAGTATCTGGAGCTTTAGAATAGGAACTAATCTTAAATAAATCTCCTATGTTTATTTCTTCCCCAACCTGACTTAGGTCATGGAGAAGCCACTTGAATATCCTTATTCCAAGCTCTTTGTTATCGAATTTGTTCAGATAGAAGTCCTTTAGTGTAGAGCTGTCACTCATGAAGACACATCTGCCATTCCCGAATTCGAATGCCGCTAGAACTGGAGGGTACTCTCCAAACCCATACACTGTGTTCTCCTGCTTAAGAACGATTTTATCTCCTTCTCTAACCATCATTATAGAGATGGAGTCCTGATCTCCCCACGCTATGGCCATCTCGCCTTTAAGCAATCCTAAGGAGCCACCCCAGTACATCGAAAAGGACGTAAGCCCTCTGGTTATCGGATGCATTGAGAACCTGTGTATTATAGGGGATTGGGGATCTCCATCGTTATCGCTTTTATCTATGACGATGTCTTTGTTGAAGTGCACTCCGAACCTATTAGCCAATGGATTGAGGTAATCGGCTACTCCGGCTATTACGAGAATACTCCCCCCATCTTTCACGAATTTGACTATCTGATCTATTTCTCTCTCAGAGAAGGGTTTAGTTGGAGTAGAGATAACTAACAGGTCTATTCCACTTAAATCTTTTATTTCGTCCTCTTTTACAATATATCCGAGTTGTCTGAGTTCAAAAGAGAGGAGAGAATATTCCGTGCTGGGGAGATACTTCTCTCCGTGAGATGTATCGAATAGTATCAACTTGCCTTCAGGCTCGTTGGTTTGAGCATGGGACGCTGTGACGATCAAGGAAGCAATCACCAAAGGCAGGAGATGTAGAGTTCTCTTCATCGAGACCAGAACCTCCTAGTAACTATGTACCTCCTCTCCTCAGCCATCATACCCATATAAATCCCTTCCTCATTAGAGGACCTAGATAAAATCCTAGAGGCAGTTCTCGGGCCAATACCTCTACCTCCTAAGACCTCCACTGCTCTTCTACCGTATGATAGAACGAGATTGGCCGAGTCTATGACCCTTTTTAGAATCCTTCTTTCTTCATCTGTTAGCTCATCTCCGGTTTTACTCCTCCTAAGTATGGATTTCGCCTCTCCGAGACTATCTGGACTTACTACTCCTATGAACATGGATCCACACTTGGGACATCTTACTTCGTCATCTAAATTACCAATTCTCCTCACTCCAGACCACTCGAGGCAGTAAGCACATATCAATCCCACTCTTCTGGATAGTATTCTCTTCTTCATCGCTTCTATTATTACATCTCTCTTCGATTGTGGCACTATCTCGTGGAATTTGACATCCACAGAAAAACTGAGAGGCCCACTGACTTCCGGGATTCCATTCTCTCTAATTGTCCTTATTATTTTCTCTGCCCCCTTTACATCTAGCTTATCGAAGAACAACTCTCTTAGAGTCTCTTCATACACTGGAGTGTCTCTGGAAAATTCTATCAATTTGTCCAGGGAGAGTCTTGGCGCATCGGAAATCATGCCAAATCTCTTCGCCACCTGGAGGAAGACCCATTTGAAGAGCGAAGTTCTACTTATAGCTAGCTCGAGAATACTTTCTAGATGTCTTGGTTCTATTCCCTTGATTACTTCTCTGAAAGCTTCTAGACTATTCCTAGTCTTGAACTGAATTGAATACGGGGTAGCCTTAGTTGCTACGCTTCCAGTTCTGTAGGTCAAGAGGGAAGCTATGGCCTTCGACAACGCCTCGTTAGCTCTGCTCCCCCCAGGAACGTGTAGAACTAGATCCGATGTACTTCTCACCTCTAGGAAATACCCCTCTGGGCACTCTTTGAAGAAGTCTAGTATCCTAGATATGCTCTCTTCGTTTACTATCACGCCTGAAGATTCCAAATACTCCCTCAGTCTTTCCTCACTAGCTCTAATTTCAAAGACCTTTTCAGAAACTTCTGACATTACGGGAATCATTTCACCTTCCCAAGACGGAGTCTCTCCTTCTGAATCAGTCCTCTCAGCTACTACTTTGATGAGTTTGCCCCCCTCCTGCTGTTGTATTTCTATTACCTTCCAGAATTCTCCCTTGCAAATTAGTGTACTTCCAACCTCTATATCGGAGAGCACGAATTCTTCATCCAATTCTGCTATTTTTCTCCTAGATGCGAGGTCAATTAGTGGAACTCTCCTATAGTCGGGAATCATGGATAAGTTAGAGTAATAGTATTCCCAGGTTCTTTTTCTCCTATAGATCACCCCTTCATCCTCAGAGAAGAACAGAATCCTTTGCTGATCCATGAACTTCAAGACTTTCATGAATTCATCCTTTGATATCCTTCTATAAGGATATGATCTTTTTATTATGTGAAAGGCCTTGTCGACTTCTACTTTACCGAAATCCAAACATATTCCAGATATTTGGTGAGCCAATACATCTAACGCACCTTCGTTAATCCTAGTTCTTTCCAACATTCCATTTTTAGCCATGCAAGATATCACTATGGATTCTAGAGCGTCTTCTGGATCAGTAGATATCAGAATCCCTCTGGAAACCTCTCCTATTCTGTGCCCGGATCTCCCAACTCTCTGTATTAGTCTAGTCACCTGCCTAGGCGACATGTATTGTATCACCACGTCTACGCTCCCCACGTCTATCCCCAGCTCCATGGAACTAGTACATATCAATGCCTTGATCTCTCCAGACTTGAATTTCCTCTCTGCATCTGTTCTTACCTCCCTAGAGAGGCTGGAATGGTGGACTTCAACCCTTGCTCCCAGCTTCTTCAGTCTAGATCCCAAGGCTTCAGCAGTTTCCCTAGTGTTGCAGAATATAAGTGTTGATCTAGACTCCTCAATTACTTGTAGTATCCTATCTAGTCTGTCTTTTAGATCCTCTATTAGCTCTACCTTGAATTCGAACCCCTTTTCCTCATCTGCAACGACGACCTCACACTCTCTTTCGGGACCAACTAGGAATTCAGCGACCTCCTTCGGAGATCCTATTGTAGCGGATAATCCTATCCTCTGGAAACCAGAGGAGATTTCTTCAAGTCTCTCTAGGGCTATGGATAGCTGTGCTCCTCTTTTTTCCTCAACTAGCTCATGTATTTCGTCTATCACTACGTATTTGAGACTCTTTAATCTCTCTCGAATCACTTTTCCTGGTAAAATCGCCTGCAATGTTTCCGGAGTGGTGATTAATATGTCAGGAGGATTCATCGCTTGCTTCCTTCTCTCACCTTGCGAGGTATCTCCGTGCCGAACTTCCGTGGATAATCCTAGCTTAGAGGACCACCACTCAATTCTATCCAGTAGGTCCCTATTTAGACTTCTCAAGGGAGTAATATATAGAAGTGTTATTCCCTTGGATCCATTTCCAACTTCTTTCAACATTTTGCTGAACAAAGGAAGGAGAGCAGCCTCTGTTTTGCCGGTGCCAGTCCTAGATATTATTAGCACGTTTTTCCCAGTTAGTATTAGAGGTATTGCCCTCCATTGGACCTCTGTCTCCTGTTTGAATCCTCTCTCCTTTAGTAATTCTCTTATTTTTTTATCTAAAAGGGAGAAGCTCATTACTTAATTTTCCTCCATATTTCCTCAAGTTTCTCCTTTCCTCTCGGGGTCCAACTTATTTTAACTGAATCCCCTTCCCATCTGGGTATTACGTGTACGTGCAGATGTTTGACTATTTGTCCAGCGGCCTCTCCTTGGTTCAAGAGTATGTTTATCCCATCTGGATTTAATTCCCTCTTTATCTTGGACACTATCTCTCTGACCACTAGGAACATTGATCTAAGGCTATCCTCATCCATTTCCTCCAAGCTCTCGAAGTGTTTCCTTGGAACCACTAGCACGTGGCCGTCGTTTGCCGGATTTATGTCTAAGAAAGCTACTACTAGGTCCCCCTCGTGAACTTTGTAGGAGTCTATCTCTCCAGAAATTATTTTACAGAAAACGCATTCCACCATTACTAACACCCCCTCTGGGTATTCTTATTATTAGGAGTGAGTCTCCAATTTCCTCGAACTCCATTAAATCAGGCATGGCATCTTCTGGGAGTTCCCAAGCTTGGAAATACTTCTCCTTTGGAATTACTATTTCCAAACTCCTTCCAACTCTTCTTACCTCTACGTCCTCTCTTCTAGCTCCTCTGAGCTCGAACTCAATTACTACTTCGTCTTCAGTCAAATCGAGCCTGCCTCTGGTGAAGTCCAATTTCACACTCCTCCTAGGTCCGCTAGCACTCTTTGGTCTCCAATCCTCCACCTCGTCTGGATATATATCTATTACGTCTTCTTCTCCTTCTTTCTCTTCAAATAAGTCTATTCCGATCTCGAATTCTACTTTACCACCTTTTAGGTAGAGTCCTATCAAGATCCCAGATAGTATACCTCCCAGATGAGCAGTATGTGCTATTTCAGGCATTATTCCGAAGATGGCAAATATTACAGTTGCTACTGTAAATAGAACGGTAAATACAACCAGTCTCATAGGGAAAACAAGGAATATAACTACGATGTCTGGCTCCAAAACAGTTAGAGCTGATATTACTCCTAATATGGCTCCAGAGGATCCTACGGCGTAACCCTCGTTTAATACGAGAAAGAAGAGTGATCCAACCATACCAGAGATTAAATATGTGAGTGTGAACTGCAATGATCCAATTTTAGATTCTAAATATCTTCCCAAGAAGTACAGAGTGATTAAACTCAGTATGAGGTGAATGGGGCCCCCATGTATGAAGAGGCTAGTTATTGGTGTTAATATGTACAGAGGATTCTCAGATATATTACTTAGATTATCTCTAGAAATAGCCCCTTTTACCACCAAGTCCGGAGAAATTAAAGTCACTAGGAAGACTAATGTGTTTATTACTATTATGAGCTTAGTCACCGGGTATTCATTTCCTCTCATCAATATCTATCTCCTCCAGCCCAGTGGATTCGTCGAGTTTCCTAGTGATCCTAACACCTTCTAGGGAAATGACGAAGACCTCAGCAGTAGTGAATATCTCACCGTTGAAGAGATGTCCGAAGAACGTCTTCTCACCCTTAGAGACGGTAGCGTGCAAGTGTATCCTTACCCCTTCTCTCTCCTCGGTAACGTTCCCCACGAACATGAGTTCCAATGGTCCATCTATTTCCATCTCTCTGAACTCTGGAGGGGGAGTTCTCTCTAGGAATCCTATCTTTGCCGTCTTAAGGCTACCTATTCCGGTGATTATTCCAGCCTTAATCCCAGCCCTCACACACTCTCCCCTTATTCTAGATATCAGCTCTTCTCCTGGCTTGACTCTCAGGACCAAGGCCCTGCTAGGAACAGACAACTGATCACCCCACAGGTCGCGAGTTGCACTCCCAAGAGTAGGAGCACCAGCTCAACCTCCTTAAACCTTCTCCTCTTCAGGATCTCCGAGATGAGTGAACTATACTTTGGAGGAATTAAAAATCCGTTTTCAGATATAACAGTAGGTCCAATTTTTTTAGTCCCAAATCTCGATTTAGATTTGAGTAGCAAGTCTGCCATATGTGGAATTAGGAATAATGCCATTACAAGCTCCGAATTTCCTAGTATTGCCAAGGAGGAGTACATGGCCCCAAGTAGTAAAGTCCCAGAATCTCCCGGAAATATTCTGGCAGGATACCAATTGAAGTACAAGAAAGCAATCAATGAGAGTGATATGCACGCAGATATTACGAGCAAGTCTCCTTTGAGAAACATACATGAGAAAGAGAACAGGATCAGAGATAGCCCTGCTTCAAGTCCGTTAAATCCAGCTAATAAATTAAAAGCGTTACTTCCGCCAGTAATACCCATAGCCATGAGAAAGTAGGCCAAAAGTCCTTGGAATCCCAATACTTCACCCCTTGGAAATAGGGGGATTGAAGCTAGGGCGCAGAGCATGACCTTGTCTCTCTGTCTCAACTGGACTAGATCGTCTATCACTCCTATTGTCACAGATATTAGAGCTACCAAAAATAGCTCATCTCTCCCCAAAATCAAGAGAACAGGAACTAGACCGAAGAAGATGGAAATTCCACCCATTTCCGCTACTTTTGGCTTATCCAATTTGTGTAGATCCACACCGAATATGCCCAATTCCGGAAATTTCTTAGCAAAAAGAGAAGATAATAGGAAGGTAATTAAAAATGAGGAAAAAACTAGCGTTGCCATCAGATTACCTTTGGATAAGTAGGGCCCTAGAGCAGAAGAGAAAGGTACACTCAAGTTATCATTTACTCTGCCAATGGCTTCGAAGAAGCAAGCAATCAATGAGGAAGCTAGAGCGCCTTTCCAATCTAGGAAAACATTGGACACTAAGAAAGAGGATAGGAGAAACGATGCGCTTCCTTCTATAGTTTTATTACTATCCATGGGGTAAGGTAGCTTTCTTCTACCCAAAGACGCTCCTACAATTGATGAAACACTATCTCCGACTGACAGAATAGAGACAGAGGAATAGAAGATTTCTATCTTTTCCCAGAATATGAGAAGTAACACTAAAGAAGACAACAAGAAGTAAAAAGTAGGAAGAAACGGTTTCTTAGAATCCTCCTTATCTCTGAGAGACATCCATATAATCTCCGAATATATTGGGATTTGGATTCCCGAGATTCTGAGTCCTTCCAGAACAAGAAATGAAACCATTGAGATAACCAAAAACATAAGTAAGAACTCTCTTCCGAAAATTGCGCCTAGAATTGGAAAGGTTAGTCCAAGAGAATGAATTGATTTCCGAAGTAGCTCCATATGGGGAAACCCCCTACTAGCAGACGCCCTATCACATCTTATTTCATTTTAAATATCAAGCGGATACTCTATAACTAAGGTTAGATTACTTCCGTAGTAAGGACACATAGGTTTAAATACCATTAGGCTAAAGTGATACCTGCCAAAGGGATACCGGGGAGGGGGTATCCCGAGCGGGGGCGATAACATGATTAGGAGGGGTATGACAATCCTCCTGTTGTTCATAGCAATTGGCAGTACCCTTCTAGTTTCTACTGGCGGTAAAGCTGCAGTCCCAGATAGATACGTCAAGATATGGGATGGTACCCTTAGACAGGGCGAATCCCTAGTAGTGGGAAATGATTATGAGATAAACTTGGAGAGCATACAATTCAGAGAAGCAACCTTTGTCTTGAGGACATATTATGGAGGGTATTATTACGGAGGATATGGAGGATACGGAAGTTATACTGGTACTGGATACGGCGCGGGTTATGGTTCTGCTGGAACTACCTATCCAGGATATTATGGAGGAGAGCTAGATCGAGTGATGATTAGAGAAGACGATGACGAGAGCTTGGAAGACAGGGATGAGGACATAAACTTCAGGATAGAGGTCAAGTCCATAAACACGTTCCAACAAACTGCTAACATAAACTTATACATTGAAAGAGTCACCCTGAGGGATTTGAGTGACGAGAAGATACCCGAAGGCCAATCCTTAAGAGACGAATTGGATCAAGGGAGCATAGAGGAAGTCACCATAAAAGTAGTGAGTGTGGATCTAGCTAACAACAGAGTGACCTTAAGATGGGAAGTAACGAATTCTGAGGAGGACTCTGGGACTGTGGAGTTGAGCTCTGCAAGACCAGAGACTCAGATCTCTGTTGGGGATACTAGAGATGCCCTTAGAATAGCCATGGACTTTCCCGGAGGAATAGGAGAAGATAACGGCCAGAAGTGGGCCAGAGTGAGGGTAAGCATAGCTCCTTACCTAGAGGGAGATGTGAAGAAGAGTTTCGGAGGAATGGGGGGAGGCTACGGATACCTAGTGACCTTGGGGACATTCACCCTGAAACAGGGAGAGAAGGTCACAGTGACTGGGACAATGGGAGAGAAGTACGAGGTAGAGCTAATGAGCCTAGCAGTAGGAAGTGCTTGGGTCAGGATAACTCAAATATCTCCATTCAGTAGTACGAAGTCAATGCAACTCTACCCATCCTATGGATTCGGTGGAGTCCAGTACTTGACCTCTTACGACAACAAGGTCAGAGTCTCTTTGCAGAGCGTAACTACTAATCAAGCTACCCTAATGATAGAAGGTCCCATGGGTTTCAAAGCTGAGAAGGGAGCAGCAGAACCAGAGAAACTCCCTGAGATCCAAGTCACCAAGGAAGTAGACAAGACCCAAGTGAAGAAAGGAGAACAAATTAGAGTCACCGTAACAGTTAGGAACATAGGAGATGGAACAGCTAAGAACGTCAAAGTCAGAGATACTGTGCCATCTGGTCTTTCCCTAATTTCTGGAAGTGTGAGTTTGGGACCTACTACGATATCTTCAAATCAACAGAAGACAATAAGCTATGTGCTGAAGGCAAATCAACCTGGAACGATAACTCTGCCATCTGTTCAGGCAGATTACGAGGACGAAGCTGGGAACAAATACACCTCAGACCCAACCCAACCTATAACCATAGAGGTAAAGGAGACCAAGCCTAGGCTCACCGTAAGCATGAGTGTGGAACCAACGAAGGTTAAGAAGGGCGAGACAGTTAGAGTCACCGTTAACGTACAGAATTCAGGGGACGCTCCTGCGAAGAACTTAGTGATATCTGGAAGTCTACCTGTTGGAGCATTAGGGACTCCTGAAGATAAGACTGTGCCTGAGCTACTTCCTCAAGCAAGCACTACTCACACTTACGATTTCAAGGTTACTAAGACTGGAACTATCACAATACCTCCAGCGAAGGTGACCTACTACGATGAAGAGGGAAGATTATACG
>Ga0190366_1000196_pt1 | contig 13451 bp, 14 predicted proteins | sample 487218910_MG_FD_169990 | JGI IMG/M metagenome (GOLD analysis project Ga0190366, IMG submission 169990) | Hydrothermal vent microbial mat bacterial communities from Southern Trench, Guaymas Basin, Mexico - 4872-18-9-10_MG | ecosystem: Environmental > Aquatic > Marine > Hydrothermal vents >...
CCGGGGTCAAAGTTGATTATAGGCCCGGTATCCCGCATGAGGAATTATTGGCCGTAGTGGGCCGTTATGACGCCCTGATAGTAAGGGGGAGGACTAAGGTAACGCGGGAAATCTTGGAAGCTGGCCGGGGCCGCCTGAGGGCTGTGTGCCGTGCCGGTGTGGGCTTAGACAACATAGATTTAGGGGCAGCTAAGGCTCTCAGGGTGCGCGTCTTTAACACGCCGGAAGCTTCTACAGAAGCCGTGGCGGAACTCACGGTCGCCCTCATGCTCTCCTTAGCCAGACGCCTGCCCTACGCTGACAGGAGCATGAAGGAAGGGCGCTGGGCCAAGAAAGAGCTCATGGGCTTCGAGTTGAAGGGCAAGACACTCGGTATAGTGGGCTTCGGCAGGATAGGGCAGAGAGTAGCAGAGATATGCAGTGCCCTGGGAATGCGCATACTGGCCTATAGGCGCACTAGGCCGCTGGGCATAGAGGAGGTGCTGGCTAGGACGGGCGCTCGCTTGGTCGGGAGCCTGGAGGAGCTCTTGAGGGCCGCGGACATCATCACGCTCCACGTCCCCCTCACGCCCCAGACGAGGCACATGATAGGGGAGCGCGAGATCGCCATGATGAAGGAGGGCGCTATCCTGATAAACACCTCGCGGGGTGGGGTAATAGACGAGGAAGCTCTCTATAGGGCCCTGGTGGAGGGCAAGCTAGCAGCTGCGGCCCTAGATGTCTTTGAGGAAGAGCCCCCGAGGGGCACGAGCCTTAAGTTAGCCCAGTTGCCGAACGTGGTGGCCACGCCCCACATAGGCGCTCAGACAGTAGAAGCCCAGGAAACTGCCTCTAGGCTCGCGGCCCAGAAGCTCTTAGAATTCTTCAGGTCAGAAGGGCTCTTACGAGCCTCAATTGACCCTCCTCAGACGTCAAATAAGAGCCTCAAGAGCAGGCGGCCCCGAACAGAACGCCATTCGTAGGCCAGGATGAGGGCGGTGGCTAGCAGCACGAAAGCGTAGACTAGCAGATTGCCGAGCCACAAATCGCCGAGTGGCACAGGGGCGCTCACGTTCTCGGACGTGAAGGGAAAGAGAAGCGGGCTGTAGGAGTGATGAACGGCGTCTATTAACACATGCGAGAGGTTACCTAAGGTGCAAGCGGCGTAGAGGTTTGCTAATCCGGGCTTGGAACGGCCTAGGGCCATTAGATCGCGCTCAAAAATCGTGTAGAGCGCCATAACCACAAGCATGGAGATAAGGGAGCCAAGCGTCACAGAGCCCAGCAGGCTGTGGAGCACGAGCCTATGGGCCTGGACGTAGGGGGCCTGGGGCGGCAGAATCCCTAAGCGCCCAGCTATCATGAAAAATGGGCATTCCAAATCGGGCGTGAAAGAGCCTATGACCAAGCCCGCCATATCCAGGTCTAAATGGGCTTTATTCCCGGCCTTACGCATGATATAGGCAAACGGGTAGTGGAGGGGCGTGAATGGCATGTTATTCTCCCTCCCCGTAATCGTGACGGAGCTTTAAGGCTTTGGCCAGGGCTTTCTCGACAGCTGCCTTCGCCAGAGTACCTGAGATATGTATCATATCCTCGCCCAACACGGGATCTTCTACGTGCGAGGCCAGGCAAGGGTAAATCTGCACGTAGAGGCCGGCTAGCCTCGGGGCCTCATCCGCTCTAGCGCCCACTAGCCTGCGGGCCATGTAGTGTGTTGAGCCACAGGGGGCGCCCCTCAGCACTTTCACGGCCGAGACTACATCGCCGAGCAGTTCTAGCTCAACTAAAGGCCTCCCGAAGCGCTCCGCAAATAAGCTTATTGGGCCTTGACCAGCCGAGAGGGAGCAAAAAGGCCTGGGGAAGGCGTAGAGCACCCCTGACTCGTGTAATTCCTCGGTTAGCTGACGCTCAAGGCCCCTGGGCACTAGCCTATAATCATCCACGGGGCATATCACAGCCCTTACGTCTAGCCTAGAAGCCAGCTCGGGGAGCAGGAGGCAGGCACCTGTCTCTTCGGCCAGAAAGAGCATGAGATCGGTGCCAATTGCATCACTCGGCACCCGCTCGGCCACCAGCCCTGCTAACCTCTCAAGCGTCTCGTCATCCGGCAGGCGGGGAAAGCCCTTGCCCATATCAACGGCCCTGACGGTCCAATCCGGTGCTTGTTCAGCCACATGCCCCGCTATCCTCTCGCCATACCAGCCCTGGTAGAGAGCCAACACCTCCATGGCCCCGGCGCACCCCGTTCATGTCCTCCTCAGCTTAAAAAGGATGGGCCTCCGGGTGGCTACTTCGAGCGCGATACGGGCGGTCTCAAGCGCCCGCTGAACACCGGCCTTCTTCCTCACCCACACGACTAGTTTAGCTGGCTCCACGGCAGCCTCGGTGGCTTCCAAGCCATAAACAGCCTTAAGGGCCGAGAGGACCTCACCTTCATCTACCTCCGGGAGCTTCTCCGGGCAGTTATTGGGACAGTGCGTGCAGAAGCCCCTCAGCCAACAGAGGTCAGCGCAGGGGACACCAGCACAGTAAGCATTAGCGCAGCAAGCGGCCTTAAAGGCCAGAAGGCCTTTCTCCCGGGCTATCTTGAGCGCTTCCTCCTTCAAGTCAGGGCAGGAGACGGCCACCAAGCCCTTGAGCGGCGGCTCTCTCTTAAGCCTGGCCCTCACGGCCTTATCCAGGCCCAGCTTCCTCAAACGCGCGAGTATGGCCTTTGAGACCCGTAAGGTGCCCACTACTACGCCTACTGCCCCGGCTTTCCTGGCCTCAAAGACGAGCTCCTCGAGCTCATGTTCCACCAGGCCCGGGATGAGGGGTCTTAAGAAGAGCGTAGGCTTCAGGCCGGCCTTCCTCAGCTCCCTTATAGTCCTTAAGCGCTCCTCGGGCGGGGGCGCCCTCGGCTCAAGCTCCTTCGCTCTCTCGAGTGTTACTATGGTTATCAGCGGGCTGAGGGAGAGGCACTTAGCTGCTAGCTCGGCCGCTAGCCCTGGCCCTAAGACCATTTTGGTCGAGAACTGCGTGGGGTTTCCCAGGTAGCGGGCCACGGCATCTAGGATATCGAGTGTCTTTCCGGCCAAGGCAGGGTGGAAAGGATCGCAGATAGCTCCCATGGCCAGGAAAGTGCCCATGTGCCCCGGCACGAAGTAGGGGTTAGAGACCAGGGCGTAAGCCAATTCAGGGCCGGATAAAGGGAGGGGCTCGGGCTCAGAAGGGCTCGTGCCAAGGATATCGCCCACGTAGCAGTAGAGGCAAGCATTAGGGCAGCCCCTGCCGGGGTGCACGGTCAGGCCGCAGGGCCTCGGCTTCCTCCTGGCGTGAGGGTCCCTCCTGGCCTTAAGAGCGCCTTCACGTCCGATTAGCTCCTCGAGCTCAGCCCTGAGCTCAGCCTTAGCCATGATGGCGCTCGGGCCAGACGGCCACGTCATGCGGTTAAGGAGTGGCGGGCTCGCTAAAATTCTTAAGGAGCAGCCATCACGTAAGGCAAGGTGGGAGCTTGCGTGCTAAGACCACGCTGCTCGTGCTGCTAGCCCTCTGCCTCCTCACTTCGGCCACCGTGGCTTGCTTACCACAGGCCGTGGCCCAGGAAAGTGGTGAAAGTGAATCAATCGCGCGATTGCAGGTGCAGGTGGCGGATTTCGAGGGCAATCCCTTTGATGGCGCTACGGTAGAAGCCCGGAACACGACCGGTGCCTTGCTGGACAGCGCGACCACAAATGCCACGGGATGGGCTACCCTAGAGGTCCCTAACGGCACCACCTGCGACATAGAGGTCTCCTGGATGGACGCGATAGTAGGTGCCCTCGAGAGCGTGCAGGTAGCCGGCAACATGACCTTAGGCCCGATACGGTGTTCCGTCTGTGGATTACACGTGAGGGCAGTGCGCCAGGACGGCACGCCGCTGGTGAACGTCAAGGTCGAGATAACAGGCTCTTACACGAACCGCCAGGGCAATACAACCACCTTCACGAGGGCGCTGACCACCGATCTCTCGGGCACCTGTACCCTAAAACACGCCTTAATGAACTGCTCTTACGTCATAAAGGCGTACAGGCACGGCCTGCCCAAGCCCTTCGATATAGCTCGCCTGCGGGCCTTGAACGGCACGACCACGGTCAACTTGACGTGCCCCATGTTGGTCCTCAAGGTCAGCGTAGTGGACGGGCAGATGAGGCCTGTCGAGGGCGCTAAGGTGGAGGCCTGGGATTGGGGCACCGGCGAGCTCGTGGGCACCGCCCGAGTGGACTCGCGGGGGCTGGCCATCTTAACGGTCCCCTTCGGCAAGTGTAAGCTCAGGGCGCTGAGGGAAACGCGCCTCCTAGCTGAGACAGAGGCCTCCGTGCAGGAGAACAATACTTGGTGCTCGCTGGTCTGTGGCGCCCTCAACTTAAGCCTGCGGGTGCTGGTCCAAGACGCGCTTGGGCGGCCGGTTAAGGGTGTGCATGTTAGGCTGGTGGACGAGAAGAGGAACACCTTGGCGGAGGTCACCACCGGGCGCGATGGGACAGCCGAATTCAACGGGCTGACAGAGGGGACCTATAAGGTCATCGTGCTCCACGGGGACAAGGAGCTAGCCATGAGGACCTTGAGCCTCGCCGGCCCCACGAGGTTGGATATCAGGTTAGCCGATCAGGTGGTGTTATTCGGCACGTTAGCGAGCGTCCCAGCCCTCATGCTATCCATCGCCGTGGCCATCGTGGTAAGCCTCATCCTCGTGGCGGCCCTCATCTGGCCCAAGTTAGCGGGCGAGAAAGCCTTATAAGATGCTGGGCTTTATCCATCGGCGGCGCGGTGGGGTTGTGCCCGCGTTGTCCGCCCCAAAGCGCTGTACCCCCTTGTGCAGGTTCTTCAGATGTGCTAAGAAGGCGCTAGTGAGAAGAGGCGATAAGTTCTGGTGCCGCTGGGCCAACGACGAGTGCGATATAGCGAACTGCGCTTTCGCTATGTGCGTGAAGAGACGCTTGCTTCCGGGCGGCATCTGTGGCGAGACCGTCAAGCGCAGGACAGAGGAAATCGGGCCAGAAGCCATACCAGCCATAAAGGTGAGGGCCAGGATACTGAAGAAGCTGGGCGAGGAAGAAATTGTGTTCTGAGGGCGTTAGATCCGGCTTCCTTAAAGCCTCATCAGGGGGATCAAGGTCAATACGTCGCCGTCCTTCAAGACAGCCGAGAGGCCACCGAGGACATCTATGTCTCTCCCGTTCAGGAGTACTAAGAAATTGGTCCTCGGGTCCCCCGTGTCGGCGTCGAACAAGGCCTGCGAGAGGTGGGGACAACGCTCACAGAGCTCCCTCAGGGCTGTTAAGACATCGGAGCCCTCCTTGAGCTCAAGGGATACCTCGTCTTTCCCTGCCAGCCAGCTTAAAGCTCCTATAAAGCAAACCTTCACCTTCAAGGCCAGCTACTCTAAGACATAGACCTCTTCCTCGTAGCGGCGCCCCTCTATCACGCTGCCGGGCGGGTAACGCCTCACTCGCCTAGAGGCCAGCATACGCCTGAGCTCTTCTTCGAGTTCCTCTAAGGGCTTCTCGCTCCTGAGGGCTTCGAGCGGTATATTGAGGAACAGGGGCCTAGCCGGGATGACGTGCCTCGTGGCCTTATAAGGTAGGACGCGCTTTGATTTAGCAATCCTCACCACATCATCTTTTGTGATCCTGGGCGTCATGAGCACTACATCTGCCTCACCGCGCGTTAACTTACGCATAGCGTCCTTCTCCGTCTCGAAGCCTATCTCAATGCCTAGCGATGTCAGGGCTTTCTCTACTTTCCTCACCAGGGCCCAGGCGTCCCACTTGTCCCGGAAGTCGGCGACCGCCCTAGCATATGACTTGCCGTCCGTCAGGGCCAGGGCCGTGGGAGGTTTTCCTACCTCCTCGGGTCTTAATGGGGCGCACATCTTTATTGCCAGGCCCGTCCTGCGCCTCAGTTGCCTCAGCAGCTCTTGCAAGGAAGACACGCCCCGGAGGGTCCTGTACCAACAGCCCAGAGTTATACCGGGGTGGGAATAATCCACTAGGCAGGCCGGCACGAGCCGACACTTGAGGGACTTCAGGGCCTCTATCCTGTGCGTCCCGTCTAGCACCACGAACGTCTCGCCATCTAATATGACCGGGTGCTTGAGGAAGCCATCGCGTTCTATTTCCCGGGTCAGCTCCTCGAGCAGGCTGGGTATGACCTCCTCGTGGTGATAGACGCTCTCTATATCCACGAGGGCTATCGTGAGTTTTATGGGGCCGTCTATGACCATGATGGGCGAGGAGCCAGAGCTCATTCAGCTTCCTCCCCCAGGACGCCCTTAACGACCCGGGAGGCCAGCTCAACGGCCTTAGATGCCAGCTGGTAAGCCTGTCTCGCGTCTTCTGCCTCTGAGGCCGCCTGCACCAATTTCTCCACGGCTAACAACAAGCGCATCACCTTGTCCTTTGGAAGCTTCTCCTGCATCATGACGTCCAGCACCAACATCTCTAGGCCATCTGCGTTGCCCAGGCAGTGGTAGATGCAGGCCTGCGCTTTCCTGGCGGCCTCGAGCGAGAACATGAGCGATAGCCTTGGCTCCTCGCGTGCTAGTCTAAGCTCTGCTCTGGCCTCCCTCAAGTACCTGAGAGCCCACCCTCTGTTGGTCAGCCCTATCAGTTCCATATCTGCCTCTTCCCGGGGAGGAAATGGGTGCACGAACTTAAAAGCCCTACTCAGAGGCCTCCTCACTACCGACCTGGACTAGGCCCCTAGCTATCAGGTGCGTTATATAACCGGCCACCTTATTCCTCAATCGCTTGGAAATGCCTTCGACCAGCATATCCACGGCCCTCTTATTGTGCTCGTAATCGGCCGTGAACTTGCCCGGGTAAGTGGTCACCAGCTCCTCGGCCAACCTCTTCACTAGCTTCGTCCTCACTTTGCCCAAGCCCATCCCCTGGCAGTAGGGCAGCGGCCGCCCTGCCTTTTATCCCTTACGGGGCCGCCTGCCGCGGGGATTGGCCCCCTATAAAAACCCTGCCGGGGAGCGGGGGTCGGCTCCTAACCGTGTTATGGCCAACCGTGTCGGCATGTTATAAAGCCGGGGCCTGCACACAGATGATAGTGCATGTTAAATTCCATCATGCAGCATGCTGTGGTGTGACTGTGAAATAGCAGGGCATATTCACGCACGACCAAAAAAGTTAAATACCCTTTGAAATACAGGTCTTAATGCGGAGGGCATGGGAATGCCTAGGACGGAGCTTTCACGGGCTGCTGCCTGGAGGATCTGCAAGCGTGCCGGTGCCGAGAGAGTCAGCCACGCTGCTGCTCGCAAGCTAGCCGAGGTGCTAGAGGAGGTCGGCCTCCGCATAGCCAGGGAGGCCCTGGACTACGCCCAGCACGCCGGTCGCAAGACGGTCAAGGAAGAGGACATCGTCATAGCGGCCAAGAAGATCGTCGGCGGCTGAGCTAGCCGGCGCCAGGCGGCCCGCCCCCCTACATTTTTTCCCTCATCACAGCTCAGGTTGTGGTATGCAAGTGATGCTCCGCTAACGCGTCGGCCAACGCCCTCCCGGCTTCTGTTAGGGCATAGGGCTTACGAGCTCGCCCCTGACCTCCGGTTATCAATCCTAGCTCCCTTAACTTAGCCAAGTTCCATTTCACAGTCGAGAGCGGGAGACCTCTTGAGGTAGCTATCGCCTTCGCCAAGCCCGTGAGCGTGAGGCCATCACCTTCCCTCTCATGGGCCTCTAAAAGCAGAAGCTTCTGGAGGGGCGTCAGCTTAGCTCTGGCTAACCGCACAAACATAGAACGCCAATAGGCAGCTCTGTCATCTCGCCTGACCGGGCGGTAGGAGAGCAGGGACTTAATGGCCAAGAGCAGGCTGGACCCTCACGACCCTCCTACCTCGTGTCTTCCTGCCCCCATCGCTCATAAAGGCTTGCCCTCACCAGGCTAGCTCAAGCCGGTAAAGCGCTTTAATAAGGTGGGCAGCTCATCACGGAGCCCCTTGGGCCAGCAGGCCCTCAGGACCCCACGGCAGCCGTCATGGCCTGTCGCCCGCCCGACCGCGCCCCCATCACAGGCGGGAGCCACAGGCAGGCCCTCGGGGGGTGTGAGAAGGCGGGCCCTGCCGGCTCGGCAGTATCGGCTCGTGTGGGGGTAATAAATTTGCACTTGTGGCATGAAATGGACGTAAGGGGAGGGGGGATGGCAAATTATGGAGACAAGGCGGGGTATCGCTCACTTTTAGCACGTCCACGACTACCATGTCGGTGTCTACGAGCACCGTTATCGGGTCCCCGAGCTCCTTGGATAATAGCAGGTAGACGTCCTCTGGCTCCAAGAGCTCTACCTTGGCCAGGACATGTACCACAGTGCCGTTCTCGAGCTTTATCTCGAGCCAGATGCGTGTGTTCCCGTTCTCCACGTACTCATAGCGGCCTATTAGCGTCCCGCTTATCTGGACATGCTCTACGGGCTTGTGGCCGACCTGAGCGTAGGCGGCCGAGATTGCTTCCCTGAGGCCCCCAACCTCAGCGCAGCTCACCCTCACGCACCACCTGTCCGTGGCCCTCACGAGCGCGAAGTATGCGGGCGTGTAATGGCCCTCTTGGTAAATGAAGATGGGGATGTGATAGTAGAGCTCGTCCCCTATCCTGTAGAGGAGCGCGAGGGGAGTAGCGTAGCTGCCGCTGGGCAGGGCCGGGAGGCCGGCCTTAGCGACCCTCTTGGCCTCATCAGGCGATATGAGGGCCAGGTGGTCTAGGCTATAGAGGTAGACGCCGCCCCTGCGGGCTATTATCGCGAACTCCAAGAGGCTCGGGTTACGCTTGTTCCTGAAGAGGTAGACGCCCACCAGCTCGCCGTTCGGCCACATCTGGTAACGCAGGCCCTCCGGCTCGGCTGGCTCAGCTGAGCGATCGCTGCAGTAGGGCAGGCCGTTCCAGAAGTTCAGGTCGTTCTCGGCTGTCCAGCGGAACTCGCCGAAGGCGGAGCCGGCCAGCTCGAGCCAGCGCTCATCCCAACGCTGTATTATCCAATCTGGCGCTTCCTCCGGCCTGTAGGAGGCCAGCAGGGCGCCCGTCCTCGGGTCCCAGACATGCACCATGGGGTCCTTGAGGGGGCCGAAGGGCACCTCGTAGTAGCTGGTCGTGACGTACACGAGCCTCTTATGCTCCGGGCTCCAGGTCAGGTAAGCGCGGCTGAAGGTGCGGGTCGGGAAGAGGTCCTGGGCGTGGACACGGATATCCCTGTCGAACCACAGCCCTTCGCCGTAGGCAGCGTCAAGCGGCGCCACCCGCGCCCTCTCGCCAGTAGCGTCCGTGACGGGCACTACTATGACCTCCCTAAGCCTGTTGCTGGAGCCGACCAACATGGAGCCGAACATGGGCGGCTCGCTGACGGTAGCTATCCAACAAAGTTCGCCCTCGTAGAAGCCCAAGTGGACGCTCGTCACCCAGGAGGCAGCGCTGGTCTTCTTCATCTCGGCTATAGAACGCGCGATAGCGCTCGTCGTCACCCTCAGTTGACTCGGGTCTATCTCGGGGAACAAGCTCGCATCGCCAACCGCCATGGCCCTAAAGGCGCCGCGCATGTAGGTAGCACGGGCGTAATCCACTGCTCGCCCGATGAGCGGGACGCCCACGGGGACGGTGAGCACCAGGACCACGAGGACAAGGGTGACCGCAAACTTCAGGGCCGCTCTCCTGATAAAACGCCTCCTGGCCTCTCTATTGGCCCTTAGGCCGGTCAAGAGATCCTTGAGGCCGATGCCGGGCCTCCTGGCGAGTTGCTTAGCAACGTAGTGCGCTACGCCAGCCGTCATGAGGAAGGCGATAGCCCTGGCGGATAGGAAATTGATGGCATAGATATGTGCTGGCGTCAGGAGGGTGATGCAGCCGTGCCCGTAGCCAGCTAAGGTCAGGAAAGCCAGAAGCGGAAGCCAGACGCGGGGCGACAGCCTGAAGCGCGGGCTAACCGACCTTATCACCTTGGCGGCATATGCCAGGTCGAGGACGTAGCTGGCCCAGAGCCCGGTGGTGAAGAACAGGGACGCGAACATGCCTGGGTCCCGAGCCAGAGCTGGGCCAGGAAGCTCCCTTAAGCTTTCCGCTGGCGGCTAAGTGGGGCCGCCTTTTTAAGCCACCGGGTCAAACCGGATTGGCCTAAGCCAAGCTTAAAGCCATAGCACACCCATGGGTGAGCGGTCATGCGCGAGCGAGCCGTGTTGCCCAAGGATTACAACCCAAAGGCCGTGGAGCCCAAGTGGCAGGAGTTCTGGGAACGCGAGGGCATTTACCGTTTCGACTGGGAGGACCGCGAGAGGCCCGTGTTCGCCATAGACACGCCGCCGCCCTACCCATCGGGCGAGTTCCACATGGGTAACGTGCTGAACTGGACCTACTTCGACGTGGTAGCCCGCTACAAGCGTATGAGGGGTTACAACGTGCATTTCCCCCAGGGCTGGGATTGCCACGGCCTACCCACTGAGGTGCGCGTAGAGCAGAAGCACGGTATAACGAAGACACAGGTGCCGCCGGATGAGTTCAGGCGCCTCTGCGTGGAGTTCGTGGAGGAGAACATCAAGGCTATGAAAGAGGCCATAAAACGCTTAGGTTACTCCATAGACTGGTCGCTTGAGTATAAGACCATGGACCCGGATTACTGGCGTCGCACTCAACTATCCTTCGTGATCCTCTACCGCAAGGGCTACATCTACAGGGCTCAGCACCCGGTGAACTGGTGTCCCCGCTGTGGCACAGCCATAGCCGACGCGGAAGTGGAATACGAGACGCGAACGGACAAGCTTTACTACGTGCGCTTCAAGCTGGCGGGCGAGGGAGGCCGTTACCTAACCATAGCTACCACCAGGCCCGAGCTCATACCAGCTTGCGTGGCGGCTGCCGTCCACCCGGAGGATGAGCGGTACCGGGCTTACGTGGGCCGCGAGTTAGTGGTACCCCTCGTGGGCCGCAGGGTGCGTATCTTCGCGGACGATATGGTTGACCCCGAGTTCGGCACGGGCGTGGTCATGATATGCACCTACGGCGATAAGGAGGACGTGCGCTTCGTGGCCCGCCACGGCCTGTCCGTGATAACGATCGTGGGCGAGGACGGGCGTATGACGGAGCAAGCCGGCAAGTACGCTGGCCTCACCATAGAGGAGGCCCGGCGGGCCATAGTAGAGGACCTGAAGGCTGCTGGCCTGTTAGAACGCGAGGAACCCATCGCGCACGAGGTAGGCACCTGCTGGCGCTGCCACACACCCGTGGAGATATTGGTGCGCGAGCAGTGGTTCATGCGCGTCCGCGATCTGACAGACAAAGTGGTGGAGAAGGCCCTGAAGGAGATAAAGTGGTACCCGGATTACATGAAGTGGCGCTTAGTGGATTGGGCTCGCTCCTTAGATTGGGATTGGGTGATCTCGCGCCAGAGGGTCTTCGCCACGCCCATACCAGTCTGGTACTGTGCCCGCTGCGGCCACGTCATAGTGGCCGAGCCCGATTGGCTGCCCGTGGACCCAAGGCTAGAGCCCCCAAAGCTGGAGGCCTGCCCTAAGTGCGGCTGCCGAGAGTTCAAGCCCGAGACAGACGTGTTGGATACGTGGTTTGATTCGTCCATAACTTGTGCCGTCCACGCCGGATGGCCAGATAGGCCCGATTGGCGGCGGCTCTTCCCGTCCGACCTGCACCCGTCCGGGTATGACATTATACGAACCTGGGCTTACTACCTCATGGTGCGCCATCTGGCCCTCTTCGACGAAGTGCCCTTCAAGGCTTGCCTCATCAACGGCATGGTGCTCGGCACAGACGGGCGCATGATGCATAAGTCCTACGGCAATTACGTGCCAGCTAGCGAGCCCATCGAGCGCTACGGCGCGGATGCCACGCGCTGGTGGGCCATCGCGGGGGGCGCGACCGGCTCTGACGTGCCCTTCAGGTGGGAGGAAGTGCGGCACGGTTGGCGTTTCTTGCGCAAGCTCTGGAACGCGGCCCGTTTCGTCCACATGCAGCTGGCGGATTACGAGCCCGGTGGGCCCGCGCCCGAGCTGAGCCTAGTGGACCGGTGGCTGCTCAGCAAGTTGGCCAAGACCATAATGGTCGTGACGGAAGCACTAGAGGAATGCCGCTTCAACACGGCCCTCCTGGCCATCAGGGATTTCACGTGGCACGTGCTCTGCGACCAGTACATAGAGGCCGTGAAACACAGGCTCTACAACCCGGATAAGTACGGCGAGGAAGCACGCAGGGCAGCCCAGCACACGCTCTACCGGGCGCTCTACAGCGTAGTGCAGATGCTGGCCCCCTTCTGCCCCCACATCACGGAGGAGATATATCAGGCCCTCTTCAGGCCCTTTGAGGGCCATAGGAGCGTGCACATATCGCCTTGGCCAAGGCCACCGAAGGGCTTCCCGGATGAGGAGGCCGAAAAGGCTGGCGACGTAGTGATAACGCTCATAAGGGCCGTGAGGCGCGAGAAAGCTAGGCGCAGGATGGCCTTGAGCGCGCCACTTAAGGCCATCAGGGTGTTCGCGCCGGAGAAATGGCAGGCCGAGGCCATAGAGGCCTGCAGGAGCGATATACTCGGGACCTGCAAGGCAGGCGAGCTAGAGGTACGCGTGGGTGAGGGAGAGGGTATGGAGGTAGAGGGCTACCCAGGCCTCAAATTCAGGATAGAGGTTTGAGGAATAAGGGTGAGCAACACCCCAGACAGGAGTGTCGTTCTCCATGGTGATTGCCGCGAACATATGCGGGATCGCTTCCCGTGTGGCGAGGCTGCTTTTCTGCACCACGAGGCTTTTCGGTGGTCTAAAATGATGAGGAAGCGTTTAGAGCACATCGGGGATGCCATTCGTGATTAGCAGAGGAGTACCGCTGCTAGGGGCTACTGGCTCTACAGGGCCAGAGAATTTACGAGTAAATACCGTGACCCCCTCGAACTCGCCGATAAATCGTTAGAGGGATACTCTAGGCCAGACATAACTTTAACAGCTCTCACAACTTAGGAGGTGTGGGACTACCCTTGCCCCTCACATCGCTCTGGCTGAGGTTTCCAGTGGAGAGACCCGTTGAGTTCCAGAGCTACTCCGGTTTCGCGAGCCGGGGCATATTCTTCGAGGTCCTTAAGGGGTACGATGATGATTTGGCCATACATCTACATTCGGGGGAGGGGTAACGCCCTACAGCACTACACCCATACTGGCCCTGAACGGGGACAAGCTCAAGATCATTTACAGGAGGCTACCGGCCTGCATGGCCCAGCTCAGAATATGTGCACTAGAACATGAGCTCTCTTAAGGCATTGCTAAACGCTGTGATCTCGGGCCTCCCAGGCTGAGGTTAGTGGACCATGAGGTACAGTTAACCGACGTGTCGGTAGAGGTAGTGAATTTCAGGGACTTACTCAAGGAGGCCAGACCGGTCGTGCGGTTCTCGGTGCGCTTCAAGACGCCCTGCTTCTTCAGAGCTACCCCAGGTCGATTAAAGTGCCCCTGGCCTCCGACAGGGTAC
>Ga0190366_1000199_pt1 | contig 13404 bp, 14 predicted proteins | sample 487218910_MG_FD_169990 | JGI IMG/M metagenome (GOLD analysis project Ga0190366, IMG submission 169990) | Hydrothermal vent microbial mat bacterial communities from Southern Trench, Guaymas Basin, Mexico - 4872-18-9-10_MG | ecosystem: Environmental > Aquatic > Marine > Hydrothermal vents >...
GGCTACACCACCGGCCCTTAATCGTTAAATATATCTACTTGAATTTGTTTTTAAATTTTGTTATTTCCTAATTTATATAGTGCACATCATTTATAACAGAGCTATTTATCTTCCGGTGTAAGATAGAGTGGTGGTTCATCGAATTTGCCTAAAACACCTAGTTCCATAGGCTTTAAATCAAGTTTTTCCCTAGCCTCTTCTAAGAGTCTATGGATCTCCTTCAATCTATCTATAGTTTTAATCCCATAATACTCAGTGAAATAATTAATATTTGCCTCATTAAGGGGACAATCGATGTCAAAGCAATATTTTCCTCCTAGACATTTATCATTTACAATAGAGATGTCTGGGATAGTTACATATTCTAAGTCTTCTTTAGTCAATTTCATCCCGCGTCTAACATCTATAAATGCTACTTTACCAGAGTATCCACATATTCCCAAGTCTATAACCAAGTTCTCAGTTACTTTAATGACGTTTTTATACCATGTAATGGGATACTTCTTATTCATTTAAAGCCCCAATTAAATAGAGAGCATCGAGATATATTAAACTAGCTCTACAACGTATTTTAAAGCGAGGAGTTTAATAGTCCGCCGTCGATTGGTATGATGGCTCCGTTAATGTATGAAGCATGTTCTGAAGCTAGAAACGCTGTTAAATATCCTATCTCCTCAGGAATCCCCATTCTATGCGTAGGTATCCTATTTATCATACTGTCTAAAAATTCCTCAATAGAGATTCCCTCAGTCCTCGCCTTCTCTCTAGCGATCTCCATAACTCTCTCCGTCTTAATATATCCTGGCATAATTGCGTTAACTGTTATTCCATATCTCCCATATTCTTTGGCGAGAGTTCTTACTAGACCTGCCATTGATATTCTTAAAGAGTTTGATAGTGTTAATCCTAATATAGGTTCTTTAACAGCTATACTAGTTGAATATATTATCCTGCCCCATCCCCTTCTCTTCATCCCCTCTATAAATGCCTTAGTTAAATATACTGCTGGATATATCAATAGTCTAAAGGCGTATACCCAATCCTCGAGATTGATATCCTCAAAATACCCTGGTTTAGGTCCTCCGGTGTTGAATATAAATATATCTATATCTCCCACCAACTTATGGGCTTCATTAACAATCTTCTCCAAGTCTTCTCTAACTGTTAGGTCAGCGGGTATGTAGAAAACCTTCTTCCCAGATTTCTTATATATATCGTCGGCAGCCTTTGATAGGTTATTTGGATCTCGTGATACTATTATTACATCCGCTCCTGCGATAGATAGTACCTCGGCTATCCCCTTACCAATACCCTTGCTAGATGCTGTGACTAACGCCTTTTTACCAGTTAAGTCGATTAATATCATGAATTAATATATATTGTTTCTCATTGGATAAATATTCTCACTTCCTCTTTAGGAACTTCTCTAGATATTTCGTAATATACTTCTTATGCTCCTGGGTAGCTATGTTCTCCGCCTGCATCCTAGCCTCATCCCTAATAATTTCCCTGCAGTCATATACCAGCGTCTTTTTAAGAAGCTTCTTCGTATTTAATACCGCATATGACGGTAGCTCCGATATTTCCCTAGCGATTTCAAATGCCTTATCAAGCAACTCATCCTTATCGACTATATACTGTGCTATACCTAGTTTAACCGCCTCCTCCGCATGGATATCTTCCCTCATGACCAGGATTTTGAATGAATTTTTAAATCCTATGATATGAGGCAGTAACAAACTGACACAGAATTCAGGATTTAAACCTAGTAGCATATATCCAGGCCTTAAGATAGCGTCTTTAGATAATATTAAGATGTCTGATGCTAATGCGATCCCGAACCCACTTCCAACAGCATACCCCTGTACAGCTGTGATAACTGGTTTTTCAGCGTTATATACTATTGCAGCGGCTTCATACATCTCTTCCAATATCCTGTATACACTCTCTTTATCCATATTCTCGAGGTTAGCCAATGTATTTAAATCCGCTCCAGCTGAAAATGATCTTCCCTTGCCAGATATTAAAAATACTTTCGCAGGAGATTCATCGCCTTCCTCCATACACTTCTTAAACTCTCTAAACATCTCCATGGTAAATGCATTCAACTTCTCCGGCCTATTAAACTCGATATGGAATATCTTGTCATCAACCAGCCTATATAATATCTCGTTAGACATCTAACGCACCATATAAAATTAAATTTATGCATATGATATTAATCTCGGTCTAGATAAAATTCTATGTAATGATAGTTGTAGTGGCGTCTATAAATCCTATTAAAGTCTCGGCCGTTGAATATGTATTCAAGCAGTACTATAAAGATGTAACTGTGAAGGCTATAGACGTAGATATAGATCTACCTAAACAGCCGATAGGATTAGATGAAATATTATCTGGGGCCTACAGGAGAAGCCGCTATGCCATAGAAAATGTACCTAATGCAGAATTTGGAGTGGGTATTGAAGCCGGGTTATCCCAGTATCCATACACTGAATCAGGCTTTCTAAATATCCAGGCATGCATAATCTATCATAAAAGTGGCAGATACTCCCTGGGGATAAGTTCAGGCTTCGAACTACCGAGGAATATCGTTGAATATCTAATTAAACATAGGGATCGCGAGCTGGAGGATATTGCAGAGGATATTACTGGAGTAGATAGAATAGGGGAGAAAGGAGGTATAATATCCTATCTAACCAAGGAATTCATAACTAGGAGAGACTTAACCATACAGGCAGTAGCCACGGCAATAATACCATTCATAAACAAAGAACTATATAGTAGTAAGTGATGAAAAACCCACATAATATTGTAAATAATTTAACTAAGTTTAAATATAGATAATTAAAATGTCAGATGCTTATTAGAAGAAATTTTGAAACATATTTTATGATATGGATAGATATATCCCTATAGTTGGGGTAGGTTCAGCTACAGTATTTATAAAGTTATGTGACGAATTTAAATACGCTATCCTACCGTACTATGAATTCCGTAATTCCCCGAATATTCTCAAGAATCTATTATCCTCATGCACTAATACTTTATTTATCCTATCTAGTATAATGCCCGATGAATATCTGGTTGAGGAGGATATTATAGAGGAATTTAAATTATTTTCATCCCGATACAGCTTCAATTATATAATTGCATGGGATATGCCAACCTACTTAACTGATTACGATGGGAGTAGGATTAATACGGAGAAATCCATATCGTATATAGACTACTTAAGTAGAGAATTCGATGTAATTCCACTTGCTAAGGGAGCCTATCCCGAGCATCTACAGTATTCATGCGGTGAAATATATGGCAGAGGGTTTAAAACCATAGCATTCCACATAAGTGAGTACCTATATTCGAGGGCCAAGCCCTGGCCATATATTAAAGACTACTCCCTAACAAGCTACGGATATATGATGCACCTTCTAAAGATAATCCTTGAATATCCATTTAATGAAGTTATTTTAATAGGTGGAGCGAGTCCAAGATACTATAGAGATCTGATTCAATTGGATGGGAGGATAAGGCTAGCAGGATATACATGGTATATCGATGGAGTAAAATACCAGTTATATACTCCTGAGGGAAGTATTCTTAATCTAAAAGATAAATTCTACCTATGTAACTGTAGAGTCTGTAGAGAGAATCCGGTATCCAGGCTTAGAGACCCAAGTAACATCTCCCTACACAACCTACTTATCAATAAATACTTAGTCGAAGGCCTCGAAGACAAGCTATATAAGATAAGGCTGGAGATATATGACCTAATCCTAGATACATATGAAGACCTGATGATCATAAATGAGTTGAGGGTAGGCAGTGGATACAGTATATGGAGGAAGGCATTTAATATAGTCGAGAGATACAAGCCTAAATACCTCATAATAATGGGGAACCTAATATCACCACATGACAGAGTATCATATGATGAATACAGGGACTTAATAGAGACTCTAACAGAGTTGAGTCAAGAGACAAAAATATTCTATATCCCCCGGTACATCAGCAAGAGCAGATGGATAACATCCATACTACATAAAATCTATCTAGAAGACATCGACGCCATAAACGATAAGCTTAAAGTAACTGACGAGGCAGGGATACTAGAAAGGTTAACGAGACTCCTACTCACAGCCAAGAAGAAGATGGTTATAAAGAAATTAACATGGGACGAGCCATTCACACTAGAAATATGGCTATATGGACCTACAGACGAGTCATTCGAGAAGGCGGTTAAAGAGATAAAGAAGATAAGGAAGGAACATGAATGGCTAATAACAAACTACATAAACAAGCCATACATCGACTATGAAGATAAAATAGCGACACCCGGGGAATGGCACCGGGAATGGGATAGGTACGAGGCACCAGAGCCGGGGGCGATATACCTAACGACAGAGGGAGAAATAAAAATCATAAAACCAGGAGGCGATTAAATGGGGCAGTATAAAGGAAGAAAAGAGAATGCAATAGAATCAATAAAGATAGAGGCGGATGCAAAAGTAGTGAGTGGATATCCAACAATCATCATAAAGAAATCAATACTCCAAGACATCAAGGAAAAACTACATACCGACATAATAAAGATAAAGATCCACAACCATATCGAGACGACATACTACTGGAGCCTACAAAACATCGACTGGGCAGCCAGTATAACATTCAAAGGATTAAAGCCTGGAAAATACACACTAGAGATAGAGCCATACGACAAATACAGGTTTATAAAGGAATTCAACAACCTAATAAGGGAGAAGCACAGTATCCGGCTATGGATAGAGAAAGAAAAGCTAATACTACATAAGTCAGAAAAACTGCTTATAACAGATAAATGGACATTCGAGAAAGAACATGGAGGCGCCATACACATAATCGCCGAGTATCCAAGTATAACAAGACAAGAAGGAAAAATCAAAATCAAATTTCAAGTAAAGAACAACAAGGCCCAAATATATATCCAGGAACCAAGAACAGGAAGAAAAAGAGACGTACCATATGAAATAGTAAGTATAACAGATTCTAAAGTTGGGATAATTTTGAGGTACAAACACGGTAAAAAGTTAAAAACAAGTGTAATTATGGATATCCCACACATCTTAGAGCCTTTAAGCGCGTTAGAGCATGTTAAACCAGTATTATCATTTAGATATGTCGGGAATAAAACCATATCAGGTATTCCCTTTAAAGTATATGAGTTTAATGTAATGGATAATCTAACGTCTAGCATATTAAATTCACTAATGGTTGTTAGTTACAAATTCTTTAGAGATCCTACTTTTAAAGAGGATGCAAAGAGTATTAGAGATCAAATAGGGAAATTTATTACTTCTAAATTTCTAGAACAACTAGGATATGAAGAATTCATAAAAGACGCCGAGAATAAACCCTATTATAAAATAAGATTTCCATATGTAAAACCAGATATAATAGCTAGGTTAGGAGAAGAATGGCATATAATTGAAGTAAAATTTAGGTTCAAAGAAAGCAGTGTATACTGGATTATAGATCGCGCCTATCAGCAAGTTTTAAGACAATTCACTATCTTAGCTAGTCATACTCCTATAGAAATTGATTATAATAAAAAAATTGATAACATTAAAAACTATAGTCTAATTATAGTTGGCTACGATCATCGCGTAAATCGTGGGTATTTATATTACCATATAGGTAAAGTTAGATGGAGATGGGTTAGAAATGGAGTTAAACGTAAGTAACATGTTAAACTTAAGCAGTATAGTGATTGAATCTTTAAAGAATCGATCCTCGTACTCTAGATACGTCTCTATATACATGTCTGAAAATAATTTTTGGAGTTTAAGTATGCCCACTGATTTATGCTTAAGAGAGATCGCTATATATGATAAAGACAAGATATTAAAATTCGAATCTCCAGCAATCTCGCTAGTTGAGATGATTGAAGAATTCTACAATATATCGACTGAGAGCATAATTGGCGAGATCTATACAGAACATTTCGCAGAAAAATTATTAAACCTAATGAAAGATAAGACGCCAGAATTGTATAAAGGGTATATGGCTGATATAGAATTAATAAATGATTTGTCTGCCAAATATAATGTAAATTTAGAAAAGATATTAGACCCTGGAGGGAACACATACATAACTTTAAAATCCAGTATTAGAGACAAGGATATGAAGGGAGTAGCTAACATAATAAAGGAAGGCTTGAAAGCATTTGAAGAATATTGCACCCGTAAAAAAGGTAAACTCTTCCAGAACGTCATCATGGATCTTGAAGATCCATTAGAACAGATTGATAAGTGGTTGGTGCTGATAAAAAACATATATCTCAATAATAAACAGTACAATTACCCATACATCGAATTATCTAATACACATGATAATCCATATAAAGCTCCATACATCCGATTCACAATAGAGAATAAAAGGGAAATCAATTCAATCATTATATTACAGAATAAGTCCTACATACTAAGTATTTTAACTAAAGAAGAAAGGTTTGATGAGCATCTAGTCAAAGCAATTAAAGCAGATAATTTCAAGATTTCTATCGAAGGCTCCCAATTAAAATTTGAAAGGAAGTTTGCTCAACTACACGATATAATATCATGGCTAAATAAGGCACTACCGAATATCCTATTATGAAACAAACATAATTAAAAACTAGCCAAAATGTCAATATAACTTTTAAAACTGGGTATTCTAAGTATGACAGGATAGGAAGGAGAGAGTTAAGATTGAGTTTTAAAATAAAAAATAAAGAGAGTAAGATCCATATTTGGGTAACAACGAATGAAGAAAAGGAGAGATATTTTATAGAATATTAATAAGAAGATAATCCTAACAAATGTAGGATTATTTAATTATAAAATGGAAAGAGGATGATTGCTGGAAATTAGCGGCTGCAATAGTAGGATGTGATCGTGGAAGAAAAAGTGGGTATTTATATTTCTACAGCAGAAGACGCTTTAATGGAGGCTTATAACATGTCTAATGCATTTAACATAAGAAATTACATTGACATATGCTTTAATATAGTTGACACCTTAAGGAGATATCTCCTGATATCTCATTATATCGCACTATATATGCATAAAAATGAAGGTCTAGATGTAGTATTCTACTCAGATTTCTGCCTAGATAATATAATAGCGGACCATAATAAGATGAAGGTAATTATACGCACAATAGACTTGTATATGCCTGAATGGATATCCGAACTATACAACATATCATTTGAAGATAAGCATCCCAATCATACTGGAAAATGGCTTGAAAAACTCTTCCTAAAAGAAATTATGAAAAAAATATCCGAAAGCATTCAAAGTATATAAGCATAAAACCAAAGTTGCCGAGGAAATCGCGGAAAAACACGATGTCGACATAAAAACAGTAATTGATTCCTATGGATATATGTACACCAGATTAGAATTAGACATACGAGAAAAAAGTGTAAAGGAGTTCTCATCAACAATTAAAAAGGGAGTTGAAATAATGACAGAATTCTGTACAACGGCAACTACATTACCATTTAATGAAAAGGGAAGCTTAAAGGAAGATCCATTAAACCTAATCTACACCTGGCTAAACACAAGCAGAGAAATCTACAAGCTACTACTAAAAGACAACGCCCTAGAACCAACATACATATACGTATCAAACTACAGTGTCTTTATGGATGGAAAACCATATATGATGATCGAGTACCCATACAAGAACATAGGCAGCTTCACCATAACAATAACAAAAGAAGACAGCAAATACACCCTAGAATACACATTCCCAAATAAGGAAATATCCCCAAACCTACAGAAAACTCTACATAAAAACGACTTCAAACTAGAGACACAAAAAACTAGCTTAATATACAGCCGCGAATTCCCAACATTAACAGAAATATTAGAATACATAAAAAACCAAGGCCCACCTAATAAAATAAAACAAAATACCAAATCCCATTAATACGCATTAAAAAACAACAAAAAAATTAAAAACCCACACAACACATTATATAAGTGAAACCCCCGGTAGCTCAGTGGTTAGATGAGGGGGGTAAACCCCTCAAACGAGAGCGGCCGGCTGTAGAAAATTGCGCCTATTAGTATAAGGTTGGCGCTGGTTGGCGGCCGGCGCTCGTACAGATACCGGCAGGTCGGCGGTTCGAATCCGCCCCGGGGGATATTTTTCGTTTGTTTGTTGTTTTAGTGTGGTATTTTTTGGTGTTTCCTTTTTTGTTTGTGGTATATTGTTTATTTTTCGAACTATTTTTGGAGATGAGTATGTTTCGCGTTTGTTGAGGTATTATATTGTTTTGTTGTTGGTTGTGTCTTTAGTTGGTGTGGTGTTCGCCAGTGTATTTGTCTGCTATCCTATTAAGGTTGAAGTGTTTCCGGTAGGTCCGCCCGTGTATTTTTGAGTCTGGTGCTTCGTGGAGTGTCGGCTTCTTCTTTGAGGCTCCAGAGGGTTCTCCGCTTCCTCAGAGTGATGAAGCTAGGGTGTAGTTGATTTATAGTCCGAGTCGAGAGACGTCTCCTGAGGAGCCTGATGTCTGGAAGCTGGTATGGTGGTTTGATGTGGTCAAGTAGTTTTCTTTTTATTTTGATCCTGTTTTTTGCTAGGGTTGTTTATGATAGTGTGTTTGTTTATTATTCTGTTTCTGTAGAAGTTTATCCTGTTGAGCCTTCTGTTATCTTTGTCGATCCGAGGCGTGATGATGTTGAGGTTTTTAGGCCCTAATTCTGTGTCTGCTGATGTGACTGTGTATGCGTCTAACGTGGTTGATATGCTTAATAATCCTGTTTTCTATAGTAGCACTGATTACTGGTATTGTAATATTTTCAGGGTCAGCTTCTGGATACGTATACTTACACATATCAAATGCATGTCATGGGGTTTGAGGTACATAGTGAATTATATGATGCACTACCAATATATTCTACTCCAACATTGTTAAGTGCGGTATTCTCAATACTTATATTCATACTACATATTAAAAGATATCGTCTTGAGTCACCGAAAATTAGTGTCATACTCTCTATAGCCATCTTAAATATAGTGGTTCTAGGGTATGAGTATGGATTGATAAATCTCATCTATAAAGAAGCCGGTCTACCGAGTCTCCCACGCATCAATACCTTATCAGCTGGTAAAATAATATATCAGCCTATCAATGTTATATATCCGCCTTATATACAACTTTCCCTTAACTTAATAATTATTTTAACGGCTATAGCCGTATTCTCGATGATAGTACATCATTGTCAAAGAATAAAATAATTGCTGTATAACAATATTTTTTAAGCATGACGGAAGAAGTCTCATTAAGCTACCTTAAGAGTAGGGTATCGGAGTTTATTGAGGAGCGTGAATGGGGTAAATACCATACTCCAAAGAATATTGCAGAGTCTATAGTCATCGAGGCATCCGAGCTACTTCAAATCTTCCAATGGATAGATAATGCAGATTCATTAAAACATGGATTGGAGAACAGGGATAGAGTTGAGGAGGAGCTGGCAGATATTATAATATATTGTTTAAGTATGGCGAATGTACTCGATGTCAACTTAACGAAAGCCGTATTAAATAAGCTTGAGAAAAATAAGAGGAGGTATCCGGTTGAGAAGTTTAAGGGAGTATATTATAAGCCAGGTCCAAAATAATTGGATGGAAGGGTATAGAAGATATAGTGTTGATACTTCCCTAGATAAGATTGTATTGGTAGGCTCTAAAAAGAGTCTAGCGAGATTATTAGCATATATAGTTAAGCTGGTTAAGGAGAATGACAAGGAGTTACATAAGATGTTTCTAGACGAGTTTATACCAACGGACTACATGGAATATGAAATATTCTATGAAACATACCCTAGAGAATAAGAGGATGAATAACTTTACATAGTTAATTTGTCGTAGTACGACATATTAGATCATTTATAAAAGGCATCGTGAAACATCTTAAAACCCTTTAAATATCTATATTTTATTGGATGAAGGTGTGTATCGAATTAAGATGGTACATACCGGATTGGTTCACGGTAAGCCAGGTGTTCCATAGATTGTCTGGAGGGGGGAGTAGGGGTTTGGAGGCTTAGGAAATGGAGAATACATTATACATAGCTATGGGGGGGTGGCTACTCAATTGGATAGTCTGAGAAAGCCCTCTATACATGAGCCTCCCCCCGTAAGTGGATGGGGGGATGGCTCTGCAAGAGTATTCTAGAGACTTTTTCACGGGCTATCCATAAATTATATAAAATTAAAAGTAATTTGGGTAGCTGCTCCTCAAGAATACATTAATATTAAGGTATACATATCCCCTCCATCTGATAATGGAGGTGAAAAAGTATGGGATACAGATCACATTCTTATGAGGAATATAAGAATGCTATTAAGCTTTTAAATAAGGGAGTGGGAATTACGACTGTATCTAGGGAATTAGGTATTCCTAAGTCTACATTACATTATTGGAGACATAACCTATATAAACCACCGTCAGCCAGATGGCATCCAGAGCCTAGCGAAGATTTAGCGTATGTATTAGGGGTAATGCTTGGAGATGGGAATCTCCATCTTCATGGATACTGCTATGATGTTGAACTTAAGGTTAAGGATTATGAGTTCGCAGAGGAATTCAGTAAGGCTGTAGCTAAGATATTAGATAAGAAGTTTAGAAAGCCGTACTGGAGTAGGTCGCATAATAGGTGGAGAGTATACTACAGTTCGAAAGCATTCTACATATGGTACAGGAGACAGGATCTAGATACGTTGAAGCCATATATAGAACATAACAGGGAGACTGTAAAACGCTTTCTAAGAGGAATATATGATTCAGATGGAAACAATTATAGGTATAAGCATATATTTCTGTATAATAGCAATTTAGAGTTACTCCATTATGTACAGTATCTATTGAAGAAATATTTCAGTATCAAGGCTACAGGACCATATCTAAATAAGAAGACTGGAAGCATACATGTTAAGAGGAATAGTGAGAGGATTAAGACGAACCATGATAACTATTGTATAGAGATTTCTAGGATGAAGGATATACAAGTGTTTCTAAGTGAGATAGGATTCTCAATAAGAGAGAAGCAACTCGGGCTACCAAGAAGGAAATAACCCTATCCCCTACTCCCTTTTTACCAACCAATAAAAAAACAATTATATTCTATAATAAAAGATGGGGCCGGTGGGATTTGAACCCACGACCGACGGGTATCCCAAAGCTCCAGACTCCAATCATCCCAGAGGTCATCATACCCGTCTTAATATAGTCTGGAGCCCGCCGCGCTACCTGGCTGCGCCACGGCCCCTACAATTCAATATAAAATAATTCTGTTTTTATAATTTTGTATCTTTTTAATGATTGATGCGAAACCGGGTTGAAGCACTTGCGGAAATGATTAAAGGATATCAATATATTGATGATCCATATTATCTCGCGGAGGTACTTAGTGAAAGGCCTCTGAAGTCAGCTATATTAAATAAGCGTCTAATAACTAACCGTGATTTAATTACAAATATACTCAAAGAATCTTATCCAGATTTAAAATGTATATCCTATGGCCGGCAAGATGCATGTATGACAAGATATAACATCGGTTCCCATCTATTCCATCATATGGGTCTATACTATATAACAAACTATGTAAATTCCCTCTATCCTATTCTAATAAACTTGGATAGGGTCAATGGCATCATACTGGATATATCGGCAGCACCGGGAGGAAAAACCTTTCTAATATCCAACTACTTATACCCGGATAAACCGCTGATAATCGCGAATGACCCATATAAAAGGAGGTTAAGTAGGCTGACCTCAAATATCAATAGGCTCGGGCTCGATAACGTTATAGTCACAAGTTATATGGGTGAGGATTTCCCCCTAATAGATGATATTAAGCTTATAATATTCGACGCCCCATGCACCTCCATCGACCAATTCTACAAGAATCCCGACGATGTACTGAAGAATCTCAGGAATATAAACAAATACGTAAGGATTCAAAGGAGTATTTTAAAGAGGATGTATGAAGTATTATCAGTTGATGGAATACTAGTGTACTCGACATGCACACTGACTATAGAGGAGTGTGAAGAAGTAGCCGAGTACGGTATAAAATTAGGTTTAAAGGTGTTGAAGCCTAAAAATATTCCAGCTAAATACTATAAGGGAGTTACTGAATGGAATAATAAAAAATACGATTCTTCAATATCTAATACAGTTAAAATACTACCTGATTTAAATTACAAGCAATATAGTGGAAATATAGGTCTACTATATATTGCAGTGTTTAAAAAGGTTTGAGGAGAATGTCTATGATCGATGAAATTATCAAGCTATATGGGTTAAAGAAATCTAAAATCAAGGGTAAATTCTTTAAAGTAGGATCTAAATACTATTATATCGATACCGACAACCTCAATTATTTATTTAATACTCTAAGTAAGTTAGGTGCGAATCTAATTAATTCAATCGGGTTGAATATAGTGGATTTAAGGGGGAGAGCGACGATACAATTCGCAAAATTAGTTGGGCGTAAAGCAAAAACAAATTTTGTTATTGTAGACTACAGCGAATTTATCAGATTTTTGAAGAAAGGTTTTATACCGAAGGGAGGTGAATTAGAAAGCCGTGGCAGCCACGATATAAAGATCCTTCTTGTAAGACTACATGAAGATATATATCCTATAGGGTTTGTAAGGGAATGTATAGATAGATACATCTTTATAATTCCTAAGGAGTTTGATACACTAATTTAATCATATATCTTTTATTAAATGGGCCCGCCGGGATTTGAACCCGGGACCACTGGCTCCCAAGGCCAGCATCCTAGCCAAGCTAGACCACGGGCCCATCGACCAACTTTATTATTTTCAATATAAGGTTATAAGGTTTTTATCATTAATTTATGATGCGGCCGCCGGGATTTGAACCCGGGATCTCGGGCGTTCTGCTACATATTGGCAGGCCCGCGTGCTTCCAGGCTACACCACGGCCGCGAAACTTATTAGATTATAATCTTCAAGTTTATTTTTAAAATTTTTTATATTAGATAGATAACATCTTCTAGAACCACTGATCTAGTCCCCTTATACTCAAGCTCTCTTTCAACTCTTTCAAGGCTTTAGATACTCTATCGACACTAAAATCATGTTCGTCACACAAGAATTTGATGATGCCATCATAATCAGGGTCTCTAAACTCCAATTTATAATTATCTGTAATCTCTGGATTTAGGAACAGATCCCTAATCTCCTGTATCTCCTCAGGGGAAAGTACCCTTCTGACTTCAGGTATTTTATCCGCCGATCCATACATTTTAATAAGTTCATATGCTTTCTTCGGTCCTATACCCTTGACACCCTCATTATAATCGGTGCCAATTATTATTGCAATGTCAATCAGCTGTTCACGTT
>Ga0190366_1000200_pt1 | contig 13373 bp, 18 predicted proteins | sample 487218910_MG_FD_169990 | JGI IMG/M metagenome (GOLD analysis project Ga0190366, IMG submission 169990) | Hydrothermal vent microbial mat bacterial communities from Southern Trench, Guaymas Basin, Mexico - 4872-18-9-10_MG | ecosystem: Environmental > Aquatic > Marine > Hydrothermal vents >...
TAGTTTTAGCAGTAGGTTCTTGTGCATGTGGAGGCGGCATATGGTATGATTCTTATAATATTGTTGGAGGAGTCCAGCGATTCTATGAGATATTGAGGGAGAAGCTAGGAATCGAGCCTCCTCCGACATTCTATGTACCTGGATGCCCTCCTAAACCTGAGGCTATACTTTATGCTATTGGTGTTGTACGCGGCTTATTGGCTAAGAAGCAAGTAGCTGAAATCCATGTTGAATCTTTAGAGGAAGCAAAAGATAGGCTTAGAGAAGTCATTACTGACGAGCATTACAGGATTATTGAAGAATATGTTCTAGGTAAACCACTTGTTCGTAAAATAGTCCTTAAGGAGGTATAGAGCTATGGATACTTCATCTATACTATCCATATATATACCCATAATAACCGGGGTATTCATTACAGCTTTTACACTCTACATTGTAAGGATTGTTAGAGGACCAACAATACCTGATATGGTATTAGCAGTTGACTGCCTCAGCTTCGATCTCGCTGTATTCGTAGGCCTACTCTCACTTTATTATCAAACACCATTTCTTATGATAGGTGCCTTAATGCTTACTTTATGGGCTTTCATATTCGATCTCTATATTGCTAAATACTTTGTTAAGAAGGAATTAGGTGATTAGATGTGTTAGAAATAATAGAATATATATTGGCAGGCATAGGGTTTACATTCATAACAATTGGAGCCATATGTGATCTTGTAGCAGCTATAGGAATTAATAGATTTCCAAACTTCTTCGTAAGGCTCCATGCAGCAACTATAGGTATTATAGGTGGAGCTGTCATACCATTGATTGGTGTATCAATTATATCTCTAGTATCTGAGCAACTTGGTTTCTATAGATTTGCTGTATCAGGTATAGCATTGATCACTGCTTTAGTCATCATGATCGTTGCACCGACCGGTACACACATACTAGCATATGCTGCTCATAGGGCAAAGCTTGCACCTGTTTATCCAAAAGTAGTTGATAAGCTTGAGGAGAGGGAGGTGTCAAGGAAATGATTATTTATCCATTACTACTTACAGCATACCTATTTACAATAGCACTAGTATTTACAATACTGGCTATAAAGGAAAAAGACCTCATTAAGGCCGTCATATACTCTGCAGTTCAATCAATAGCATATGCTATTGCTTTTGGCGTATTACTTGCTCCAGATATACTCTTGGTTTATCTAGCTGTTGGACTTGGAATTTATCCAGTCATAATACTCTATGCCATATCAAGGACTCGGAGGTTTGAGAAACATGGTTAAAGTATTAAAGATTCTGGCGATAACGTTTTTAGTTCTTATAATATTATTTACAATATATTTCGTCATAGAGGATGTATTAGGCGGCTCTCCCAAGCCTGTTATTCGAGAACTTGGACAGTTCTTCTTAGATAATACATATAACATATACTACAGAAAATGGTGGAGCGGTAGTCCTGAGACAGTTACAGCTATATTATGGGATTATAGAGGACTTGATACAATATTTGAGACAACAGTACTTTACATAGCAATTATTGGGTGTATGGTACTTGCCTATAAACCATTGGCAAATATTCTTAAGAGATATGAGAAAGAGAAACATGGACTTACTCTTATCGTTAAGACAACTGTGAAAATAATAATTGTCCTAATAGCTATTGTATCAATAAACCTAGCATTAAGAGGATACATATCACCTGGAGGAGGATTTGCAGGTGGATCAGCTTATGCTATAGCTCCATTAATAGTTATAGCAGGTTATTCTATTTACTACCTATTATCAATGGGGTATAGTTTAAGTAAATCAGCTATTCTGAGAAGTATTGGATTAATAGTACTTGTTATAATAGCTGTAATTCCATTAATACATCTTGGATATATTTTGCAGAATCAGATGAAGACATATGCATTATTTCCTGGATACCCTGTTAAAATAGGGCCTTTCTACATAGGTGGCACCTTGATCTTTATGAATATAGGTGAATTCCTTATAGTATCAATGGAATTTATCATGATCTTCATTCTTATATCACTATATACACGTGGAGGTGAGGAGTCTTAATAGAATATTATTTAATAATCTATATCTACGCGATGGCTATAGCAACAATATCTATTGCACTATATGGCATTATTGTTAAACCGAATATTATTAAGAAAATTATAGCACTTACAATACTTGGTGATACGGCTAATGTATTGATAATATTCTTAGCATATAGGTTAATACCTTTCCCTAAACCACCGATACTTCCATCACTAAAACCTAGTATGGAAGAGTTAAGCAAATTTATGAAGTCTTCGGTTGATCCATTGCCACAGGCACTTGTTATAACTGCTATTGTGATAAATGTTGCTGTTATAGCTTTCCTCGTCTTCCTAGCTATACAGGTATTCAGACAATATCATACACTAGAATATAATGAGATCATAAAGCTAAAAAGAGGTGAACAGGTTTGAGTAGGAGATTCTTAGTCCTATTTATAATCCTATTAGTAATATACCTTGCAATTTCCGGAGGTATATCGCCCATAGATCTACTACTGGGATCAATAACATCAATTATCGTATCAGCTCTCCTATCAAGATATGTTATAAAAAGTGAGGAAAAACTCAGTATTTCAAGACTGGCGTTTTTAATCAAATATTTCTTCCACTATCTTTTTGTCATAGAGGTAAAGGCTCACCTAAATGTTATGAAGAGAATACTTAGTCCATCGCTGCCTATTAATCCTGGAATAGTTGAAGTACCGTATGATCTTAAAAGTGACTATTCTGCTACATTAACAGCTAATTCGATAACAAATACTCCAGGCACTGTTGTCGTTTCAATAGATCATAAGAATAAGAAGCTCTATGTCCACTGGATCGATGTTAAGACCGTGGATCCCATGGAAAGTAGAAGATATATTTCTGAAACTTTCGAGAAATACGCAAAGAAGATCTTTGATTAGGTGATCATATATGTATGAGCCGTATAGCCTAACCGGTCAACAGCCAATATATAGTTCTCTGCCAGGGATAATTACATTTCTATTAGCAGCAGGCTCATTCACAATACCATTGATCCATTATCTCATTAGAGAACGTAGGATCATTGAATTATATGCTATTGTATTTAATTCGTTAGCAACTATACTTTCATGGATCTTATTATTTACGATCAAGAGATCCGGCCAGCCCATAGTATATATGTTTGGTGGATGGCCTCCTCCAGTAGGTATTATTTATGTTGTAGACTTTTATAGCGGCTTACTCGGTGTACTTGTTACTTCAATACTATTACTTATAGCAATATATAGTGTTGGATATATGGAGAATAGTGAGAGACTGTATCTCTATTATACATTACTATTAGCAGTTGAAACCGGTCTTCTCGGATGCCTATACACTGGTGATTTCTTCAACTTATTCGTAATGCTTGAAGTAGCTAGCATTTCAGCATATGCATTAGTAGCTTATTACCGGACTCGGAGACTAGCTATTGAAGCAGCTATGAAGTATGCAATTTATGGTGCAATGGCTACAACAATATTCTTTATAGCAATAATATCTGCATATGGAAGTCTTGGAACACTAAACATGGCTGATATGCATTTCAAGATCAGTGGAGAATACTTTGCTATAAGTGGATCATCGATAGGAAATATAATCTATGGTATAGGCATATTTACAATACTATCATTATTCACATTTACTTTTAAAGCGGCAATATTTCCCAATCACTTTTGGCTTCCCGATGCACATTCAGAGGCACCATCACCTGTATCAGCTCTACTCTCTGGCCTTGTAGTAAAGATAGGGGTTTACTGTATTGCAAGGTTTCTCTTTACAGTATATGGAGGAGTTGATATCATAAGTGTATTTAGAGACAATATATTGTTAATTATTATAGCACTTGGACTTGCTTCATCGATATTCGGAGCATTTATGATGACTATACAAAGAGATGTAAAGAAATTCATAGCATACAGTACTGTAATGAATATTGGATTTATTGTTATGGGTCTAGGACTAGGTACCTATCTAGGTATTCTAGCATCTACATACCATATAATTAATCATGGAATTGCCAAGGCACTAGCGTTCTTATCTGTAGGTATATTGATTAAGATAACTGGATCTAGAAGAATAGATGAGCTTAGAGGAGTTGGAAGATTATATAGGGGAGCAGGAATAGCTTTTGGAATATCGATGCTAACATTAGCTGGCGTACCATTATTCAATATATTTGTAAGCGAATATTTGTTGATTGCTGCATTGATTGAGGCAAGAGCTTACTTACTTATCATAGGCTTCATAATATCCTATATTGTTGGGATGATCTCTTATCTAAAGGTATTTTATGAGATCTGTATTAAGCCTCCAACTAGAACTTATGTTAAGAAAACATTTAGCTATGTAACATACTTTCCATTAACAGTTCTCTCCATCGCATGTATATTGCTCGGTGTATTTGGCGGATTAGTCATAAAATACTATATAACACCAGCTACAATATCCTTAATATATAATGAACCATATCTAGAATCAATCATAAGATTAATAAGATTAACTGGGCTATGGAGCTAAGCTATTTTATTTCCAATAACATGGGCCTAGCTACTAATACTCCCTTTACCCTCATAATATTGTTTAGTAATTCCTTAATCCTATTTGTATCTCCCTTAACAATAATAGTTAACATACATTTTCTCTTATCAAGATGAACATGCATCGTACTAATAATAACATCAAGATAATCATGCTGTATATCAGTCAATAATTCATCAACACCTTTAACCTCATGATCATATATAATCCCTATAATACCAGATGCCTTCCCAACAGCCTTCCATCTATGTTCAACTATAAATAGCCTTAAAGCCTCCTGTATAATCTTTGACTTACTCTTAATACCAGTGATATCCATACACTCTTCAAGCTCTCTAGCAAGATCCTCTGGCAAATATACTCCAAATTTTACGGAGCCCTTCAACCTATTCACCATAAAGTAAATACTATGTTAAAGAATTAATAAATGATCCTATAAGTTTGTAAAGTATATTAGGCTTCTCATATAGAATTAGATGGCCAGCGTCTCCAATTATCTCTAGTCTTGAATTTCTAATCAATTCATATATTTTCTTGGACTCACTTAGAGGAGTCACATTATCATCTTTGCCTACTATAATTAGAGTTGGACAAGTTATTTTACGCAGGGTTTCAGTAGCATCATATTCTCTAAAGTACTTTAAATAACGGAACATATGAGGCGGGGAAGATTCAAGATAGCCCTTATTGTCGTTTAAAAACTCATAGAATACATGGTCAGGTGTACTTTTGCTAAAGAATAGGTTTCTATAAACCTTTCTAGTTAGGAAATTCTCGGTAAATAATATCTTCCTCCATAGAAAAGGTGGTAAATACCATATGATCCGATCTATAAGATCGGGCTTTAACTTTGTAAGAGAACCTATTAGTACAAGTCCTTTAATATTATATCTAGCCGCATATTCTTGAGCAACCATGCCTCCAAAACTATGGCCTATAAGAACAATATCCCCTTCATTTAAACCAAGCTTATTCAATAATTTCTTCAGATCATTAATATAATCATTCATGGAAACAAATAGAGGTTTATCCGATAGACCATATCCTCTTTGATCATATGCAATTACTCTATATTCCTTCTTAAATAAGTTAATTAAGTATTTCCAATTACTTATTTGACCGGGTGAGCCATGGAGAAACACTAGGGTAGTTTTATTAGCATATTCTTTCTCCCTACTTGAATCATAAACCCTTAACTTGATCCCATTAATTTCTATATAGAATGTATCCTTAAATACACGATCAATATACATGAAGAACAACTCATACTATTCCTTATGAACATGTTTACTTTATATCTACTATTCTACCCGCATCCATATAAATTATTCGATCAACTATTTCCCTACAATATGTAGTATCATGGCTCACGATTACAATTGTTTTACCCTCTTCTCTATATCTCTTTATTAATTCATTTATCTTAGTGATGTATTTTAAAGATAAATTAGTATATGGTTCATCCAATAGCAATAATATGGGATCATAAGATATTATTGATGCTAATGCAACTAATTTTTTCTCGCCATAACTAAGCATATGAATAGGTTTTCCAATAACCTATAATCGATCCCTAATTCCTTAAATACACCATATATTATTCTTCCAATAATTTCCTCATCATTATATATTTGCCTAAGACCATATTGGGTCTAGAAAACCATCTGGTATATGCATAATATGTGCACCATTTATTAGAAAAGGTGCACTAATATAAATACATTTCTACTAAAACCTATGAGCTATACCAACAATTTCATCAATAGACCTATAACCCATATCCTTAAGGAATATTTGTATACCATTAACTATTTTCCTAAAAACACCATAGCCATCTAGATAAACAGCTGTAGCAAGCTGTATTGCACGGGCCCCCGCCATTATAAATTCTATAGCGTCCATCCATGAATACACTCCGCCAACGCCAACAATATCTATACTGTATTCTCTATATACGCTATATACACAGTAGACAGCTATTGGATGAATAGCTTGTCCAGATAATCCTCCAAATTTATTCGACAATATAGGTTTACCGATAAATACATCAATAGCCATGCCAGGCAATGTATTGATTAGGACAAGTGCATCAGAACCAGCGTCAATAACTACATCTGCAAACTTAATCAAATGATCACTGTATCCAAGTTTTGCCCAAACAGGCTTATCTGTTATACTCTTTACACTAGATACGATGTCTCTTAGAACCTTTAGATCACTGGTCAAGTCTTTTCCGTAACCAGGTGTATGTGGACAGCTAAGATTAAGTTCAAGAGCATCTGCACCTGCATCAACCGCTTTACTAGCAACATATACAATCTCATCTACATCTTTACCAGATAAACTAACAATAACTGGTAACCTCTTTTCATGGCTTCTCCTAACAAGATCATAGATAGCATCAATACCTGGATTAGCTAGCCCAACTGCATTTAATAATCCCTGCCGTAGAGGAACTACTATTGGCGGCCTGTATCCTTCGCGAGGCTTCTTTGTCAATGTCTTAGTAACAATAGCTGATACACCTGCATCGGCTAGTTTATCAATAGATTCAACTGAAGTAACAAGTAATCCACTAGCATTCATTACGGGATGTTTAAGCATTATATTTGATACCCGGGTTTCTAAACTAGTCATTTCCAACAACTCCTGTTAATGACTTAGCCCATGTCTTTGCTAAAACAGCATCTATAACATCTTTAGCATAGAATCCAGGTCCATCAATACATAGGTAATACCTAGTACCAGGTATAAGGCATGAACCACACAGGCCAAGCCCGCATTTTACATAAGAATCTAGTATAACTATGTGTTTACCTAAATCTCTCGCATAATTTAGAATATCTCTAATCATATCAATAGGCCCGCATGACACTATATAATCAAATTCCTCATCAATAGTATCTAATGCATTAACTACAAGTCCCCTAACATCACATCCGTCATCCATGCAAACAGTTAGGACTCTACTACCTAGATCCCTTATTAGTCTGGGGATAACTCCCATATCCGTTGAGCTCCAATTACCATATATAGTTAAACACTTATCTAGAGTACATTGATGATAACTTATGTAATGAAGAATAGAAGCTAACCCGCTGCCGCCAGCTAGAAATAGATATTTTGAATCCTTTTTAAGTATCAACGGCTTACCTAGAGGGCCTATGACACCAACTATAGAGCCTACACCAAGCTCATTATAGATGTAATTTGTTGTCTTTCCAACTCTTTTGACAAATAATAGAATCCTATCTGGAGGATTAAAACCAGCTACACTCATAGGTATTGCTTCGTATCCGGGTATCCATAACATTATGAACTGTGGCGGCTTAGGCTTTTTAAAATCATTTAGAAGCTGTAGTTCTAGTAAAACATATTTCCTTGACAACACTGTCTTGTCAACAACTTTAGCTGAAGAATAGTGCTTATCTCCATGCCATCCATTTACTCTATAGATGTTGTGCGCAGTTACCAAATGCCCTTATTATATCAGCATACCAGTGGGGTATATAGGTTTTATTGCCTTGATAAATCCATATACTCCTTGACCTTCATATGGATTTTCTCATCAATTACTCCACGCCTCAGAAGTGTATCGATAATTGAATCAGACGATAATATATATTGGAGCCTTACACCATATTCAGCAAGTTTCTTACTAGCTCCTTCACATCTATCTATTATAACAAGAGCATCTTCTATAATCCCACCATTATCTCGAATAGACTCTATAGCTTTAATCAATGTATTACCTGTTGTTACAACATCATCAATAAGCAAGACCTTACATCCCTCTATTAACCCCTCAATAAGGCTTCGAGTACCATGTCCTTTAGGCTTCTTCCTAACATAGGCAATAGGCTTATTCAATAAACATCCAAGATATGCTGCATGGACAATACCACTAGTCTCTATACCAGCTATAACGTTATAATCTATCTGATTAGCTAATTTCACCATATATTCCATGATACTCCTATATAGATTTGGGAAACTAGGCAGTATTCGTAAATCAATATAGTATGGACTCTCCCTACCACTACTTAAGAGGAACTTGCCAAACTTGATCATGCCTCTCCTATACATTTCAACAATAATATTCTCAAGATCCATCGATAATCACCTATATAGATCTCTGATCTCTAATAATGTCTTCCTAGGATCCTCTGATCTAGTTACTAGTCTACCAATAATCTCATAATCAGCCCCCGCCTTAATAGCAGTACTAGGCCTTGCACCTTGTACTCCAATACCTGGAGACAGGATCTTAACTCTATCACCAACTCTACTCCTGATCCCCCTAATAATCTCTGGCCGTGTAGCAGGAGCAACAATACCCCATGAACCAGCCCTTAAGGCAACCTCCAATAATCTATCCAATACATGATCAATTATTTCACTTGAACCACTATGACTCATACTTACAACAGTAATCAATTTAGCATCAATACTATCTACATAATCCGATACACGATCAAGGGCTCCATTATACCCTATAAAACCATGAACAATAAAAGCATTAAAACCAAATCCATGCAAACGCCTAATAATAGAGACCATAATATCTCCGATATCAGCCAACTTCAGATCAGCAATTCTCAGCCATACACCCTTCATTTTCCCTACAATCTTCTCAAGATCCCTTTTCCTATCAAGATCTAGTATCAATGGCAAACCAATCTTATAACCACTAACAATATCCAATGTATCATCAATAATCCTAAAACACCACTTAACAGGATCCACGCCAATAGGAGGATCCAATGCAACAATTATAGGCAACCTACCAGATCCAGCAAAACCCTTTACCATAAAGCCCTACAAACCTATCCAGAAACACACTAATAAAGATACTTTATATGAAATCAATGAAAGAATTAATAAAAACCTCTGACCAGGAAAGCATCTGGATAGGAAAAACATGATCTATGCTACCTGGAAATATGAAGTTGATATATCATGTCTGTACTCACCACTATAAGTTACCCTACCGCCTTCCAATAATATTAGTTGATCAAAATGCATGAGAGGAGGTATGTGGCTAGCAATAATTATTGAGCCTTTAATCATGTCTAGTGCTTTACAAATCAAGCCTCTACTATATGTATCTAATCCTGAAAATGGTTCATCGAAAATAATTAGTTCCTTATTAGATACAAGTGCCTCCAAAAGAACTACTCTCCTCTGCAAACCCTTTGATAGCTCATGAAATCTTTTATGAATATGCTTGTCTAATTCAAGCTGTACAAGAGCTTCAATAACTCTATCTTTACCATAAATACTTGATAATATGCCTACGTATGTCGAGATCTTCATTAAACGTGGAAAGTCATCTTTATCACGTATATATAGTATTTTCTTATTCAACTTTGAATTATCTCTAAGCGGGTCATATCCTAGAACCTTAACTTTTCCACTAGAAGGCTTAATTAGTCCAGTAATAACATTTAATAATGTTGATTTACCCGATCCATTCGGGCCTATTAACAATGTTCTCCCTCTCTCTATATCTAGGCTAATATCTTCTAAAGCTACTACATGCCCAAACTTTACCATTAGATCTCTTACGGAGACAATGATACTAGACAATGCTTGCCTCAACCTCGACATAAGTTTTTACATTTTGTGAAGGAGAACTGGAACCTCTTACTACGCATTTACTGCTAAACAATATCTGGACACTAATATAGATAATGGGCTCCTCTCGATCTATTAAAGTACTGAATGTTCCATTTGATTTAAAACATTTATCATTGATACATATCAACATAGTGTATGGTTTATAACAGTAAATTCCATGGACAATAATCGTAACATTTGTAAGGCCGGGCCTCATAACCCATGATACGGTAAAACTATAGGAAACATTAGATTTAACCTCTCTAGCAAGATCTAATAAGACATCTGTATGTAGTAGTGGAAACGTACCCTTTAAATGATCTGGAAGCGGCGTCGAAATAGTTGCTCCGACAAAGGATCCTATAAAGAAGAAACTGATACATATTAATAAAACTATGATAAAACCCTTGATCCCAATCATATTCTAAACCACCTCATTCTAATAATGATATAGCTAATAGCTAAGATAGCTAGAATAGATATGAAAAGAACTATTTCGAGATGTATTCCAGGGCTAAAATAATTTGTATAGATAAAAATTAGGGAAAGAGTTGTTGCCAGTGCAAACTCTACTCTATTAAACAATACATATACCGTATAAATAAATATAGTAATCAAATACATTAATAAAACAATACCTATAAGAAGATTAACGACAGTCATTGATGTATAATATATCCAGTTAATAATTATACCCAAGAATATGCATAAGCCGAGAATAGGAGGTATAGAAAGAACTATAGTAATAAGTAAGCCCTTCATGAACAGAGTATAGGGATTAGAATTTAGTCTATAAAGCATGGGAATAAAAGATATACGTAAACGATATAGAGAAGGATAGAGTAGCGCCGTAATAGAGACAACATATCCTATAAATACATACATTAGATCCTTCCATAAAATCTTTGAATAAACCTCTATAATACGCTTCTTTATATCATCAAAACTTAAACTCTGGTAAATATTCTCCTCTCCATGCTTTACTAACTTACCTTCAACACCTAGGATCGGGTTAAATGGTGTAGAAACAATAACAGCAGTATAGAATGCTCTGGCCATAATAAATCCTGCTATTAAGCTGAACAATAATATACCAAACAATATACCTAAGTATTCTATGGTTGAATAATCTGAAAATAAATGATCAAAAAATAGTTTTGACAATCTATACACCCCGGATTAGGGTTATCCATATCTCTTCTTAATAATTACTACTATGAATAATATAGCTACTGCAAGAATAGCAAAAATTACCAAATAATTAGTATAAGTATCGAAGAACTGGCGGTCATTGCCCGTAGTGTTGCTAGCCTGCTGGCTATATTGGTTAGGCATGTAACTAGATGTTGTATTTAAACCGCCGCCTCCTTGAGATGGAATCGGAGAACTATTACTGTTAATACCCAGTAGTTCTTTATATGATAACAGATATTTTTTAAGTGTTTTAAACATTTCATCAACTTTAGTCATATTCAGTTCACTATAGACTGCATGATTTAATAGATCAAGATATTTATTAATAAACAATTCTTTAAATTGAATAAGACAATTCTTTAAAATATTCCACTTACTAGTATTAGTAGATACTTCCAAGACATCACCATAATCTATTACCATGTAATTCCGATCATTTTCGCTACAGCAGGAAAACTTTATATACAAGTATGTAGCGCCATGGAATAGCGTACTCATATTCTCAGGTAATGGTATTAGTATATCATAGATTACATGTTCCTCACTAGCATGTGAAATTAAATGTATTGGGAAAACAATATTTATAGGCCTAGGAGTAATGGAGTAAACATTAAATGTAGAATTACTTATGATAATTATATTTTTAAACGCTTCAATGAATACACTGGAATCATTAGTAATAACATACTCCTTTAAATATGGCTGCCAGTATTCCACCCAATTCTCGTAATTAATCTCTAACGTATCATTAAACATAACCCGGCTATTGTTTATCTCTAGAGGCTGGCGCCACCTATAAAGAATCATAGCTAATCCAGGCTTCTCGCTAATACCAGATAGTGTAAATTTAACACTAACATACGGGTATTTGAAGGAGACTACCTTATATACTTGTTCAAAAACAAATCCTGAAATCATCTTAGAAGATTCCGTCTTATTATTTGATATCCTAGCTTTTTCAATCAAGCTTTCAATAACCCATGGATTATCCATAATATACTGATGATATGTATCAAATTTCTGGATCACGTTTTCAATATATTCCTCGGGCGAAATTATTGGTGGAAATAATGGTAGGTAGCCAATAAACCGGATATTATCTCCTTCTACTAGGTAGGCCTTACGTGTAGCATTATCAACTATAAACACGATCTCTATATCTGAAGGATAATCTCTACCCATGGTTTTCGGACGTTTAGGCACTAATCCATTAATCCCAACTGTTACAAGTATATGAGTACTATTAAGTTTCCTATAACTAATTGTCATATTATTCGCAGCAAAATCAAGATAATCAGTATAACTATATTTAGTAAATAAGGCCAATCTTTTTATGAAGATAATTGTTTCATTCTTATTAGTATGGGTAATTGTTTTATTAATGTGTATTTCGTACTGACTAGACAAATTAAAACAATTCTGATAAATTTCTGGATTCGCAATTACATGGAGTCCTCCCTCTGTATATACTACAGACATTCCAGAGTCAGCTAAGAAACATTCTCTAGTAATAAGGATAGGTTTCAAATCAGAATCTACTGGGACTATGAATATAAAGTCCATAGGAAAGACAATCTTCTTTTCCATAGAAGCATTCGCTTTATTAACCTGAAGACGGGATTCAACAATATCTCCATTAATAGGGATTGTATAGGAGAATAAGAAAAATAATACGAGTAAAAACAATAACCTACTTGGTTTAAACAGGATTTTTCCAAAAACCATGGATATGATCCCCCTCAAATTAGTTTATATGTAGGCCTAGGGAATAGTTGAAATCACCATTAGAACAATATCCCCATGTATCTATTTCTCCATTTTCTAATACTATAGATCGGTTTATGATGAATACATATTCTGCTACAACAGAACAATTATCCCTATATACTTTTACGTTAAATGCATAATCGAATATTCCTACTGATGCTTCATCCTGTGGTTCAATAAATACTGTAAATGAGTGTCTATA
>Ga0190366_1000202_pt1 | contig 13322 bp, 12 predicted proteins | sample 487218910_MG_FD_169990 | JGI IMG/M metagenome (GOLD analysis project Ga0190366, IMG submission 169990) | Hydrothermal vent microbial mat bacterial communities from Southern Trench, Guaymas Basin, Mexico - 4872-18-9-10_MG | ecosystem: Environmental > Aquatic > Marine > Hydrothermal vents >...
GGTGAAGAGAGAGCGCCGTTGAAATCGCTTCGGTATATGAAAGACCACTCCAAATGCCTATCAGTACTACTACCCCCTCACTACTCACTGGAATCCACTCTAGTGCTCCCTGAACTGAGCCTAGTAGGATTTCGCCCAAGAACTGTCGCATGGGAAGGTTTATCTACCTACCCTTTAAAATCTCTAGGGGTCTGAATTTGGCCAAGAGAGGAGGAAGAGGAAAGAAGTGGGGGAAATACAAAAAGTCGGTCGGAAAAGAAAAACCAGTACCTTGTGTCTATTGTGGAAGACTAGTTCCGAGGTCCAAAGCCGTAGTGGTGGAAAGAGGCATGCCTCTCGGTGACCTAGTCAGAGAACTAGACAGAGACCAAATCATGGTTCCCAGATACAAGGCCTATGCGTGTATAAGTTGTGCCAAACACAGGAGAATATTGAAGTAGGGCTCAGGAGCGGTCAAGCTAATCCTCTGGATTCATAGGCTACCTTTCTCATCATCGCTCTACCACTTCTCTGGTAATATAGAAAAAAAGTTTTTGATTATCAAACCAATCCTTGGGGAGAGGGGGCAGGGGTGAGATCTGAGTTAAAGAGAAGGAAAATATCAGTTAGGATTTCTAAATCTCTGTTGGAGGAACTAGACAAACTAGTTGAGAAAGGGATATACAAGAGCAGACAAGAGGCGCTTATGCACGCTTTAAAGGAACTCCTCGAGTCCGAACTCGGAGAGGAGGTCTAGTTTTGGAGGCACTACTGTGCTATGATTTTCCCTTGACTTCTTTTGAGAGGAAGAGTGAAGGAGAGAGTAGATATGCTGTATTTAGCTCTTGGAGAATAGACTTGGCGAAGAGATTGCGAGAGCTTGGTTGCAAGAAAATACAGCAGAGTTTATACTCGGTTGAGCTAGATGCAATACCTCTAATAAGAGATGAGATGAGTAATCTAGGCGTAAAGGGAATAGTATGTTTCTTTAAAGTCGTTAGAAGCGGAGAATACATTCTGATGGCCTATGACCTGCCTTCTAGGAGAGGAGGGCCTAGAGTACTGGAGAGGTTGAGATGGAGAGTGTGGAACATGGTTAGGAAGGGAAACTACATTAGAGTGTCAAATTCGGTTTACATAACCCCGGCTTCCATCGACCAAGAGTTTTCCCCTGGGAGAATTAGGGAGGAGATAAGTAAATACTGGTATGAAAATCAAGAGGAATTGGATTCGATAGGAGTCTCCCTAGATGAGGTGAAATTCTTCGTGAGCAGAGTGACTCCAATAGGTAAATTCAACGAACTCCTTTCTTCACTTATTGGCATGGAATACAAGAAATTGCTGAATGGTCTCTCCACCTTGACTAGGAAACGAGATAGGAGGGCATCAATAGTAAAAAAAGACATTAGAAAACTCAACGAGATAATGTCTAGAGACGAAAAGCTAACGAAATTTGTAGAGGAATCAATAGGATACTTCCCTCATGAATTAGTCGTCATGAGAGCTCTTTTGAAGGAGAAAATAAGGAATGCTAAAATCAAACTAAAGAGAGATCTAGAAAGAGCAGAAAACATGGAGCGTAGGATGATTCTCGGTTGACTATGGTCTCACCCTGCTCGGTGTTCTCGGGAATAAACAAGCATCTCTGACGTGTTCTAGTCCGCAAATCCAGGCTATGAGTCTTTCTATACCTAAACCAAAGCCGGAATGTGGTGGCATTCCATATTTCCTTAACTCTAGGTACCAAGAGTAATCTTCTGGATTCAATCCTTCCTCCTCTATCCTCTTCAGCAGGGACTCGTAGTCATGTATCCTTTGTCCACCTGTGGTTATCTCTCCGTATCCTTCAGGTGCAATCAAATCTGAAGATAAAGTCACCTCTGGATTTTCTTCACTTAACATGTGGTAAAATGCCCTAGTACTTTTGGGGAATCCTGTTACGAAGACTGGTCTGTCGAACATCATGGAGAGATGTCTTTCAGCCTCTGCTCCAAAGTCCTCTCCCCATTCAATCTCATAACCTTCCTCTTTCAATATTTCTATTGCTTCATCATAAGATATCCTCTCAAATGGTCTCTGTGGCGGCTCAAATTTCCTATTTATTACAGATAGTTCCTCCAATTCAGAGATACTCTCCGCTATATGGGATATGAGTCTTTCCTCTAAATTCATAACGTCTTCGTGTGTAGAGAACGCCATTTCGCACTCTAGATGCCAAAACTCAGTTAAATGTCTCCTAGTCCTAGACATTTCTGCTCTAAAACTGGGTTGAAGTGTGTATACTTTCCCGAGACCTGTTATCGCAGCTTCCTCATAGAATTGGGAACTCTGAGTTAGATATGCTCTCTCTCCGAAATAATCTATTGGGAAAAGGGTAGCCCCTCCCTCTACAGCCATAGTTATTATGGATGGCGCGTGTATCTCGACGAATCCCTCCTTCCTAAGCCATTCTCTAGCGACGTTACACACTTCGGATCTAACTCTCATTACAGCAGATACCTTGATACTCCTGATGTGTAGGTGTCTCATGTCCAGCAAGAACTTCTTCCCTGCTCCCTTCTTTATTGGAAATGGTTCTGACTTTGCAACTATCTCTATACTTCCTGCTCTAATTTCTCTACCTCTAGGAGCTCTTCTATCGTTAACTACTTTCCCAGATACAAATATAGCGTATTCTCTTCCTATGGTCTTCACTTTTTCGAAATTAGGCACGTTTTCTCTTTTCGCGCTTACTTGTATTATTCCGGTTCCGTCTCTCAGATCTATGAAGATTAAGTCTCCGTGCTCCCTCTTGTTCCTCACCCATCCGTAAAGGGAAACCTCTGTTCCCTCCTCCAGAGACCATAAGTCTTTGATTGTGTGAGTTGCTCTCTCTAGCATGAGTGCACCTCTCCACCTTTTTATTTGGGTAGGTATTTTACATTGATGGGTGGAAACGTGGAAATCCTGCTCACCGAGGGAGCGATAGTTACCCAAGACGAAGACAGAAGAATTATCAAAAATCAAGATGTATTCATAAAAGATGGCAAAATCGAATTAATAGGAAAAAATCTGAGAGAAAACGCAGATCTGAAAATAAATTGCAGAGGAAAAGTGATAATTCCTGGATTGATAAATTTACACACTCATTCTCCTATGACTCTCCTCAGAGGATATGCTGACGATATGCTCCTCGAAAATTGGCTTAAGGAGAAAATATGGCCAATAGAGAGCAACTTAAAAGCAAAAGACGTCTACTATGGGGCTCTACTTGCTTGCATCGAGATGGTAAAGAGCGGAACTACTTCCTTCCTAGACATGTATTTCTTCATGGACGAAGTTGCCAAGGCCTGCAAGGAAGTTGGAATACGTGGATTCCTCTCTCCTGGAATCTTAGAATTCGGGACTCCTGAGGTTAAAGATGTCCAAGACCAGATGAAGATGTCCAAGGAGTTCATAGATAAATGGAGAGGCGACGAGTTAATCACACCAGTTCTAGGACCGCACTCGATATACGCATGCTCCAAGGATACCCTGCTAGAGATAAAACACATAAGCGAGGAAAAAGATGCTCTAATCAACATACATGTCTCAGAGACGAGAAAAGAGGTAGTAGATTCCGAGAAAAAGTTCGGAATGAGGCCTGTGGAATATTTAGATGGAATAGGGTTCCTATGTGATAGGGTGATAGCAGCACACTGCGTCTGGCTCACTAGGAGAGAAGTCAGCCTAATGGCGAAAAAGGATGTTAAAGTGGCTCACAACCCGATTAGCAACATGAAATTAGCATCGGGAGGAGTAATGCCACTTCCCGAGATGTTAGAGGATGGTGTAACCGTTGGGCTTGGCACAGACGGAGCAGCTAGTAACAACAACTTAGACATGTTCGAGGAGATGAAAGTGGCTGCCATACTTCACAAGGCACACAGGTGGGACCCGAGAGTGGCTAATGCCCAAGAGGTGTTCGACATGGCTACGCTGAAAGGTGCCCTTGCGCTTGGCAGAACTGATCTGGGGTCAATAGAGGTCGGCAAAACAGCGGATTTGGTTATACTAAACGAGAAGAGTGTTCGATTGAGGCCTTTACACAACGTGATCTCCCATCTAGTATACTCTGCGCAGGGTAGTGACGTTTGGTCAACTATAGTTAACGGTCGTTTAACTGTGTTCAACGGTAGGGTTTTAGGAGTAGATGAGGAGGAAGTTCTCCTAAAGGTTGAAGAGCGAATCACGAGACTCCTTGATAATTCTTCCTAGTGAGCTTGGCTCTTCTTATTAGATAAATTCCAGAATATCCGTTCCAAATGACTTCGTAGTCTATTATATCTATTTTTATCCTATAAAACGGCGCATCTACTACTAAAGTTTCAAATTCTCCTCCTTCACCTGATGGATTGAATCCAAATTCCTCAGAAAGTCTTTCTAGGTTTCTCAAGGAGTTTAAATCAAGTTTTCTTCCCAACCACTCTTTCCCTAATCCCTCCGCGGAGATTCCTACTATGATTATCTCCATTCCGAACTCTATCATTTCCCTCAGCAAAGCCATCTCGTCCTTCCTCCACAGAGGAGAAATAGACCTTATTCCCAGTTCTTCGCACACCCTATCAAATCTGGTTCTCTGATACTCCGATTTTATTGCTCCAGTGACTATTCCGTCCACGTCTCTCCTATCTGACAAGTAACTGAATAGGACCTCCAGCTCTTTGTCCTCACCCTGTTTATCTAATTCTAATCTGTAATTTCTTACGCCCATGGCCTTCGAGGAAAGCTCAGCTAATCGTGCATTTGGGTAGTGGTACATGAGAGTTTCATCTACTTTAGGACAAATGGTGAGGGTCTCGAGAACTTCCCAACCTTGGGAAATCGCGTAATAGAGGGAATAGACAGAATCTTTTCCTCCAGTTAACAGTGAAATTACTCTGAACGTCATGCTACACACCTATCTCAGTATCTCGAATCCCTTTGTCAAGTCAATTACTCTGGATGGAGTTCCAGGGAGTTTTCCCCAGTCTACATACAAGTCCACTGCGTCGCCTAGCTGAGACATGGCCTCTTCTACAGTTGAGGGGGGCTTTTCTCCAGATATATTGGCACTAGTTGAAATTATTGGGAAATCTATCCTTTCAAATAGGGATTTTACGAACGGATGATCAGGAACTCTTACTCCTACTTTTCCCTCCGGAGCCACTTCCTCGGGGAGAGATACACCCCTCTTCTTTCTTAATATCAAAGTGTACTTTCCTGGCAAATACTTATCTATCAAAATCCTTTCTCTAAGACCGATCTCAACGTAGGACGAGAGCATGTCCTTACTCATAGCTATCGAAACAGGTTTACTTTTCTCTCTTCTTTTTATACTGTATATCCTGTCTACAACATCCCTAGAGAGAGCATTTCCGCCCAAACCATAAACAGTATCTGTTGGATAGACTATTACTCCTCCTTCCGAAATCAGACGTGCTATTTCATCTATCTCATTCCTCTTCGGTCTCTCAATCACTCGCAATGCGATGCCCTCTATAAGTCTGACTTATAAGTTTAGGGATACAAAAAAGTTTATCTTATGGGTCGTGGTTAAGTCATGGGGGTCGGGAAGTTGTCCGAGGGATACGATCCAGAACTCCTGAATGCCGCATTAGAAAAACTAGAGAAAATAGACAGAATTGGTGATTCTCCCCTGTATGAGCATATGAAGAACGACATAAAAATTGTGATAAACATTCTAAGAGAGAACGGGAGTGAAATAAGTGGTGGAATAACTCCAGAAGACTTGAGGAAATTCGGCGGAGTCGGGAGACATAAAGCCAGTATGATAATAGAGAAGCTGGCTAGCTTGGGTTTGCTCTATGAGAGAAATGGGAAATGGTACCTCAACTTGGATCCAATAATGTCGCAAGAGGAGGCAAAGAGTGAGGAAGAGGAAGCGAGGCTAAAGATGATGATGTTCTACAACAGAGTAAGGGAGAACATAGCTAGGGTGAGGAACCTAGAGGGGGACCCCGAGCAAAGGAGAGAATACGAAAGGATTGCAAGGGAAGCAGAAAATGCCCTAGAGACTATAGTGAGGGAGGAAGGAGCTGGAATAGAAGCTGCTCTTACCAGACTGGACAGAGTACTAGAAAACATAATAGATAAGGCAGCTAGAGTACATCCAAGCTTTCTAAAGAGAACTTACATAAAGATGGAGGGGCCCCACGTCCTAAACATAAATTATTTCCCTGTACACTCAAGAGGCGCTAGAAACATAACGGTTCATGTCAAAAGCGGAAAGATATGGATTTCTAACATGTAGTCCCTCTGCTCTGGCCTGTGGTGTCCCTCGGTAGGGTCACCTCTTTAATTGTTTTACGCCCTCTACATGAATGGGAGGAACGAGTTGAAGAGAGCTATGTTCTACTCCTCCTCCAAGGACGGAACAGTCACTTGCAAGCTCTGCCCAAGAAACTGCACAATACCTTTAGGGAGCAGGGGAGCTTGTAGGGTTAGGGAAAACAGAGGGGGCGAACTCTATTCTCTAGTGTATGGGAAACCAGTTAGCATGTCGCCTGATCCAATAGAGAAGAAGCCTCTGTTTCATTTTCATCCTGGATCGTGTGCCTTTTCAATAGCAACTGTGGGTTGCAATCTATTCTGCAAACACTGTCAGAACTGGGAGATAAGTCAGGCCTCTCCAGAGGACTTCCCAGTCGAAGACGTTCCTCCGGAAGACGTTGTGAGAAAGGCCTTGCAGCTAGGATGTCACGGTATCGCTTACACCTACACGGAACCAACTGTGTTCTATGAATACGTTTACGATGTGTCGGCAATTGCCAAAAAAGAGGGGTTATACAACGTCCTAGTTACCAATGGATACATCAGCGAGGATGCGCTCAAGGAAATCTCGAGGTTCATAGATGGATTGAACATCGATGTTAAATCCATTGAAAGCAATTTCTATTCGGAGATATGTGGGGCCAAATCCAATGATGCTGTATTGAATAGTGTCGAAGTATCCTTTGAACTTGGGATGCACGTAGAAGTGACTAACTTAATAATACCGGGAAAAAACGATTCGGTCTCCAGCATTAGAAGATTATGCAGGTGGCTGCTAGGGATTAGTGACGAAATACCAATTCACTTCACGAGGTTCTATCCCCACTACAAACTCAGAGATCTGGATCCAACCCCAGTGGAAACCTTAGAAAAAGCTAGGGAAATTGCTCTTGAAGAGGGAATGAAATTCGTTTACATCGGGAATGTCCTTGGGCATGAATGGGAAAACACATTCTGTCCAAACTGTGGAGGAGTGGTAATAAAAAGATTTGGTTTTTCCGTTTCAGAGATAAATTTAGTTGACAAGAAGTGTAAATTCTGCGGAGAGAGAATACCGATAAGGGGTGAGATACATTCCCCGTATAAGGGCCCAGATATTTATTGAGGCTCAGAGCAATTCGGCTAGAGCTGTAAAGAATTTCCTAGAGATAATGGCTAGGGACATTTCCAGAGAGAAGTCCTTCGAAGTTTCTGACATATCTTTGGAGGATCCCATTGAGTTGGGCGATGGTATGTACTCCTCTGCTCTTGAACTAACTGCCTCCTTTCCAGACTTGAGAACTATGGTCGAGTTCTGCTTGAAGTATGGCCCGACCCATGTAGAAGTTTTAGAACCAATGTGGTTAGAACTAGAGAAGATTGGAATTCTGTCGACTCTAGAAATTTGCTTAAACTGGATTAGAAAAATTAGTTCCCAGAAAGGAAAGAAGTTGACCTTGTATCTCAACAATGAGTATAAAAGACACAAAGAGAGTGACGAACTCGTCGAGGAAGTTCCACCGATATTATCTGAGGAGGAGGAATTAAGAGTTCAATTAGTTTACCCAATGTCTGAGTTCGAAAATGAGGAACAGGGAGTAAATCTGATAGAAAAAATTGTGAGAAGCCATGGAATGGTAATCACAAAGAGAAAAAGTAGCATAACAAAAGAAAAGGGGAAAAAAGTACTTTTAGTTGCAATTGAAGGAATTTTCGACGACTTTAGTAAGTTTTTCGAATTGGTTATGAGAAGTTTGCCTATAGGGGTTAGAATTGTTAATCCAAGTAAAATAAAGCTTGGTATTGGCGATTTACAGTCTATTATAAACGAACTCTGCAATACAATACACGAGATCTTCTCTACAGATGTTGTTGAACGAAGTTAAACCAGGCTTAAACATGCAATCGTCGATAAAAGATTAGACGGAAGAGATCAATCCTCAGGCATTCATCTCCAAGTATAATAAAGATATCAATCACCAAGGGATTGAGGACGGCAAAAAGTATATATACTTTGGGGTAGTAGCTCCACCCAAGTCGAAGCGGCTTCGGGGGCCGCTAATAAAAACGCCTCGGGGGGAAGGTGATTGAGGATTAAGAAATTTGGTGCCCTCGCGACAGGTGCCCTGATGCTCGGGGCAACCTTGGCTGGAGTCCCAATATATGCTCAAAATGAGGACGTCATGATAGTCCCAGAGATACCTCCAAAGAGCTTCTTCGTAGACCCTGAGACCGGAGAAATACAAGCCAAAGTAGTAGTAGGTGAGAAGGCTGCAGCCAGTGACGTGGTAGGAGCAGCCAACATAGCTGCCAAATTAGGGAACATGGCCTTTGTGGCTAAAAAGGCTCCTGTAGAGATAAAGAAAGGGACAATAACCGGAATAAAGGCTAGATTGACATACGAACTTGAGACTGAAGACTACTGGTATGCCTACTATGTAGAAAGCGGCCCATACGTACTGAGACACGATGCTGAGTTCGTGACTCCAGCTGGGACTACCCCACTACCAGACCCGAACAAGCTCTATGACGTATTCGACGACAACTATTGGCCATACATAGTATCTCCTTATGAGTCTGAGTTCAAGATGGTTGCCGAGGCTAAGAACAGAGTAATAGTAAGAGATGTACTAACCTGCAGCCCATGTGACATAGCCCCGAGATACATGAGGAGGTCTACAATAGACTTCTTCGGCTCTGGATGGGATCTCTCACTACTCCAAGGAACCGTGTACATAGGTGGGTACATAACCAGAGACGTTGGAGCAGGGCCCGAAGACTGGGAGCTCAAGATACCCAGAGCAGAATTCGAGATGAGAGGACCAACTGCTGAGGAAGTAATGGAGGGTACCGTTGATGCTGGAGGAAGTCACGGAATGACTACTGGAGAAGTAATATGTCCCACAGTCAAGGGAATAGTGCACGTATTCGACTTCACCGATGAGAGCGAGGAGGTATATGGTGCTCTAGAGGGTGACGAAATAGACATGCTAGGCTCCTCGTACATGGTAGTGGACATAGACGAGGAGGACGAGGAAGTCTGGATTGCTAAGCTAGGATCTGAGGGGTACGTCTGGCTTAAGACTGGTGGAGAGTACACCGCGAACGGATACACGATAAAACTAATAGACGTGAACCTCTTCGAGCAAAAGGCTGTGATACAGCTCTTCAAAGTAGGAGAGACCACCCCACTAGCAGAAGAAACCATAGGATACAGAGTTGATCCGAAGGATCCGAGCAAGAACGTGATGTTCATATACAAGGACGGGGAAATAGTAGTCAAGTTTGGAACTGCTCTAGTTGGTGCTGAGGGTATAGTCGAGGCCAAATTGATAATAGGACACGATGCAGTCAAATTAAGGGAGAACAGGAGCTTCCCATGGGATCCGGACTACAACACCAACTTGCTCTTCGAATACGACGAAGTGGAGGAGGAGTGGGCCCTAGGTGAAATAGTATTCTACAATAACGTAGTCTTCGATGACACCACTGAGGTATTCGGTCCAAATGAGGCTTGGATGCTTTACTACGAATACGACGAAATAACCAAAGAGAGAGCCCACTACGAGAAGGGTAGAGTGGTCTTCCACGTAGAGAGAACTGAGACAGTTGAAAAGGCTGCAGGAGAGAGATTCGACCTACCGTTCGAAGGACAACCTTCAGCTAAGATAACCGTTGAAGACGTAGAAGTGGCTGGAATGACCATAGTGATAGGCGGTGAGGAAGTACAAGTAGGTCAAGAGATGGAATTCGCTACTAGGATCCCAATTCCAGAGGACTTGGCCATATTAGACTCAGACGTAGAGGCCAACCCCGACTACTACAACTACAACTTGATACTAGTCGGAGGACCTGCAGTAAACAATGAAGTGAAGAAACTCCAAGACCAAGGAAAGCTAACCACGGACATAGCTGGTCTGAGAGCAGACCAAGGAGTAATAGAGTGGGTAGAGGACCCATGGGGCACTGAGAAGGATGCTCTAGTGGTCGCTGGAGGAGGAAGGGAAGGGACTGCCAAGGCAGTCAAGAAGCTCCTAGAGGAACTAGATGCAATGATGGAGTGATTCCTCCTCTCTTTCTTTTTCTCTCTACTATTTTTACATAGCTTGACCCTAACATGAATGCCTTCAGGTGGAAAGCCTTTTCTAAGCTCGCTGGAAAATCCAATGGGGGATAACTTGACCCACTTTAGGAAAGGTATCATCTCACTATTGCTCATAGTACTCTTGATCTTCTCTTCCTATGTGATCTTCGACTTGAAGACAGAAGAAGGGAGGAGAGTTATTGAGGCTTCAGACCTAGGTGAAAGAGGTACACTAGTTGGCTTAATCCCTAGGACGAATAGCACTTTTGAAATACCAGTCTACTCCAAGGAAAAACCACTTAGGGAACTAGCCCTATCCCTAATGGATTTCGAGAATACCGAGAAAATAAGAGTGGTTTATTTCCCGGTAGAGGGTGAATCTAAGGAGAACTCGTACCTAGCCATGGGTATGACAGAGTTCGTCGCCAGGATGAGTATGACGTGGAGTCTGGTGATTTCCCTCGAAAAGAAAGAGGGGGAGGAGAAGAGAGTAGAAACCGAATATGGTCTGAATGAGAGTGTTAGAGAGATGATGTTCGCCAAGGGGGTAGAGGAAGAGATAATGAGAATGTTCGAATTAAACGATACTAAGCTGTCATCTTGGGATTACTTCTCCATAGGAATTGGAAGGCTAGGAACTCCCAGGAGGGTGCTCGTGGTGGTACTAACACCAAACGTGGGTGGAGACGAGAGAGCAATAAGAGTTCCTAGGAGAGGTCTGGTGATAGTGGAGGCACCTACCTTCGAAGAGGCTTACTGGGAGCTCTACAATCTTGGAATATTCGTTCAAGACTCATTTAGGAGAGCTCTAAGAAGGGAAGGAGCTTCCTATCAACGAGTCTCATGAGTTCTTCTTCATTTCTTGGTCTCTTGCTCAACAACTTTACCGCTTTTCTTCGATTCATTCCAGGAAGCATCTCTATCTGTCTTGGATCTGCCTCACTTAGCCTTATTGGATAGGGTATTCCAATCACAGACCTGCTCCCGTTTCCCATTACAAGAACATCGATGAATTTCCCTACTTCTAGTCTGCCAGGCACCTTCACAGTGAGTGGATAGGATCCGAATTGTCTCCCAAACGTCCAATTGTTCCTGACGACCTCTGTGAATACTTCTCTGAGAATAGTTCCCTTGGGAGTTATTCTCCTAAGGAGAACTGGGTCTATTTCCTCTCTGACTTTCTTCTTAAAGTAGTTTATTAGATTTGAATGCTTTTTGACGAAAAGATTTCCTACCTCTTGCATAGCAGTTCCCTTCAGTACAGCTACTTCTCTTACATTGATTCTCCTGACCAAATATCCTTCCTTGATTATTTTCTTTAGGAACTCCAAGTCCCTGAAGTATCTCTCTGGAGTCTCTCCCTTCAGTCCCAGTACGAAGTTTATCCCTGGCAGAAGCATTGGCATTCCATTCCATCCCTTTCTTTGCCCAATCTCGTTCACAATCCTCAATGCCTTTAGGATGTCCTCTCCTGTCGTTAATAGATTGTTTCTCTCGGCTACTTCTGGATCGGAAGTCTCCAGCCCAAAAGCTAGAACATTTCCGGGTGTACAATATCTAACTAGAGCTTCTATTACCTTCCTAGACTCGGGTCTCCTAGCTATGACAGCTGGATTGGCGTTATCTACGTGTAGTACCTCTATTCCAGGAGCTTCTCTCCATATTCTAAGAAACAGTCTCTCTATCATCTCCGGGTTTGGCGTTGGAACTTCCTTCCTCCTAGCGTCCTCTGAACCATATATGATTATATCCGATTGTCTTCCCAATCGGAAGTACTTACACCCTCTCTGATAAAGGGATGCTATCTCTTTCGCTATTCCTATCTCTGATCTAAACTCAGGAAGACCATATCTCCTAGGTTCTATACAAAAGGAACAACCTCCACTTAGAGCTCTGGGACATCCTCTAGATGTCTCTATCTCGCAGACTATGAATGGATAGCAAGGATGCTCCTTTACTACGAATGATCCTAAGACGGCCCATCTATCTACTTCCTCATAAGTTCTTCTGGAGTAGTTCCTTTTACTTTCCTTCCCGTTTACGTAGTCATATACTGCTCTTTCCACATCTCCAAATGAAACTACCTCGAAGACGTCGAATAGATCCTCAGTAATACTATTCTCGACTCCTCCGACTTGAGAGTGTCCAGCAACGATTGGTCCGCCTAGAATCTTCGGTGTCTCTATCCTGCTAGCTATTTTGGATATCTCCCTCGGAGTCGCTGGCCTGGTTCTGAGATACCTTCCGGGTGTGTGAGATCCTCCTATGAAAACTACCAGGTCTGCTTCCTTATTCATGTACTCTAGTTGTCGTTTCGTGTTATCTCTCACCTGATCTATCGTAACGTAAGTTACTTTCGCTTCTTGATTTCCGTCTAGGATTGCTCCTGCGACGTATCTCGGATACGTTCCCAAGTAAGGGGGAACTCCTAAACCTGCTGGTTCGTCAGTGTAACAATCGAGTATTACGCATCTCATCATGGATATCACTAGATGCCCAACGGATTGTTATTTAAAGATGTGGCGGGCCCGCCGGGATTCGAACCCGGGATTACCAGCTTTCTCCCCCTCGGACCTGGCTTTTTCTTCATCCAAGTAAGAGAACCGGATTTTCCTCACTGGGTTAGAAGGCTGGCGCCTTATCCGGGCTTGGCCACGGGCCCTCTCCTTCTTTCCTGATAGGAAGTCTAAAAAACTTTCTCTCTAGGTATGTTTTCACCATACACATGTCTCATTAACATGTTATTGCGCTATTAAGAAATTTTAAATCCCTGGAGATGAAGATGATATTAAGGCTCTGGCCGGGAGGGGGTCACTTGAGGACTTCGTTATTGCTGTTTCTACTGGTATGTGCATGCGTGACGCTTCCCAACATGGCCACAGCAGATTCGGAACTCTCAAACCTGAAGGATCACGTAGAGGTCAAATTTTATACTACTGGGTGCTGTAAGAGGTGTTCAGAAGTAGAAGCAATTTTACTGGGACTAGTG
>Ga0190366_1000207_pt1 | contig 13256 bp, 17 predicted proteins | sample 487218910_MG_FD_169990 | JGI IMG/M metagenome (GOLD analysis project Ga0190366, IMG submission 169990) | Hydrothermal vent microbial mat bacterial communities from Southern Trench, Guaymas Basin, Mexico - 4872-18-9-10_MG | ecosystem: Environmental > Aquatic > Marine > Hydrothermal vents >...
CATGTTATGAAGAACACGGCTAGGTAGCTGAATGTGAGTTCCCAGAACCCCATGATTTTCCCCTGTGCTTCTAAATAGGCTTTGTAGAGTGGGAGGCCGTAGAGCTGCCATCCAGCTAATGCCATGCTTGTGAGGCACCATCTCATAAATTTTTTAAGCATTATTCTCCCCCTCTTTCATGTTTCCATTTTTGATATAGTATTAGGAGCACTGTGAGCAGTGATATAATGTAGGGGAAGGCTATTGCAAGTAGAATGAGGCCGCCTACACCTGCTCCGAGCACTGCGAATGGATTGTTAATTAAGTTTTTGAGGAAATCCCACCATGTTGTTGGAGGCTGGACTTGATGGGGCTTCAAATCCATGTTCACTGCTTCAGTTAATGGAAGGATCCATTCTCCAATCACTAGCATGTGTACTTTCACTTTATATTTCAGGCTCGGCCTCTCTCCAACCCATTTTGAAACTGGATCTACAGGTATGTAGAAGCGGTTGAGCTTCAAGGCGAAGTAGTATTGTTTGCGGAAAATAGTTGGATCCAACCGTTTACCCTTATACTTCATTACTTCCTCTTCATTAAATGCCTTCCAGCCGTCAATATCATAGTATATTGCAAATGTCCCTCCACTCACTTCAGGCTGGAGGTCCTGGGTTTCTGGATCGCTGCTCAGCCACTCCACGTTTTCCACTTGAAGGTATAGCGGCGCGAAATAGGTTACGTAGGGATTGTAGGAGGATCCGTTTGATTCCATTACGAAGCCGACGAATGGATGCGGCACCATTATGAACCACACTTCAGCATCATTATAGCCGAGGTACTCATCGTTCCAGTTTAAGTCCCAGAAGTTCAGGTTATCGCTTTCAAGGTAAATGTTGAATTCGAAGGATCCAATGTAAACTGCACCGTAAATAATTGTTTTGTGAGTTTCATTGCTGAAGTCCCATTTAATCTCCTTTACTTTATGTAGGCTGCCGTAAAGCGTTTCAGGGACATCTATTGCCCTGATTTCCCCTCCCAAATTCACTACTCCCGTATAGGTGTCGTCTGGATCGAAGTTGAGGGTTGAGTCGAAGCGGGCGGCTGAGGGATTATAGTTTGGAGGGATATGGTTGTTTGTGAACAATTCTCCATTATACTTTACACCTATGAAGCTGACGTCTAATCCCTGATATCCGCTCACGTAATAGTTTATGTTGAGCATTCCCGCCCTAAAAGCAGCCAGCAAAATCAATGCTATAATTATGAATGCAATTGTCTTCCTATTCACCTTTTATCCCCCGAAGTAGAGTGAGGCCATTAAATTGTTGATTGCATGTGCAATCATGGCTGGGGAAATCCTCCTTGTTCTGAGAGTAGCATAGGCGAGGATTGCTCCTGCAAGGAATACATAGAATAGGTGGTTCCATTGAGTCCTATAGATGCTGAAGTGATAGAACGTGAAGACTACTCCGTTGACTGCTGGTGCAATGAACCTGTTTATCCTCGCAGTGAAGGCGAGTATGGCTCCCCTGAAAAACCATTCCTCAGCAATGGCCATCAAGAAAGTATAGAGCCTCAATCCAATAAGTGAAAGCTCATTTAAATCTCCAATGCTCATTTCACGCTTAAATGGAAAGAATATTTCACTGCTAATCAATGCTGCCAAAGCGAATGTTGCGAGGCAGAAAGCAGTTGTAGTAAATATTTTCCTCACTTCAATGTACTCCATTGTCTCATCATACTCGATTTTCCTTCCAAACAACATTGTCAAAGTAACACCCGTAATCAAGAGTATTAATGGGAAGATAATTATCACGCTCTGCTCGAAAGTGAATAGGAAGAGGGAGAAGGTTATGGCCAGCATTGTAAGCCCTGCACTGACACTGTCAATGAGGATCAACTACATCATTCCCCCTTTACTCCGCTTATTCATCCATTTATTGAGATACCATCCAATTGCTCCTAGAACCGCGCCGATTGGAAATGTAACTAGCATGACTGGCCCAACGAAAATGAATGTGAGTATCGGTGAAGGCGATAATATAATTACGAGCACTGTATATGCAATGCCCGCTGCAATGGCAGTTGGAAGCATTTTCCAGCCAGTTCTCCCCAATAGAAATCCCAAGGCAATAAGCGCGATCCAATCGAGCATCTACTCACTTCTCCCCTTCATATGCATGTACATTATCGCTAGAATAATGACTATGAGGACTGTGAAGCTTGAGGAAATGATCAGCGGCATGAACACTTCCAGCTCCTGGATTTGAGGCTGCTCTTCTCCGCTTTCAGGCTCCTCGCCTTGAGGCTGCTCGGGTTCCTCTTCAGGCGGGGTCTGCTGGGTTTGGCTTGAAAGGGAAATCGTCATTTTCATTAGCACTATGGATTCAACTGGAGGGCTTCCTGGCGGTGAAGGTGAGGGTGGCGGGGCGGGTTCAGTATATTCAATTTCAATAGTTAAAATATAGTTTCCTGGACCAGACTTCAAAGTATATTCTTTTTCCCATGTCGTTGAACCGTAGCGCACTAGATATACGTCGCCTTCCCTTCCATAGCCCGCCTTGTCAATGTGCACAATCACATTCTGTATTTGATCTGATTCTTCAGTTGCAATGAACTTGAACGTTAAGTCTGGCTTCCTTATAGTAATGCTTCCTCCATCCTCGATTTTCACTCCATTAACATAGAATACTCCGTTCGGTATCCCTGAAGGCGAGACAATGACATATGAGTCTCGGGAGGCAACTAATCCAGCAGTGTTGACGGCCTTGAAAGACAGTTTCAGGGACAAGTCTTTTCCTACAGGTGCAATCCACTTTCTAGTCCATTTAGTTAAACTGATTTTCCTGAATCCTGAAACATTTTCCTTGAGAACCCATTTTCCAAAGGTATCTAGCTCATATACTTCACACCATACTGACTCGACTTCCCCGACATCTTCTTTCACAGTGATTTCAAGAGTTACTTCGCTTTGATAGTCAATGGTGGCTGGGGAACTGCTTTCACCGTAGGGGGAAACATCAATTATTTCTGGTGGAGTCGTATCGTAATGCAAGTAGATTGAAAAGAAGTTTCTCCCGAAAGCGAAGAGCACGATGAGAATGAATGCTAGGATAATCCAAACACTCTTATTCATCTTCAAGTTTCATTCACCTCACTTCCATCCTCCAGCAATTAAATCAAGTTTAATCAAAAGAAAGGGGAGAGAAGTGGGGGATGACAGTGCCATCACCATTGCTGCACCTGCTTCTTCCTCGTCGCCAACCAAACTATTAGGCCAGCAGCTATGAATGCCAGTCCATAAAGCTGGTATTTTGGTAGTCCTAAGCTCAGGAAATCTTCAACCTCTTCTTCTCCATATGGTACTACAACGCTCATTTGAAGGAGGTCTTCAGGTGAACCACTAGTTCCGCCAGGAATCGTTATCTTTCCTGTAATGATATACTTTCCACGCCCAAACGGCAAAGTATGCTTTTTAGTCCATGTTTTGTCCTTTTCAGTTTCATCTAAATCAACAGTTGTGGACTGGCTTCCCTTCGAAATCACTACGTAAACCCTAGTTATGTATGAGCCTAATTGCGTTGCCACGAACTTGTAATTTATGGTTGGATTGGTTAGGTATATTACTGCTGATGGAGTTGCCTCTTTACCGTTCAAATAGAACTTGCCTGTGGGCTCCCCTGCAAAGCCCCATCGCTCAACCTTAGACCACAAGCCAACTCTATTTTCGACGACAACAACAATTTTGTAGTAATAGCCTTTTTCCGCTGTAAATGAGTTTTTACAAGTGAATCTCCATCTCCCATTGCCCAAGTACTCTGAATCGAAGTCCCCTATCGTCCAACCAGTTACTAGGCTTAGACTTGAGGAGGATGTGCCCTTGTACAAGTCAACAGCAACAGTGCTTATGGGTGAATCGGGTTCTTTAACGACTAGGCTGACCCTGTACTGCATGTTTTTCATGAGGAGTGTCGGTGAAGATGAAGATTTGCCTGCAGGATAGGTAGTTTCAATTACAGGTGGAGTATCATCATACCAGACGACTATGCCGAAGTAAGCTGGAATATCGAAGAAGATGATGAGCCCTATAAACAACAGTATATATGGGAGATACTTTATGGCATTCATTTAACCACCACCATGAAAATAGAATAGTGTAATGGTGTGCTAGTGCAGTTTTATTCCTCGTATTTTCTAAAGAACTTCTTGTAGAGGTACGCAGCTATTCCGCCAGTTGTAACTAGAGTAGCAATTTCGCCGATCGTGCCCCAGTCCTTGAAGTTGAGGAAGCTGGCGATTCCGCCTCCAAGTATGCCTGCAATGAAGAGCATTGCGCCCCAGACAGCCCCTATCTTCAGCCACTTTAATGCTGTTTTTTCAGACATTACTGCTCCCCCTTACGTCTAGCCATAAGTCAATGTAACGGTTTGCTCGGCGAGCTGAACGGCCTCGCTTGGATGGCTTCCATACTTGCTCATGTAGTCTGGTGAGTCATATACATAGAGATATAGCTGCATGGTAACGCTGTCGCCTGAGGATAGGCCTGTCAAGTCTAGGTTGAAGGTTACGGTCATTGCGCCTTGTAGAATGTAGGTGTTTCCAACTTTGTATTTGGTGATTTCATCTGGGCTTATCAGCTTGTAGTAGTACATGGTTGTGCCTTTCTCAAAGCCTCCATCGAATCCAGTTACAATTACTTTAGTGTATCCTGTCCCTGAAAGCTCCATCCATACTACTGCTTTCCAATCAGTGTCTTTGAGTGGATCATAGCTCTCTATGAAGCCCGTGTTGTCCGTGCTCACATAGAAGCTATATGTGAACTGTGGGGTTGTCCCGTTGCTTGTGTAGTAAGTTGAGCCATCAGTCCAAGTATTACCGTTGTTATCCATTAGGCTGTCGCTTCCACTGCATATGGTGAAGAAGTCGAGTCTAATTGGATTGTAAGTTAATGCCTCGGCATCTGCAGGGGCCATTGTTGGGACAGTGATTTTCTTCCATAATTTGCTGTTGCTCTTCAAAATATAGACGTATAATTGCGTTCCGCTCTTATAGGTTAGGGCTGTTGTGGCAGTTCCATCTGAAGCAGTAGTGAGTGTTTCAAGCAGCTTCTTATCTAAATCGTATAGGTAGATTGTGGCTGATGCAACTGCGCTTCCAGCCCACTTATCGATGACTGCGAACTTCAAGTTCTTGTTCACAGCGACTTCAGTAATGGGAGTAGTTGTCTGTTCAGGTGGTTGAGGCGCTTTATAGCCTATTGGAAGGAAACCCATATACCAGGCGAACAACAGTATTAATGCAATAATTATGATTCGCTCTGTAGTCAACTTCAATTTTTCAACCTCCCAAAACAGGTCTCCAGAATATGGAGCGGGTTTAATCTGGACATGTTGACCGCTAAAAGCTGAGTCCTTCCTCTATATATTTATAGTTGAAAAATTGATTTATAAATTGATTTATAAATCTAGTTTATAAGAGAATTTATAAATATGGATGTGAAGGCGGTTGAGTGAAAGTCTTGTGAAAGTTGAGCGATTCATTCTTCTAAAAACTGAGAGCAATGCGATTTACGTTGGAAATGAATCATGCATTTATCTCAGAGTACCAGTTGAAGTCAGGAGAATGCTCAAGAGCCTCGGACTAGACATGACTAAGAGAACCACATATGATGTTGAATGCCTCCTCACAATTGAAGAAGAAAAGTTCAGTTTAGTCTATACCATTATCCCGAAAACTCAGAGAAACAATAGAACGCGGAGCATCATCATTCAATTGAAACGGCTCTTGAAGCTCAATGGAGGATGAAATAAATGAATAAGATCAGGTTAATTAGACTCATACTTGCAGGAACCATGATTTTCCTGGCCGTCCTCACATTGGAACTGCACTTCATAGCATGGATAGATCCCTACGGGAGAATAATACCGTATATTCTATTTGCATTACTGCCCATTCACGTTGCTCTAGCTGTTTTAGATCAATCTTCCAGGCAGCAGTTTCCCCGTCAAATTAAAATTACACGTGTAAAGCACAGTGAAGAAGCCGCGCCCTCCCTTGAAAGGGAGGTTAAATTTGATTTGAAGAAGTTGAGGAGGCTTATTGAGTTGGAGCGTGAGGAAGAGGAGGAGCTTGTGGAGGTATGAGATTTGGATAAGGAAGATCTCATCGGCATGATTGGCATGGCATGTTTAATGGGTTATATGTGGGTTATTGACAAGTTTTTCCCTCCTGGCCATCCATATAGGGATCCCCTGGGATTATTGGGTATGGGTTTGATTTTCGCTTATTATGGGGGATTTGAAGTTGCTGTTAGATTGACTGTTCAGAAGTACCCGTTTATAAGGGTGATCGTCCGCCCTGAGAACAGGGTTTTCTATTTATATATTGCTAAGAGCGATAAACTGCGCGGTGAAGTGAGCATTCAGTCTCAGCAGATTGATGAGAACCTCTATGCCACACTTGTTAATCTTGCTTTTCCAATAGAGTTCTTCGAGTTCGGGAAGGTGAGGAAGATCTCAATTGTTCATACTAGGAGCTGGAGGGACCGCATACTCTTTACTCCTGGTAGAGCTGTTTTCTGGGGTTACGGTGTACCTCATCCCCATACTTGCACGATTGTTTGCTATAGAATTGGTGAGTCCCCATTCGACGTTGAGTATGGGGAGCCTGTACCAATGCTTTATTTGAGGGAGGCTCCAGGAGACTATAAGCCTATTGCCCGTGCAATGGTGAGCATGATTGGGGGAGAGGAGGTCGTTGAAGTAGAGGAACCTGTAGAGGAGGAGGCTGAGGGAAGTAGAATTGTTGGGGAAGTTAGTGCTTCTATTTTAATAGAGAACTTGAAGAATAGAATTAGGGAATTGACAATTGCTTTAGCTGAAAAGGAGAGGAGGGCTTCATATTGGCATAGGAGGGCTGTGCAGTCTGAGGAGCTTTTAACGCAATTGAGGAGTGAAATGGAGGGATATAAGAAGGCTAAGGGTGAAGTACCGCTGCTTGCAAGGGAAATGTTTCTGAGATATCTGCATATTTATGGTAGCGTTGAAAAGGCATTTAAAGCGCTTTCACAGCCAGCAGCTAAAAGCATTTTATTCAGTAAATGGATTACTCTTCCACTGCTCATTGTATGTGGATTCGGATACCTCTATATTCACCCTGAAATTGTAGATCGCTTCCTCGATTGGCTTGTTTTACCTCAAAATCAAATTGTATTCATAATTGCACTCGGAATAATTTGCATTGCAATATATAAGTTATTGAAGAAGCGGTGAACTCTATGAGCAATATGCTGAAGAAACTTGCCAGGAAACTTGGAGTGAAAGTTTCTGAGAAAGATGAATTGGCTATTGGATTGAGGGATCTCGGAGTAAAACTGTTCAGCGATGGGAAATTGGATACTCGACTGCAAATTATAGCTGAAATTCTGGAGAAATTTGAGGAGCCATTATTTGAGAGATATGTTAAGGAGGGCGATAGAATTCTCAAGCGGAATAGGGAGCCTATAGAAGTCATTTCTGAAATGAAGAGGAGAACGAGGCTGCTCAATGAATTACTGAACACCGTTTCCTTTCCATGGGGCCGATCACTTGAAAACAGGGTGTTCGCGAACTTAGTGAAGGCATGGAACGATCTATATGCATTTGCCAAGCAAACTATAAGGGATGTAGAGCGCATCCTCACGTTCAAGGAACGGGAAACTGATAGAAGGGAAATAGTGGAGTTACTGGCTAACTTCCTCATCAACTATGTTTGGAACATCGGTTTAACTATTGTTGGATCAGCATTCACTAAAGCAGATGTATCCCCAATATACGTTGTAGTACAGCAATCTCAATCACCATTCTATTCAGGATACATACCAATTATTGAGAGAAGCAGACTGCCAAAAGCCGAGCAGCCTCCAGAAGACAGGCCCATTCCCCCGAGAATTAAAGATGAAGTTTAAAGGTGAATTTTATGGCGAGCACTGAACTCGTAATGGTTAACCCATTAGTGCAGGCACTTACAGGCGGAAAACTCACGAGAAGCGAAGCATTAGGATACATTCGCCCTGGATGGGCATTAGATGACTATATGAGATACACTATTGACAACATGGGATGGGACTTCATAGTAATATGGGGAGAAATGGGAGGCGGCAAGAGCAATTTGCTCTTGCAGCTTGGATATATGGTTTATAAGGATTGGGATATTGTTTTGGATCAAATTATTTTCACTCCTGAGGAGTTTAGGTTGAAGGTTAAGGATGCAGTGCAGAGTGGGGAGCGGATTCCATGGTTGGGTTGGGATGATATTGGTGCTTGGGCTTCAAGCGACTTGTATCATATTGATCGCAGATCCTATAGCTTGTTGAAGAGGGGTTGGCAGCTTATTAGGCCGCGTGTAAGTGTTGTTGCATGCACTATTCCATGTAAAGCTGATTTAGTTGCATTTATGCTTGATGACATGACGTTTGAAATTCACGTTGGAAAAAGATATGAGACTTGGTATGGAATTTATATTTGCAATAGATGGTTGAAGTCATATGACTTGAAGAACCCTAAGAAAATTATGTGGGATCCAATTATCATTGAAGCAGGCCACTTCCCCCTGGTGCCTGAAGTGAAAGCTGATTTAGTGGAGAACTTACCGCATGAATATGGATATATAGATAAGGACGGCCGATTCATTCCCAGGAAAATGAAAATGGATTTCCCAGGAGTACCGCGAGACGTCTTCAAACAGTACTTCGAAAAAAGATTGCAGCTCGCTGATACAGGTGCAATGATGATGGATCTCGGATGGAGGAGGATAGAAGGAAAAGAAGAACAAGAGGAGAAGGAAGTGAAGCCGATTGTTCCACCAACAATTCCGAAAAGCCTGGAAGACTTGGAAAAGCTCACGGTAGAAGAACTCCAGGAACTCATATCACTATCGGGAAGATTGAGGCATTATCTACCAGCAATAAAACTGATAATAAAACGGAAATTGCAGGAAAACAAGGAAAAACATCAAATTCACAATAAAAAACAAAAATAAATGATTTTCAACGGTTTCTCTGCTCCGCACATCTCCCTATTAATATTGTCTGTACATTATGCATATAGGACCCGCATTTGTCTTCCCAGTTCCCTTCTCCCAATAAAAATGCAATTTTATTGGAAAGCAGGATATACTGTTAATGGCTTCCGATTGTTTTATTAGGAGTTTTGGGTGTGTTTTGGTTGGTGGTTTTTTGGGTAGTGGTCGTTTGGAGATTAGGCCTCGTAGGACTTGGAAGGTTTATGATATTAGGCCTCCTGATATGATTATTAGGAATGATGAGGTTGATGAGATGCTTGCGAAGTTGGAGGGGAAGGAGGAGATCACTGTTGTTTATAGGAGGCGTTATAAGGGGGAGATGATTACTGAGGAGTTTCAAGTGAACTGCTTGATGGTTCAGTGCCTCATAGCATTGCTCTGGCTTTTCGGTAGGAGAATTGGTGAAATATTGAAGCTGCATAGACGGGATTTCTGGAAAATGGGGGACTACCTCTACGTGAGATTCCCAATCAGCAAGAGGAGATCGAAAACCAGGCAGTATTCTACGAAGAGAATTCTACTGAGCAATCCATATGTCAAATACATTTTAAGATACATTGAGAAGCTCGACTTAAACGACCCCCTCTTCCCCGACCGAGGATGGAAAAGAACAATCAAAATAAAAGTAAAACACAAAAAATACGGCACAACCATAACATACCCAAAAGAAGGCCACTACACCTACATAAAAGACTGGAGAGGATACCTCCCACCAAACAAAGCCTGGAAAATCATAAAATTCCTCAACCCAAAAATCACAACACACTTCTTCAGACACAGCATAGCAACCATGCTAGCAGAAATGGGATGCACAGAATACGAACTAATGGCATGGTTCGACTGGGAATCCCCACAAACAGCCCACAAATACGTCAAAAAAGGAACAAAACTCATAGAAAAAATATCCAAAAGAACCTGGTGAACACCTAGAAAACCACTATATATATCTACATATTATTATATTTAATTATAAATCCAAAAGAACGGCAAACAACATAAAACACAAAAAACACCATAATAAACAGCAAACACAACAAAAAACATCACCACACCAAAACATACCGCAACAAACTGGAAAGCAAATGAGAAAATGCCGAAGAAAACGGAAATTACACGTGTAAAATTCCATGATGCCCCCATGAGTTCGATCCAAACGCATCATCAATTACACATGTAAAGAGCACTTTGATCATGTTTTAAGGAACTGCAGAAAAAGAGAGGAAAGAAGCTAAAGCATCATCAGTTTCCATATCGGTATTCTTTTGAACCACATCAGCTCAAAGTGCTTAGTTATGAACTTTTCAATCCAATATCGCGGTATCGGGAGGCTAGTCCAATCAATTGCAGCAATTACAAGCTCATATTTCTCGTGATCAAACCAGATAAGCAGGTACTTTTTTACTTCCATATTATCAGCAGTATAGTGATCAGTGTTTATCACATAGTACTCAGGATATAGCGGCTTTATTGTGCCCTCTTCATCATTGAACTCAAAAGTACCCTTTAAAAAATCAATGAACGCCTGCAGGACTTCAGTTCTCGGTAGTGTAAATGCAGTTAGAATGGTTCTTCGAATTACTTCCGAGAGCTTCATATTGAGCCTCTCCGCAAGTTCCTGAAGAAATGCCTTTTCTTTTTCACTCACTCTTATGTGAATAAACTTAGTTTTTTTCATGCTAGTTTCTCCCTCCTGACCGCCTACTTGCTCATTGCCAAGAGGCTCGCTGTTTCAGCGGTTCAATAATACATTTGTATCACATATACATGAGTGTTTCTCTCACAAAGGAGCACACTTTGTTTATTAAAGTAAGCAAAATGTGAGCGGTAAAAAAGGGAGAAAAAGGGTTATGGGTATCTCCCGTGCTTTTTCATGTGCTGCCGCAGTTCTTCCAGGTAGTTGAGGAGGAGGCCGACATAGCAGCTATAGCATTCAGTTGTATTTTGATAGGGGCATTTGCTGCAGAACTTCTTTTGCAAGTGCTTTCTTATCAGTCGCGCCTGAGGTTTCCGCTTCTTTCGAATATTTGATCCCTCCTTTTCTAACATGAATTGCATTATGAGGCTTATAGGTGTTGCCATGCCCCACCATGAGTTACATCACTGCATTTAATTCTGAGCACCCACCATGAATTCCACGTTAAACTCAGTTACCCATGATACGTGAATAGCAGTAAACTGACTTGAAAAGCAAGGTAATTAAGGCAGATAGCTGCAGACTGAAACTTGAACCGCCAAGTGAACTTCCACGTGCAGCTTATGTAGCTCGAAGGAGATACATGGAACACGGAGGCCAGCTAAAATGGAGAGAAGGCGGGCTGAAGTAGAGGCATTCAAGAAGTTCCTGGGAACACTGAGGAGGAGGCTCATAGAGCTGGAGCTGAAACCCTACGTAAAAGTAAAAGTGAACATTTACAAATTAGAAGTCGAATTATACGTCAAAAAACGGATGCCACCAGAGACATTCAACGTACTCCTCCAGCTCTGCAGAGACATGGGGATGCGGTACAACCCCAAATTTAAATGCTGGTGTAAATACTCGTTCCAGATTCAATCGGAGCGAAATATTTAAATATTCCACAGAATCTAATATTCTCGGAGATAGCGATGAGGGCGACAACAATAGAGAAAGGCAGAAGGGGCCTGGGGCAGTCGCCCCCCCAGACCCCACTAGCGCTTAAGCATGGGGGGCGAAAAGGCTCCCCCCGCCCCGTGAGGGGGCTTCAAACCCCTGACAAGGGGCGGACTAATATACCCAGCAAAGAAAGAGAACTTTTAAAAGCTTCCCCAACCTCCTCAATGAAACGAGAGGGGGCTGGGGAAGTCAGAGGACGTTCCCAGAGCCTCACCAGCACTTATGCTGGTGGGGCGATGATTTTGGGGATTGATGACAGTCGAGTTTATGCCCCGCAGGGGCGAGAGCTAATTTTCATTTCCTGCATTTCCGCTCCTGCGGGGCTAATCAATCAAATGAATTTCTTTGAGGCCAAGGAACTGAGAAACAAGGAACTAGAGCGGATCATCAGGAAACTAGTGAAGGCGAGGATTCGAAGAAGCCAGATGATGTTGGAAATCAACAATAAATTCTATTATACAAGTGATTCCAGGATTGTCTCTGCTATTGCACAGTTAATTGAGCGGGAGCTGCAGAAGAACAAGTATTTGTTCAAGCGTTTCAGGATATACTGCTGCAACATGGGTTTAAGTGAGAGATATATTCAGGCACTGAAGTCCATTGTGCAAGTGAGGTGGGCAATAAAATATGGAGCGCAAATCGAGCTAATAATTACTCCAAGAGGGGAACGCGCGCCAACTGCACAGCGATTGGCTGCTTATTTTGCGAGGGACTTCAAGAGACGGGTTCTAGCGAGCAAGAGATTATGAGTAAGTTCATTCAGCTTTACAGAGACTATTACGTTAATATAGAGGATAATTTAGTTTACATTGCTACTAGCATGGGCTTTGAGTGCATGAACATCAGTTTTGATGAGTTTATCGAGCAAGAGCTTGAGGAAGATTTCAGAGATCTAAGTGAGCAGCTCTATGAGCGATGCAGTCGTTTAATTGAGAAGACAATTGAAACTGAAGAGAAGTTCAGTGTGAAAGTGAATTTAAGTAAATTCAATATTGTAGTTGCAAATAGAGTTGAAGCAGAAGTACTGGATATTCTAGTGAGCCTCTATCCACGTGGAGCTTCAAGAGAAGCTCTATTAACTTGCATTAGAGCAGAGCTACTGAGCAGAAATATTCGAGATGAAAGTTTAGTTGAGAAGATCTTTATGAAGTATATTCAGCATCAAAACATCCGTAAGTCCAAAGAACTATTCTCAAGGAAAGAAGTCCGCGATCTAGTTAAAATGCTTGTTGAACAGAAATTGAATTGCAAGGCCCATGTCCGCGATGACGGCATAATCTATATTTCAAGGATGCTTACACGCAGGGAGCTGCGCGAAGCAGTTAAGCATGTTAAAGAAGCAGTTAGAGAATATTTGCATGTTAAAGTTCACTTCAGAATACAGTATGATAAGAAGTTTGCTAGAGTACTAAGAGAAGTATTTTGAGGCGGATTGAAATGGCATTTGATATTGAAATTAAAAGCATTGAGACGGGATTCATCATTGATGAAATACGTGGAATCAAGAAAATCGTTTTCGAATTAATCGACTTCAAGGGCAGGGCAATCGCTATTCTCGATGGATGTGTTTACGAAGTTTCAAAGA
>Ga0190366_1000210_pt1 | contig 13216 bp, 12 predicted proteins | sample 487218910_MG_FD_169990 | JGI IMG/M metagenome (GOLD analysis project Ga0190366, IMG submission 169990) | Hydrothermal vent microbial mat bacterial communities from Southern Trench, Guaymas Basin, Mexico - 4872-18-9-10_MG | ecosystem: Environmental > Aquatic > Marine > Hydrothermal vents >...
CAGCATCCGTTGAAAAACTGATTCAGAGATTAACTGGACATCCAATAGAAATACCAAAAACGTATATTGATAATTTAAATGCAGTCGTAATTCAAAGTGCTGTTAGACTTCCACAGACTGGAAGACTTGAAAGAAGAGTAATCTCGATAAATGAAATTGTAGGTTATGATCCAATTGACGAACAGTTCCACTTTATAGAGATCTTCTCGTGGGAACCGGCCGCTGATGCGCATGAGTTTAGAGGAGAGGGAATGAGCTATCTACTTGAAAATAAGATTGCGAGGATGAAGGGTATACCACAGAGGAAAATGAAGGTTATTTACCAAGAGCTCTTCATGCGTGAAGAGATCTTAAGGCTACTTGGTGAAATGGGTGTAGTAAATTACTATGATATATGGCGTGTAATTAAGAAGGTAAGACTCCTTGGACTGGAAAAAAGCCTGAAGAAGTTGAGGAGGGGTGAGTTATTATGACGGTTGTTGAAACTAAAGTTAAAACTAAAGCTGAGGTGAAGAGGAGAAAGGGCACTTCTGAGGCTATCAAACTTAGACAGATTAAGCTACCAGTTTTATCTAGGATACATGGAGATTTCGCTGATTATAAAGATATAACAATTAACTATCCATTCTTAATGCTTTATTTGAGAGTCATATCGCTATCGGGATTATCCGTAAAAAAGTTATTTAGTTTACTGGGTGTAGCTGGTGGAATAATTGGTGCTTCATATAAGGTATTTAGGAAGCTCGACATTCTCGTAAATAAATGGGGTTATAAGAGTACTAAAGCTTTAAGGTATCTAGCTGATAGTACAAAACATAGAGAGCTTAGAGGGTTATTATTTAGGCTTGCTTATGCAATAAGTATAGGAATATCTATTAAAGATTTTGCTAAATTGGAATATCAAAAGTATGTTCTACAGGAAGATAGAGAGATCTCACATAAAATGGATAGATTAAAAGTGTTTTCCGATGCATACTCTGCACTTCTAAATGCGAATATCCTAATTGCAGTTATAACGGTAATGATCGGTATGACTTTTGGGGCAGCAGAACCGGTATCAACCTTAATAAGTGTACTAACTGTTATTGTAGCATCAATAGTCGGTATATTGTTGTTATTTAAAATTACTGTACCACCTAGAGGCAGCATCATATACACTAATAAACCAATTCCAAAACATTTAAAAACACTATTCTTTATCTCGAAGCCAGCACTAGTAATAGCTACTGTTACAATAATTGTTCCAACAGTAGTATCTATACAACTTGTTAGTCAGCTCCCAGAGTCATACTTACAGCTTTATATACTACTAAATTATGTACTACCGGTAACATATGGAGTCGCTGGGTTAATGCTATTTGTAATTGGCTTCATAGGTATGAGAAGAGCAAAAGCAATTGACAATTTAGATCAGCTCTATATGATTTTCATTAAGACTCTAGGTGAAGCAACCGCGGTAGCTGGATCCTTAAGGGAGGGTGTTAGGAGGATAATACATAATGACTATAAAGAGTTAAACCCATATATCAGAAGGCTCTTTAATAGGTTAAAAACTGGAATTAGAGCTGAAATTTCATGGAAAGTATTTGCAATAGAGACTGGTAGTAATATAATTTATAGGTATACAGCTGTTTATGTAAATGCATTGAAAGTTGGTTCACCAGCAATTGAAATGTCAAATATAATCTACGATGCTGTTAATAGGGAAATTGTAATTAGAAATAGGAGAATTAGTGTTGCAAACTACCTTAAGGGTATGATATTACCTCTACAAGGGGTCTTCACAGCAATATTCACGTTAATAGCTACATTAACCTCAATCTTCTATAAAATATCGCGGTTAGTCTCTGGATATATATCTATACTCTCAATACCCAATCCTCTCTTCATAGTACTATTTCTTTTCTTAGGATCGCTGATCCTAACATTTGGGAATTCAATTGCTATATACATCTTAAGGGGGGATTCGATATTTACACTCCTATACTACCTAGGATTACTTTCAATAATCTCTAGCTTTACATATCTCATACTCTCTCACGGATTATCCTGGATATTCAATATGTTTATCGGATTTGAAAGGGGGTTGAGAGAAATTGGTATCTAATAATAAAAGGAGAAAGATAATACTAATTGCATCCGTAATATCGGCTGTAGTTTCATCACTTTATATCATATCATCGGTACTAGGACTTAACATATTTAGTAGTATATCAATAAATATTTCTATCATAGGTAACTCAGCACTGCCATTTAGCTTTATGATAAATAAACCACTAGTTATAGTATTATTTGCTACAGTAGTCGCAACTATTGTTGTCATAATAATATTCAAATTTTCTCCATCAAGTAATACTGAAAAACCTACAAAGCCCCCAAAAGATCTCACTAAGAATAATAATGAATTATATAGCAGGGTTTTAAGTGAAATTGAGATGTTAAATACACGTATAAATAATCTAACTGAAAAAGTAGATAAATTATATAGCTTAGTTGAGAGCTATATCGCACAAAGACCTGCTAATGAGAAATCTATAGAAGAGAAGAATAAGGAAGGTATTAATAGTAGTTCTCAAGATAAAGATACAGAGAAACTCTATAAAGTAATAAAATCATATAAGCTAGAAAAAGAGGAGCATTTAAGTGAAGACGAGAAGCTTCTACAAGATCTAAAAGATATGGTAAATAAGCTAATAAAGATAAATGAATTGCTAACTGGATATACAGTTGAAAAATCAAATATATAAGAATGATCGTTCTAATATCCTACACGGATATTAGTAGAAAAGAAAAATTGTACTATTTTATAGATATGCCAATCCATTTTTCTAGATATTTTTTATAAGTGACTTATTAAGTCACTTATAAGTAGCAAGTGACAACCAATGTTTTGGTGCTTAAACGTGACATGGATAAAGAGATATGGCAAAGTTCCAGTTGCAATGACTATTGCTGGTAGTGATTCAGGAGGCGGCGCCGGTATAGAAGCTGATTTAAAGACATTTGCTACAGTAGGTGTACATGGTACTGTAGCATTAACAGCCATAACTGCACAGAATTCAACTGGAGTTTATGCCGTTCATCCGATACCTCCAGAGCATGTCTACAAGCAAATTGAAGTTGTAGTTAAGGATATGGGAGTTGACGCAGCAAAAACTGGAATGTTGTTTGACAGCGATATTGTAAAGATAGTAGCAAAAGCTATCGATGACTTTAACCTTAAGGTTGTAGTTGACCCTGTAATGATTGCCAAGAGTGGAGCTCCACTATTAGTAGAGGAAGCAATGACTACACTAATAGATGAGATTATTTCAAGAGCGCTAGTTGTTACTCCAAATAGATTTGAAGCTGAAAAAATCTCAGGAATTAAGATAAGTAATCTTGCTGATGCTGAAATTGCAGCTAAGGAGATTTCTAAATTAGGTGCAGAAGCTATTGTCATTAAAGGTGGACATATTGAGGATACAGAGAGTACTGATGTCCTATATTACAATGGTAGAATCTGGAAGTTCTCTCTTCCAAGGTTAGAATCTAAAAACACTCATGGTACTGGATGCAGTTTTTCAGCAGCAATAGCTGGCTACATAGCATTAGGATACGATATAATTGAATCCGTCAAAAGAGCTAAAGAGCTAGTATACAATGCGATTAAATATGGTTTACCTGTTGGTAAAGGTGTAGGGTCGGTTAATCCCCTAGCTGTATTATATAGAGAGAGCGAGCGTTATAGTGTCCTAGAGGAGTTATGGTCGGCATTTAAGAGACTAAAAGAGTTAAGGGGTGTAGAAAAGCTAGTACCAGAGTGTAGATCTAATTTTGTTTATGCTCTTCCAGATGCAGATAATGTTGGGGATGTTGCCGGTTTCCCGGGCAGAATTACTGTTGTTAATGGAGAGCTGTATACAGTATCATATCCGAGATTTGGAGGCTCTAGTCATGTAGCTAGAATTGTATTAACAGCTATGAAGTATGATCCTACAATTAGATCAGCGATGAATATAAGGTATAGTCGAGAGTTGCTTGATAAGGCGAAAAGCTCTGGGTTAAGAGTAGCAAGCTTTGATAGAAGTCTTGAACCTAAGGAGATTAGGGAAGTTGAGGGTAGGAGCTTATCTTGGGGTGTAAGCTTTGCTATAGAGAATTCAAAAGCTATTCCCGATATAATCTACGATGAAGGTGGAATGTGTAAAGAGCCAATGATAAGGATATTAGGTAAAACACCAAATGATGTTGTTAACAAAATTTCTAAGTTGTTAGAAGTGATTTAAATTGAGTAGCGTAGTTACAACTAAGAGGGTAGCCTTAGCATCAATACTACTTGCGTTAGATGTTGCTATAGCCCCATTTATATGGTTTCCATTTATGGGTAGTAAAGCCTTTCCTGGACAGCATCTTATAAACGCTATATCCGCTATATACCTAGGTCCATGGTGGGCAGCTTTCATAGCTATAATGGCTGGTACCATCAGAATAGGTCTAGGGGTAGGTACAATCTACGCTTATCCAGGAGGAATTTTTGGCGGAATAGTAGTTGGTTATGTATATAAGCTTCTAAGAAAGATTACGAGTGAAAGAAGGGCATTAATAGCAGCATTAACCGAACCCATTGGAACTCTTCTTATTGGCGCTCCATTAGCGCTCTTTATAATCTCCCCTATAGCGCCAATATTTGAGCAGCCTCAAATTGCAATTAAGCCTGAGGGTATGCTTATCACTCTACTATATCTATGGATTGGGTGGAGTGTAAGTACAATATCGGGAAGTATACTTGCATACTTTGTACTAAACCTATTGTTCAGCTATGGTCTCTCTAGGGAGGAGATATTTGGTGAGTAGCATCGAATATGAAAAGCTAATTGGTAAGAAAACGCTTATTGTAGGACCACTAGGTAGCGGTAAGACAAAGCTGCTAGCAAATATTCTAGAAAAGTTTCATGAAATGAAATTAGAGAGGGACATCGTTGTTCTAGACTTTGCTCCAAGGAGGGTAGATAGTATTGGTGGTAAGTTATCAGAATATATTGATGTGGATCGCTTTACCTATTTATCTCCAAAAGCTGTAAGAATGCCTAGGTACGAGGGAAAGGGAAGTATAGACGTAATTTTCCTTGCTGAGGAAAATAGGGTTGTTATGGAGTTTCTTCTCAAAGAAGCTATGAAACTAGAGAAAAGAATTTTAGTTATCAACGATGTAACTTTGTATTTACACCTTGGTAATCTTCAAAGGCTTATTGAGCTTATCTTGTCTAGGGATACAGTAGTTATAACGGCTTATTATGGGCAGGAATTTGATGATAAATCCTCCGGAATCAACATTAGAGAGAGAAGTTGTGTTGAAGAGTTGATGAGATTTTTTGATTATGTTATTAGGTTAGGAGGTGGTGAATAATATGGGGATATTCAAGAAAATTAGGTATCCACCTGAGTGGGGAATAAAACCTGTACCTAAAGAGCTTAAAATTCTACGTGGAATAGACTATTTTGTCTTATGGAGTAGCTTAGCTGTTGGACTACTAGTTATGCAGGCCGGTGCACTTCTGACATCACAGGAATTTCTGGGTCTAGATATCTATTCAGCTATAGCAGTAGCAATAGTAGGCTCAATAATTGGTAGCTTAATGCTAGCAGCTGCTGGCATTATAGGTAGTAGACATGGAGTTCCAACGATGGTAAGCTTAAGACCCGCATTCGGCAAACTTGGATCATACATACCAACTATCCTAAACATTATACAGCTTATCGGATGGACTACATTCGAGTTTATAATAATGGGTGAAGCTGCAACAGCGTTAACCGGCAACTTCTTAGGCGAATATACAAAGTATTTCTGGATAACAGTAATTGCTGTATGGTGCTATTTACTTGCAGCTCTAGGACCACTAGCTGTTGTAAGAGAGTGGATGGAGAAGTTCGCTATATGGCTAGTGTACATCACAACAATATACCTATCCATCCAAGTATTCGGAAGTTCAAAAATCTGGATCTCCACATCAAAATGTGATCTAAGCAGTTTATTATTAGCATTAGACCTTGTAGTTGCAATGCCAATTTCATGGATGCCACTAATCTCAGACTATAATAGATTCTCAATTAAAGATCGCGAGGCATTTACAGGTACATTTATAGGATATACGTTAGCTAATTCATGGTTTTATATTCTTGGAGCTGCCTTAATAATCCTATACCCAACAGAAACAATTGTATATTCAATAGCATTACTAATTCTCGGGACAATAGCACTACTAGTTATACTTGTAGATGAAACTGATAATGCATTTGCAGATATATATTCAGCAGCATTATCGATACAAAACCTATTCCCAAATATCTCACAGAAAAAACTATCCCTATTGGTAACCATTATAAGTTTAATATTTGCATACACAATACCAATTGCAGAATATGAATCGTTCCTCCTGCTTATAGGAGCATCCTTCATACCAGTATTTGCAATTCTAATTACAGACTACTTCCTACTAAGAAGGAAATACAAGTATAGTAGCTGGGATAACTATATTAATGCACCAAAAATTAGGTTACCAGCAATTATAAGCTGGATATTAGGTTTCATAATCTATAACTACTTAGTATATACACCCTTTGGTGCCTCAATATTAACGTATATCGCAACTTCAAGTGTATATTTTGCTATAGAAACTATTGCATCGAGAGGGCTTTGTCAAAAAGACGAGAAATAAGTTGAATACCAAGTAAATGAAGCTATTGACAAAATACGAAGTTTAGATAGTGTTCAAGATCTTGAAACATTAATTATGTTGGGTACTGTTAAGATCTAAAGGTTAATTTTCAGAGGAAGCGTTCGCACTGTCCTAAGATATTTTATTATAAATAAGGTAAGAATAATAATTAGGAATACCTAAGAATATTTTGTAGAATATTATTTAGGTGATTTTTTTGGAGCGTCTTGATGAGCTTGACTTAAAAATACTTAGAATTTTACAAAAAGATGGTAGGGCTAGTTATGCTGATATAGCTAGACAACTTGGTATTCCTCAGTCAACAGTCAGATTTAAGGTTAATAGATTACTGAATATGGGTGTAATTAAGAGGTTTACAGCAATATTAAACCCATATAAACTGGGTTATAAAATAACTCTCATAGTATTGCTTAGGATAAAAACAAAGAAGTTATATGAAATATTTAGAGAAGTTGCGGATATGCCTGAAGCTCATCATGTGCTACAAATAACTGGTAAATATGATATTGCAGCTATATTTCATGCTAAAGATATGGATCACGTAAATAAAATTATGAATAAAGTTAAGGGTATAGATGGTGTTTTGGATACTGAAACATTAGTAGCGACAGGCTTACTTGAAATAAAAACTGAACTATATATTTAAGCTTTCTTTCTAGTAATTAATATATATTTTATTTCGCTATATTGTTAATTGCTTAATAAATATTATTGCTAAGACAGTAATTAATGAGTACTAATTTAGGTAATTTAGCAGGTAGATTTTCAGTCTACTTAGCTGCATTCGTAGTGGTATTTGATACAGCTGCTATTATACCGATTTTATCATTATATGCTATGGAGCTTGGAGCATCTAAACCGCTAATTGGATTAATCATCGGTGTATATGCACCAGTAGATATCATACTAAACATTGTCTCTGGGGTTCTATCTGACCGAATTGGTAGAAAGAAGGTATTTATGGTTGGAATGTTTATTGATGCTATAGCTATGTTTCTATATTCTGTATGTAAAACTCCTATTCAACTATTACTTGTCCGTATATTACATGGTTGTGGCAGTGGACTTAACATGCCTTCATTAATGACAATAGCCTCTGAAGTTGTTCCTAAAAAGAGAGTGAGCAGTGGATTATCTGTTCTTGGATTGGTATTTGCATTATCCTTCCTTATCGGCATTAAAAGTGGAGGTAGAATTTCACATGCTTTTGGGTATAGTTTCTTATTTAGATTAATTTCAGCAATAATACTTATAATGGCTATAATAAGTATCTTCCTAATTCCAGAGACTCATTATAGAGGACGTGAGAGGCTACTGTTAAAATCAAGTAGCCTTAAGGAGATATATAAAATGTTAGCAATGCCCTTTTTCATAGCCATATATATAGCAGTATTTGCTCGGCAATTTGTAAGGTCTGTAATAACAACACTTTTCCCAATATACATATCTGAATTTTTGGGTATTTCAGTAAGAGAGGCCAGGAGAGTTTCTGGGAATCTAATGTCTGCTCCACTATATACATATATAGTACTTATTCTATTTGCAGGTATTTTTGCAGATAAGAAGAGTAGAAGCCTAGCATCGATATTAGGTCTCTTATTACTTAGCCTTACACTACTACTTATTCCAGCATTTAAATCTGAAGAACTCCTCTTTTATGTGATGCTTCTCCAAGGTATTGGAGATGCTCTTCTCTTCCCGTCATTAACTGGCTTTGTAGCACTAGCATCTAGTGATAATCAAAGAGGTAGAGGATTTGGATTATATTCAGGAATTGAGACTATCGCAAGTGCCATTGGCGGACCTATATCTGGATGTTTAGCCGCATTTCTTGGAACATCAGATGCTATAAGAATATTCTCAATTATACCACTAATTTCAGCTATCCTAATAATCTATCCATACTACCGAGGTGAATTAGGACGTGATAAATATAACTAAGCTACTAAAGGGGAGAGGTACAATATCGGAAGTATTAAAATATAGTAGCTATATGTCTCGATCCATAAAACCTGAGTTAATTAGATTTTCCGAGAAAAGTAGGCCAGTAGTAATTTGGAACATAACATGGAGATGCAATTTAAATTGCTTACATTGCTATGTGCCAACTAACATAGGTAATAGCGTTGAACTACATACTGAGGATGTTTTTCAAGTTATTAGTGAGCTTGTAGATATGAAAATCCCCCTACTAATTTTAAGTGGTGGTGAACCTCTTCTCAGACCTGATATACTAGATATTATTAAATTTGCGTCTGAATGTGGCTTAAGAGTAGGGCTAAGTACAAATGGTACCCTAATTAACAGGAATATGGTTCGTAGACTTGCTGAAGCTGGAGTTGCATATATCGGTATTAGCTTAGATGGTGCATCGCGATATACCCATGATTATATTAGAGGGGTCAAGGGAGCGTATGAGCGAGCATTAAATGGAATAAGAAACTGCTTAAAATATAATATAAAAACTGGTATAAGAACAATTATTAGCAAAAGGACGATAAATGAAATTCCCCAGATAATCGATATAGCTACTAGGCTTGGTGTATCAAGACTATGTTTCTATCATATTGTACCAACGGGGAGGGGTAAAGAATATATATCTGAAAATATCAGTAATGAAGAGAGAGTAAAGCTTATTGCCTTCTTATGTGAAGTTGCTTCATTATATGACGCCACCGAGATTTTAACAGTATGTAATCCAGCAGATGGAGTATATGTATATAAATATGCTGCCGAGAGAGATGAAGAACTCTCAAAAATTATCTATAAACTTTTGAAAGCATCTGGTGGATGCTCTGCAGGTACAAAAATATGTTGTATAGGACCTGATGGCTCAGTATATCCATGTCAATTTATGAATGAATATCCAGTTGGAAATATCCTTAAATCAAGTTTAAAGGAGATCTGGAGTGATGATAATGACCTGCTTAAGCCTATAAGAGATAGAAGATTATTAAAGGGTAAGTGTGGCAAATGTGAGTATAGAGATATATGCGGTGGCTGTAGAGTAAGAGCATACTATTATAATGGCTCTTACTTAGCTTTTGATCCTGGGTGCTATGTATATGATGGGTCATAGTCTTAGATTAGTATCTTGGGGTACAACTAATGAGTGTAACTTAAGCTGTATATACTGTTACAGGGCAGCTGGTAATAAACTTAAGAATGAATTATCAACAACAGAGGCTATAAAGCTACTGGAAAGTATAAAGCTACTTGGTGGTAAAGCTATTGTTCTAAGTGGTGGTGAACCACTTCTTAGACAAGATATATTCGAAATAATTAGATACGGCTCTAAAATCGGACTAAGAGTTCTATTAGCTACTGGAGGTACGCTGATAGATAGGACGATGGCTATAAAGCTGAAAAAAGCTGGCGTTTCCTGCGTATCAATAGGTATAGATGGTGCAAATCCAGATACACATGATAAAATTCGTGGAGTTAAAGGAGCATATAAGTTAGCTATAAAAGGCGTCATGGAATGCATTAATGTAGGGTTAGATCTCCAGATAAACGTAACGGTAACTAAGCTAAATTATAGGGAGATCCCCAAGATTATAGAGCTTGCAGATAAAATTGGAGCAAAATATATGCATATCTTTAGTTTTATACCAACTGGAAGAGGAGAGAATATAGAAGACTTAACTCCCACTCAAAAGCAATACCACGATCTCCTAACATATATTCTTAAAACCCAACCAAAATACAAAGGGTTAATTATCAAGCCTACGTGCTCTCCACAGTACTGGGTATATCTAAGTACTCAGAAACCAAGTTTTGCTCAGGAATTTCTTAAATTATATCCTAGGGGATGTGTAGCTGGAATAAGTTACTTATATATTAGTCCACAGGGAGATGTGTTTCCATGTCCATATCTCCAGATAAGCGTAGGCAATATAAGGATTCAACCTTTACACGAAATATGGCTTTCCTCACCTATTTTGCAAAAGCTCAGAAATATAGAGTATCTAAAGGGTAGATGTAAAACGTGTTCGTATAATAGCGTATGTAGCGGGTGTAGAGCCAGAGCTTACGTTTATCGAGGTGATTTCCTATCCGAGGACCCACTATGTACACTAAAATAATAATTTTTAGCAAAATATGGAGCAATAAGTATAGTAAATGAAAGATAGCTTAATTACTTAAAGTTACTTTAATGCTACTATTTTTCCTTCTTATCTTATTTATTACCTTTTCTTTCTTAATATATAACTAGTTGTTAAATTAATCTATTATTAAGATGGAAGTTGAGGTGTGTCCTTTTGAATAGAGAGGAGGTAATTAGTGAGACTATAGATAGGGTAATTACTGTGGATGTTCACGGTAGAGGTGTAATTTATCATTTGTATGCAGTAGCTAGAAACTTCTTAGGAAAACCACTAGCATTTTCGGCAGCTAAAGCTATTATTGATAATGTTAAGAAGGGTGATTACGTATTCTTAATAACTGGTTTTAGAGTACCTCCCAATTTTATTCAGGAGTCTGATGGACCACCTGGTATTGTAGTGCTAGCAAGAATTTTAGCTAAAGTTCTTAGAACGAGAAATATTTTATTTATCGAGGATGAGTCAAGAGATATACTAATTAATGCTTTGAGTAGCGTTAACATTAAGTTAAGTGAGTCTGAGGATATCAAACCTGGACAAGCATTTATTGCTACTTTTCCAAAAGATTTTGACTCTGCATATAAAGCTGCTGAAGAAGTTATAGGTAAGTACAGTCCATCTCTAGTTCTTTGCTTAGAAAAGGTTGGTATGAATAGTAAGGGTGTATACCACAATATGGAAGGATATGATGTATCTGATTATCAGATGAAAATAGAGCCTTTAATCGAGTATGCAAGAAGAAATGGTATACTAACTATTGGTGTCGGAGATGGTGGAAATGAAGTAGGGATGGGAAATATAGCCACCACCATTAAGGAGTTTATACCTTACGGCAAAAAGTGTAGATGCCCGTGTAAAGGTGGTATAGTAGCTGTGTCAAAGGTAGACATTTTAGTCGCTTCAACGACGTCTAATTGGGGAGGCTACGGCATAGAAGCATGTATAGCCTATTTAGCCGGAAAACCAAGGTACATGCATAAACCTATACATGAGAGAAAGATACTTAGAGCAACTATAGACTCAGGGGCTATAGATGGAGTTACACGTGAAGCTACATATTCGGTAGACGCTATTCCGGAAAAAGTACATTACTCAATTGTCGAAATATTGAATAGCATCATATCCCAGTGAAGTTTCTTCTTTTCTTCCCTAGTTTATATGGTTTTAAGTAGCCCTTTTTCATGTCTATTATTTAGATAATATTAAATTAGAATCTTTTTCGAGTTACTAAAGTTGATAAAATACCTATGTATTTATGTGAATTTTGGAAATTTATATTTAAAATATCTTTATATATACTAAATGTTATAGCTTACTTGGAGACTATGAAGATAGCTATTTTTTCTAGATGGAATGCTACATGTGGTGTGTCTGTTCATGCGGAGTTAATTGGTAGAGAATTTATTAAAATGGGTCATGAATTACTAGTTTTTGCTCCTTATCTCGAAAGTGCCACTAAATGGTGGCATTATAAAAAGATTAGAAGTGATGAAGAATTTGTTATAAGATGTTATTATGAAAATGATCCAGATACATTAACTGAAGGATATATTGAGGAAGAAAAGATTTTGGGAGTGAATTTTGATGTTCTAATTGTTGAGTCAGATTATCCTATTCCTCAGATCTCAGTTGAGAAGCTTATCAGTAAGATAAAGGGTAAGGTTCCTGTTATCTTAGTTATTCATGAAGGTTCTAAAGATAAGCTTAGGTATCGTAATTTATCGATTTTTGACGCTATAGTCGTTTTTGATAATCGCTATATAACTGAAGTATTACGTGGTTTCAGTGAAAATGTACATATTATTCCATATCCATGCTATCCACCAGTGATTAAAAAGCACAGAGTATTTATGGAAGACGTACTTAGATTTTTCAGTTTTGGAAGGCAACCAGTAGATGAATATGAAGGCTTTATTAATGTATTATCTCAACTAGAGGATGAATTTAAAGTTAACTTTGAATATCTTGTTGTAAGATCTAATGGTCCATTACCATACAGGAAATCGTGGTTAATTCAAAGAAGAGGGAGGTTACTGGTAGAGGATATTTATAAAATCCTCCTTAATGATGTTGATATATGCTTAATTCCTAAGAAGAATACCAGAAATGTTGTTATAAGCTCTACATTTAATTTAATTGCAGGTGCATTAACTCCGATTATTGCTCCGTATACTAGACATTTTGAAGCAATACCAGAAATTAAGGGAATAAAGCCTATTATTCTCTATAATAGCTTAGCAGAGCTAAAAAGTCAGATAATAAAGTTGGTGGAGGATGAGCAATATAGAATGAAAATTATAGATGCGATGAAAGTATATGCTGAGGAAAATAGTTGTAGAAAAATTGCTGAGAAGTTTATGCAATTAATAAAAAGTCTATTCTAACCTTCCC
>Ga0190366_1000214_pt1 | contig 13063 bp, 12 predicted proteins | sample 487218910_MG_FD_169990 | JGI IMG/M metagenome (GOLD analysis project Ga0190366, IMG submission 169990) | Hydrothermal vent microbial mat bacterial communities from Southern Trench, Guaymas Basin, Mexico - 4872-18-9-10_MG | ecosystem: Environmental > Aquatic > Marine > Hydrothermal vents >...
ATATATGTAGTTCCATCTATAGAGCTTAATCCGATCAAGCTTACTGATGAAGGAAAAGTGTATGGATTACGTGTCGTTGGATATAGAAATGGTTTAAAAGAGGTATTTAACTATATTTCATCTAGTAGTGAACCATATCTAATAGAATCATACATTTTCTCATCGGAAGAGCCTTCCACTGGAATATTCTTATTAAATGTTATTAATGAAGAGAGATTATGGAAAATCGTTAAAAAATTGGCTGATATAGATGGAGTTGAATTTATTGAAATACATGGGCCAGTAAAGTCGTTAAGCAATTTCTTTGCAAACCATTGGTTATTTCCGCCTAGTATTATGGGAGATAAAGCTATTATTATACCAAGGTTTATTCTAAGAGATTTTGTAACTAAGTTGGGATATGACGTATTAAAGGATCTAATCAAGGATCTTGCTAGAAATATCAAATCATATATAGCTAAGGAAAAATTAGACCTCGACGTCATTATTGAAATAATACGTGTCCTTGGACTAGGTGATGTAGTAAGTGTTAGGGTAACTAAGAATAACTTGAAATTAGAGGTTAATGAGCCCAGAATAGATAAAAATATATGCTTAATTTACCTTGAACTATTTAATGAGTTACTTGACCTAGATCTAGATTTAGACAAGTTCGATGAAACTTCGTGTACTTTTAGAGTAAAGAAGCATTAACTTATTTTCCTTTAATGACTATAAATTCTTTTATGATCTTATCACCTGTACTAGTACCTATCCTTGAGGCACCAGCCATTATCATGGCTAAAGCATCTAATGCGTGTCTAATTCCTCCGGCAGCCTTTACCTTAATTCTATCTTTGCCTATATTATATAGTAATTTAACATCGTGTATGGTTGCTCCTCCTGCTAAGAAGCCTGTACTTGTCTTAACATAATCAGCACCTGATTCTATAACTAGTTCCGTAGCCTTGATCTTTTCTTCATCACTTAGGAGCCCCGTCTCTATTATTACTTTAACAATTTCCGCTCCATGTTTCTTTGACTCGTAAACAACTCTTTTCATATCTTCTAGGGCCTTACTATAATCTCTGGATTTGAAAAAGTTTATATTCATAACCATATCTATTTCTTTAGCTCCATATTCTATAGCTAGTCTTGCTTCATGAATTTTTGTACTTGTTGAACAATTACCTAGAGGGAATCCAACAACTGTTGCTAATTTAATTGTATTTCCAGCAATTTCTTTAGCTTTAGGTACAAGAGACGATGGTATCATGAGACATGCAAACCTATATTCCTTAACATCATCTATGTACTTCTCAAGATCACTATATGTTGCATAGGGTTTAAGTAGAGTATGATCGATTTTTGATGCAAGCTCTCTAACAGTTATTTTACTAATAAGCTCATCTATATCAACCACATCTATTCACCTATGTAGGAATATATAGTATTAGGATATATACTTCATCAACAAGGATCATATTATTCTATTAAAATAAATTAATAGATTATTTAAACAAAGATACATGTTGTGGTGGATAACTTATGTTAGATATTATTGCTAATAAGAATGAAATTAGGGAAAAAATAGAGAAGCTGATGAGTAGTGCCCAGAAGAGACGTGCATTAAAAGATTATCATGCAAGGAGAAAGCCAAGACCATGTGGTATAACGATCCATACAGGTGTTGGATGTAGTCTTAGGTGTCTATACTGTTATATCGAAGATATGGGTTTCAAATGGGATATTAAACCTTATCCATTAAATGATATAGAACTAGTATATGCATTACTTTCAAATCCATACTTCTTACCTGGAAAATATGGCACACTCATAGCTATAGGCTCTGTAACAGAGCCTTTTCATCCAATAACTAAGGAGAAAACATTCAAATACATAGAGGCATTGTCAAAGTATCTAGGTAACTTTATACAATTCTCAACAAAAATGTACTTGACTGAAGAGGATGCATATAGACTTAAAGATTTAGATCCGGGCATTAGTCCATTAGTAACAATCATAACACTTGAGTATGCTTCTAAATTAGAACCCTATGCACCATCACCTGAAGAGAGATTTGAAACTATTAAAAATCTATCTAAAGCTGGACTCAAACCAATTCTCTTCTATAGACCACTTATACCCGGAATCATAGAGTATGAGTATCAAGAGATCATTAAAAAGGCTTTTAAATCTGGTGCTGTAGGAGTTGTTGCAGGCTCATTAAGAATTACAAAACTGATACTATCTCGTTTAAAAAGTATAGGTGTACCCATTGATGAGATTGTTAAGCGTTTACCCAGACAGCCCAGGGGTAATGAACAGGTAACTATTATAGCCAGTGATCTCAAGAAAATGGTTCTTAGTTATGCTAAGAGACTAAGCCTTATACCATTTACTGAAGCTTGTATGGCGAATATTTATACGCATGGATATATATGTTGGAAAATGATTTCAAGAAATATAGTTGTTGAAGGATTAAAGCCTCCTACAATCGATGAAGAATTAGTATATAATTTAGCTAAGGCGCTCGGTATAAAAGTATTAAGCATCAGGATTAAGAAAGGAGTTATGGAATTATCAATATCAGGTGGTGATAAACTCAAAAAATATCTGTTTAGTGAATTAGTTAAATATAGGTTTCGAATATGTACTCGTATACGTCAATCATAGCGATTCTATAATAACTTCTCTAATGATATTCTCTGTTATATTAAATGGAGTAGACTCAGTCAAGTACCTAAGTCCATTAAACAACATTTTAATTATATCATCTAAGTCATTTTCACTAAAGCCATAATCACTTAATTTTTTATTAAATCCATGACTTTCTTGAAATTTTATAACTGCCTTTGATACATAATTGCTATACTCAGATAGAGGTTTGATTAATGGATCAATTGTCTTTAGAACACAAGCCGAAGCTTCTGGTACAGCTTTATGAATATACTTTATAAGATGAGGACCTATAATAGCTAATCCACAGCCATGTGGAAGTCGGGGATTTAGACCACTTAGTACATGTTCTAGAGCGTGTATTATATGTGTTGAAGACATGTCAATGGCTATTCCTGCAATCATAGATGCGTAGAGAAGCCAGTATCTTGCCTCTATATCTCTTGGTCTATCTAATGCTCTTTCTAACCATTTATTAATTAGACTTATTGCATGCACACTCAATTGATCGCTGAAAGGAGTAGAGTCGATCGAGGTAACTGCCTCATAAGAATGATAGAATGAGTCAAGTGTAGTGTATAATGTTTGATCTCTTGGCAAGGACAAGGTATATCTAGGATCATCTATACTTATATCATTATAACGTATAGATATACCTCTTTTCTCTTTATTTTCATTAACAGTTAACACCGCATATCTATCAATCTCTGTACCAGTGCCATGAGTTAAATTAATAGCATATAGTGGGAGCATTTTGTCTGGTTTTATTCTTCTATACAAATAATCGACAGCTTTACCACCAGATAATGCAATTACTGAAGCAACCTTAGCAGCATCAATAACACTTCCGCCTCCAATAGCAATAACAGCATCATGTTTCTCTTCAATAAACAGTTTAGCTAATTCATCCACTTGGCTAGCCCATGGGTTAGGTGTCACTATATCATAGATCTTGTATGATAAGCTATAATTACCCAGTATCTTCAAGAGATCATTGAGTGCGCCACTTAATTTAGCAGATCTCTTGCCAGTAACTATTGCTATATTATCATAAGGTTTAACATACTTGGCTAGCTTATCTATGGTTCCTACTCCAAAATAGAGTTTGGTACGGCCGTATCTTAATGAAAAACTCTTCACAAGACTCACCATTTTTGTTATAAAGTATTTGCGGCTAAAATAGTATTACAGTATTATTAAAGGTTTAGAAAGAAAATTTGCAGAGACAGTATTATAAGTACGTAAAAATGAGTTTTACTTAGTCTCTATATAGTGAGTTAAATATGTGGAGGATATCTATATGTCTCCTATATTTAATGTAATTGATAGAATGGTGATCGAAGATATAAAGAATTTTAAACCAGAACTAAGTAATCAGTTAGCAATATTCACATTTTGTATAAACGAGGATATGATAGGAGATCAATTGTTTAGGGAATTAGTTAAGCTAGTTGAGGAATTAACTCATAAAGAAAGAACTTATAATAAAGATCTCGATATGAAGATTAAAAAGATGATGTACACTTTAATGGTAAAACATGGATATAATAAGAATAAAGCATGTGATGAATTATATAAAGACTTGTATGAGATGTTTAAGGAAAACTAGCCAAGAAGTCTCTCTAAATATGTAATTAAAAGATCGTATATGATCAGAGAAAGTAAGCCGCCGCCGGGATTTGAACCCGGGACCTCCGCCTTTCCGAAACATTGTTACAACAAATTATACCAGGGCGGCGCTTAATGCCTCCGTAACCCTTATTTATACAGAGTTACGGAGATTCCACCCGCTGAGCTACGGCGGCTTCTACTTAGTTAATTTCCATTTCGAGCAGGTTATATTTTTTATTCTAATGATTATTTTCTAGCTTTCCTATTTGAGTTTATTTTGGTGTTCTTATGTAGATTTATTATTGTCGTATAGAGATAGTCTTGGTGAGTTTGTATTGGTTAGAGTTGGTGTTGATGTAGGAGGTACTTTTACTGATCTCGTTATTTTTGATGAAGTTTCTAGCGAATTACTGTATCTAAAGTTTCCCACTAGGCCTAGAGAGGCATGGCTTAGTGTAATTAGTGCTTTAGAGGCTTCGGGCCTATCTATTGATTATATTGATATAATTGTTCATGCATCTACTCTTGGTACAAACATATTCTTTGGCCAGAAAGGACTTGAGCTTCCAAAGGGGCTTCTAATAACTAATGAGGGGTTTAGGGATATTATTGAGATTGGTAGACAGAATAGACCTAGACTTTATGATCCCTATTTTAGTAAGCCTAGGCCCCTCATTTCAAGGAATATGAGGATTGGTATAAGGGGTCGAATAGATGCTTTTGGCAAAGAAGTAGAGCCACTAGATATCAAGACATTAGAGAATATTGCTAGAGAATATTGTGGTAAAGTTGATGTCTTCATAATATCGTTCCTACATAGCTACATAAACCCTGTCCATGAAGAAACGGCTAGGAGGATTATAGAGACATACTGTCCAGGAGCAGATGTTGTTTTAAGTCATATAGTTGATCCAGAGCCCATGGAGTATGAGAGAACTAGTACAACAGTAGTTAATGCATTGTTGAAACAAGTATTGGCAAAGTACCTCTATATATTAAGAAGAGAGTTGCTGAATAGAGGTTTTCATGGTAAAATACTTGTTATGAAGAGTAGTGGTGGCGTATCAACAGTAGAATATGCACTAGAAACACCAGCTGCATTCATTGAAAGCGGGCCTGCAGCTGGCGCAATAGCTACAGCTTATTTCTCAAAGATCATGGATCTCGATAGAGTGATTGCACTGGATATGGGCGGTACAACAGCTAAAGCATCAGCTATAATTGATGGAGAACCGCTAATTGTTAAGGAGTATGAAGTAGGCGGAGAAATCCATATGGGTAGGTTGATCAAGGGATCTGGGTACCCAGTTAGAATTCCACACATAGATATTGTTGAAGTAAGTGCTGGAGGAGGATCGATAGCATGGATCGATCACGGAGGTTCTCTTAGAGTAGGCCCATTAAGTGCAGGATCAGAGCCAGGGCCAGCATGTTATGGTAGGGGAGGAGTTGAACCAACTGTTACAGACGCTAATTTAGTACTGGGTAGACTACCTACAGTTCTAGCTGGTGGCAGAATCAGATTATATAAAGAACTTTCTGAAAAAGCTATTAATAAACTCGCTCAAGAACTTGGATTATCTATTGAAGAAACGGCATTGTCAATTATAAGAATAGCTAATACGTTAATGGCAAGGGCATTGAGAATAGTAAGTATTGAGAGAGGACTTGATCCAAGAGAATTCATTATATTTGGATTTGGTGGTGCAGGGCCCTTACATATAGCCTACCTTGCCAGGGAATTATCGGTTAAGAAAGCTATTGTTCCTCCTATGCCCGGCGTCTTCTCAGCCTTGGGACTATTATTGACTGACTATAGACATGATTATAGAAAGGGAATCATGAAACATGTTAGTGAAATTGATAATGAAATGATAGAGGATATCTTTAGAGAACTTGAAGAGAAAGCCTTAAATACATTGTATAGTGAGGGTTTTTCAATGGATAATATAAGGATTATTAGAGAATTAGATATGAGATATTCTAAGCAAGCATATGAACTATCGATACCCTATGTAAGGCCATTTAGTAAAACCGTTGAATTGTTCCATGAAGTACATGAAGCTAAATACGGTTATAGACATGAGGACGAAGAAGTAATTGTTGTAGCAGCTAAGTTAACGGCTTATGGAATAACTAAGAAGCCACCAGTAATTAGGAAATACATGGCTAAACCATATACTCCAAGACCTGATCTATTTAGAAAAGTCTATTTTGAAGAGATAGGATGGATCAATACACCCATTTACTATTGGGAGAAACTATATCCAGGTGCACACATTGATGGGCCGGCCATTATAGAAAGTATTGATACAACTATACTCATACCGCCAGGGTATAACGGGATAATTAATGAGTTTAAAGCTATTGTCGTTGAGGTGTAGATCTATGGCTATGGAGAAGATAATTGTTGAAGTAGTAAAGTATGCATTGATATATATTGCTGAGGAAATGGGCGTAATTCTTAGGAAAACAGCGTTTAGCCCTAATATAAGAGATAGACTTGACTTCTCATGCGCCATATTAGCACCAAACGGTGATCTAGTAGCTCAAGCTGAACATATACCTGTTCATCTAGGTAGTATGGTAGTAGGCGCTAAGAACATTATTAAATGGATTAATGAACATGAAATGAATTTAGGAGCCGGAGATATAATTTTATCTAATGACCCGTATATAGTTGGTACTCATTTAAACGATGTAATGCTCTTGAAACCTGTTTTCTATAAAGATGAAATAGTTGCTTATCTAGTTAATAAGGCGCATCATGTTGATATCGGTGGTAAAGTACCAGGTAGTATTAGTGTTGATGCCGAGTCTCTTTATGAGGAAGGCATTGTAATAGAGCCTATAAAGATTGTTGAGAAGAATGTTGTTAGAAAAGATTTGTTGAGAAAGATTATGACTAATATTAGAACACCTGAGTATTTTAAAGGAGATATAATGGCTCAAACAGCGTCTTTAAAAACTGGTGAGAATAGGTTAATGGAATTAATATCTAAATATGGCCATGAAGTCTTATATAAGTCTTATAACGAGATCATAGGATATACTGAGAGATATACAAGGAATGTTCTCGAAAAGCTCATTAGTAGATACAATGCCGATGGAGAATATACTGCCACAGATTATCTTGAGTCTAGAAAACATGGTTTATTAAAGATAAATGTTAGAATAGTTCTTGCAAAAGATAACATATTGGTTGATTACTCTGGCTCCAGTATACAGGTTAAAGAACCACTTAATGCTGTTTATGGGGTAACGGTTGCTGCAACAACTTACGCTTTAAAAACAATAATTGACCCTGACATGCCTATGAATCAAGGATTCTATAGAGTTGTATCAATAAATGCTCCAAAGGGATCTATTCTAAATCCAAAGCCTCCAGCACCAGTTGCTGGTGGAAATCTAGAGACTTCACAGAGAATAGTTGATGTAGTACATCTAGCTCTATCTAAGGCTTTTCCTAATAGAGTGCCTGCAGCATCCTGTGGTACTATGACAAACGTCTTGCTTGGAGGCAGTAACTGGGCCTTCTATGAGACTATAGGTTGTGGTAGTGGTGCTAGACCATTCTCTGATGGCGTTGATGGTGTTCATACTAATATGACTAATACACTTAATACACCTATAGAAATTGCTGAGAGGGAGTATCCGATACTATTCATAGCTTATGAGCTTAGAAGGGACAGCTGTGGTCCAGGTAGGTATCGTGGTGGGCTGGGTATTACTAGGGCATTTAAGGTTCTCGAGGATAATGTGGTTTTAACAATATTTTCTGAGAGGGAAAAGCTTAGGCCATGGGGGCTTGCTAGCGGGGGATCCGGTGTTCCAAGTAAGCACTATATTGTACGTGGTAATAATGTAATATACATTGGCTCTAAATCTACAGTTGTTCTTAAGAGAAATGATATAGTATACATAAACACTCCTGGTGGCGGAGGCTACGGTGATCCATGTGATAGAGATAATGAATCTATTAAGAGGGATCTTGATGAAGATAGAATTAGCCTAGAATATGTTAAAGAAAACTATGGATATTGCATGGATAAAACCATTCTATAGCTCGTATTCCTGAACTTTCTTCTTCCTACTAATCTCCTCAAGGGCCTCAAGTATTTTCTTTACTTTTTCAGTAGCAATAGCCGTATACAGATCCTCTAGTTCATCTAGCTCCTTTATGAAGAGACCCCGGAATGCATCTTCTCTCCTAATATGAACAACTAGTCTCTCCGGTTCTAACCTCGATTTAGTTCGTCTCTCCGGAAGCTTAACGATCTCGATTATTATCTTACCAGCTTTTAGGATAGGCTTCTTCTCCCAAGGCTTCATTTCCTTTAATAGCTTCTCTAACTTACTTGTTAGTGTTTCTTCTTCTGACATATCTTATCACCAAATCTATAGTAATATGTATGTAGATATAATATGGTTTCTCTAAAGATATATAGCGAGACTCCTAAGTAAAGTCTCTAGTACAGTGCTGATGGATATGGATAATTATATGTATAATATTGTTGTTGACAAAAGGGATCTAGATTACATCAATGGTATTGTAAGGAAATATTATAAGGGATGGATCAAGGTATCGACAAAGCCTGATCATAGTATCTATAATATCGAGATACGTTCTGGTTTTGGTGAGGGATATCTAAAAGATCAGAACTATATTGTTGAGTATAGCAGTAAAAGACTTTCATCCTTACCAGTACATGAGGTATTAAGGATTATTGAGCGTGGGAGAGCTAGGCTTAGACAGACGATATCATGGGATCAAAATGGTTTCTATAGACTTGATGATCTAGGTAAGAAGATTTATGGACACACTATTAATCCTGGCTATGATTTATTCATATTGCTTGGAGATATTTGGATGAGTGTATTATCTGATCTAGGTTTTAAAGATCCTCCGAAAAACACAGTTGTAGTTAAGAGGTTTAGAGGAGTTCATGACATCTATTCTAGTGATAGAATAATTGCTAGATTATTAGTTAAAAACCTTGGAAAACCTGTGCTAAAAATCTTTGGTGATAAAGCAATAGACAATGATCTTGATAAATACATTATATTTAACTCAAAATATATAGAACAACATGCAGAAATAGTTAATCATTTCCTGTCAGTACTTGGTTCACCTGATCTTGTTGTTACTAGTTTTAGTGGTGGTAAGGATAGTATTGTATTACTTGATCTAGCTATTCGTTTCTATGGTAAAAATAGAGTTTTACCTATATATGTTGATACAGGTGTTGAGTTTCCATATACACTTGATTATGTTTCTAGAGTTGAGCAGTATTATGGGATTGAGATCGTTAAAGCATATGCTGCTATAGATAAAGCTATTGATGTGAGAGGGCTTCCAACTAGAGAAGATAGATGGTGTACTGGTTTAAAGCAGAAGGCATTCTATGATAAGCTTCTAGAGATTATTAGAGGTTATGATAGAGTTTTTGTTTTACTCGGAGATCGTGATGCAGAGTCTAGGAGCAGAAGTCATAGATCACCTGTAAGGTATAGGGGTAATTATTTAGAGGTATCTCCGTTGAAGCAATGGGGCACCATACATGTACAGACATACATATTGTCTAGGAAGCTTCCTTTAAACCCATTATACATGTATGGATTCTATAGAACTGGATGTTACATATGCCCCCTACTCCGCGATCTAGAGAAGTATATTATGAAGAAATACTTATGGAGTGTATTAAGAGAGCTTAAACATATCGATGGATTCCTAAGTAATACAGTTTAGATGGTGTCTATGGATTGGGCGTGGTCATAATAACTGGAACACCAGGTACAGGTAAGACAAGTATAGCTAGGGAGCTAGCTAAGAGACTCAATGCTGTACACATTGATCTTAGTAGATATGTTATTGAGGAGGGATTATATACGGATTATGATGTTGTTCGTGCAAGTTTTATAATTGATGAAGAAAGAGTTATTGAGAGGATCAAGACACTTATTAATAAATATGGTAATGTGGTTATTGACACACATTTTGGAGAGATTATTCCTAAAGAATATGTTGATAAAGTAATAGTTCTTAGAACAGATCCGGAGGAGCTGGAGAAAAGACTTTGGAGAAAAGGTTGGTGGTGGGAAAAGATCAGAGAGAATGTTGAGGCTGAGATATTATCGGTGTGTACACATAATGCTATAGAGGCTTTTGGCGAGGATAGAGTTTATGAAGTGGATACAACCTCTAAAACAATTGACCAGGTTATAGACGAGATCCTAGATATACTTATGGGCAAGGCTAAGCCAGGATTAAGATTCGATTGGCTCTCTATAAAGCCTCTTGATAAAATAGAGAAATATCTTTCACCAAAATAGGCTTAATTATCTCGGGGTTCAATTATATTTTTACATGTAATACATATATTGTGGTGTATGCCCATGGATAGCTATGGTAATTGTATAGATTTTCTCCTATCTAGAAGAAGTATAAGGAAGTTCCAAGATAGAGAAGTGCCCATGGAGATTATTGAAAAGATACTCGATATAGCACGTTATGCACCTAGTGCTAAGAATAGACAGCCTTGGACCTTTATTATTGTAAGAGATCGTGAGGTCATAGATAAGCTTTCCAGAATACATGGAGGAGCCTCACCATTAAGAAATGCTCCATCAGCAATAGTTGTTGCATGCAATAAGCTAGAATCTCCAATCTCCTACCAAGTTGATTGTGCAAACGCAGCCATGTACATAATGCTTGTGGCACATGTACTAGGCCTAGGCACTGTATGGATACAAACACTAAGAAACATAGAACAGATACAAGAAATACTTAAACTACCACAACACATCATACCAATAGCAATCTTAGCCATAGGATGGCCGGCTGAAAAACCAACAGCGAAACCAAGAAAACCACTAACAGAACTAATATGCATAAACACCTACTGTAAAGGTGCAAACTAAAATAATCGTTTTAAACAACCTAAGAACAGTTATTTAATTAAACCTACATAAAACATATCATAAATATATAAGAAGAATACAAGAATAAAAGATGTATGTGATAGTTTAAAACATTATTTATTCTAATAACAGAATTCTACGGATAAAAAATACCGGAACGACAATAATGATATATTGGGTATAAAGATGAATAAGTACATCTACATGGTCATATGTCTTTCAATAATTATTGCCTCACTAGCAATTACCACAAATTTACAAACAAATTATCAAGAAACAACTGCTCAGCCATCTAAAACAGACATAGCAAGATTTGAGCAAGAGATACTCCAATACTTTAGAAACGAAACCTATACCGTGTCTAAAGGAATGTTCACGTTTAAACTCGATATCCTTATGGCTAGAAATATGAATGCATACATAGATGAAGAAGGATTACTGCATGTACTCCTAATAAGTGGTCTTAATAATAGATCCTATGTAGAATTCTATTGGTATGTATTTGGAAATATGTCTATTGATTTTCCAAGAAGGTTTAATAGGACATTAGATCCCGGAGAAGAAGTAGAGATCTACAGTATTGATCTTGGAAAGACTATAGAAACTGGAAAAACTTATGAACTACTCGTTCATAGCTCTATCGACTATATTGTAATCAAGAACTTCATTATTAATTCTCTATCAGATGAAATGAAGCTACAAGAGATAGAGCAGAAAATAAGATCTCCAATAATCACTGCTAACTGCAAACAATTACACAAAAACTCTAGTTTTCCGTATACATGTAACATAAGTATTCCAAAGTACTTCTTATGGATAAAGATATCTAAAGAAATAAACATTAGTACGATAGGAGAAAATAAAGTCCTTAAAAACCTAATTATATTAATGTAGAGTTTGTTTATGACTTGGGCACTCTTTTCAACAAACTCGATATAGATGAAGAGGAGAGAGAAGAGTTTATTGAGTTATTAGGGGGAAGAAACTTTATAGCCATACTAATTTATATTACAAATAATTTTGATAAAGACATGAAAGTAATTGATTATGCGAGTTTTTCCATGTCCATACGTGATGCTATTAATGGAAAAGCTATAGGTAGTTGTAGAGTTATGTCTTCCATTACTAAGCCTGACGTTTATATAGTTAAACCTGGTAAACAGAGGCTCTTTTACATGTTTTTATTAATAGAGGAAGATGATGGTTTTTACCTACGCTATGGTTGTTGGTATAATAAGAAGATTAATCCCGGCTCCTACATAATTGATGTATCATTCTTTACCGATCCATATATACATGTATCTATATTTATAAATCTCTTTGGGGAAAATGAGAAATCTTGAACAACATCAGTAACTTCGTATCCTTTATTATCAGTTAGTTAAATTAATACGTTAAGCCATTTATAGTTATGGACGGAAGAGCGTAATACTATATGAAGGTAGTACTATATGAAGGGATTTATACTGGCTTCATGGCGTGATCTAAGGCTTGTGGTGTCGAGAGCTGATATTGTACTTGAGGTTCTTGATGCCCGTAATCCTATGGGTACTCGTAGTAGGCGTCTTGAGAGAATGGTTGAGTCTCTGGGTCGTGAACTCATACTTGTACTTAATAAGAGTGATCTTGTTCCAAGAGAAATTGTTGAGCAATGGACCCGGCTATTCCGTGATCAGGGCTATCATGCTGTTTACATAGCCGCACGAGATCATAAGGGTACAAGGGTTTTGAGAAGAAAGATTAAGGAAGTTGCACCAGCATTTCCAGTTGTTGTCGCTGTTACTGGTTATCCAAAGACAGGTAAATCAACTATAATAAATGCTTTAAAGGGGAGGCATTCAGCATCAACAAGTCCGATACCCGGCAGTCCTGG
>Ga0190366_1000215_pt1 | contig 13060 bp, 18 predicted proteins | sample 487218910_MG_FD_169990 | JGI IMG/M metagenome (GOLD analysis project Ga0190366, IMG submission 169990) | Hydrothermal vent microbial mat bacterial communities from Southern Trench, Guaymas Basin, Mexico - 4872-18-9-10_MG | ecosystem: Environmental > Aquatic > Marine > Hydrothermal vents >...
GTATCAAGTGTGGGCGCGTGGTCCTCTACCCCTACGCCCACCTTTCGACCAAGCTAGCCAAACCGGAGATAGCCCTGAGGGCCCTCAGGGAGCTAGAGGAGACTCTGAAGGCTAGGGGGCTGGAGGCCACGAGGTCGCCCTTCGGCTATTATAAGGAGTTCTTATTGCACTGTAAGGGCCATCCCCTCTCCGAGGCATTCCGCGATATAAGAGGCTCTTGAGTTTTCCAGTAAAACTTATTTATGCTTGAAAGTAGATAAGGTCATGAGGTGGAGGATATGCCAAGAGCGAGAGCAATCGGGCCTTTAATCCCGAGGGAGTTCTTCTTAACCAGTGGCCGTGGCACTAGCCCTACCTCGCCCATGAACGCTTTCGACAGGGCGCTCATGGAAGCGGGCATAGCTCAGTGTAACCTCGTGCCGGTTACATCTATAATCCCCCCGAGGTGTAGGGAGAGGCGTTGGAAGAAATTAGATATCGGGACCATTACCCCGGTGATAATGGCTAAGGCCGTGGGAGGCCCTGGGGAGACGATAGGGGCTGGCTTAGCCTGGGCCTGGGAGAAAGAGGGCCGTATAGGATTGGTGGCCGAGGTCTACGGGCATTACGATAGGAAAGCTCTCGTGGCGTCTTTGGATGCACGCGTGAAGGAGATGGCCGAGGCGAGAGGGATAGAGATAGGCGAGATCAACAGGCGTTTTGAGGTCATGAAGGTCCCCCAGGGCATGTTTGGCTGCGTGCTGGTAGCTCTGGTCTTCGTGCTCTGAGTGACTGGGGCCGTCAGATTAGGTGTTTGAGAACCCTAGTCAAGCCTTTCTTCTTCGCCTTTTTCCTCAGGTGCCTTAACCAGGCCGCCTTCTTGCTCGGCCTGAGCTTCTCAGCTCCCTTGCCCTTGTGCAACAGGCCCCTCATGCGGCGCCCAGCGGCTGTCTTGCCCCTAAAGACACGGCCCCTCTGGCTCGGGTGGCAGATCCAGTTAATCTCGGGGTCGTTCTTTATGGCCGGGTGGTGCGGGTCCACGAGTATGACCTCGAACCACTTGTAGCGGCCGTCCTCCCACACCCAATACGAGTTCAGGACCTCTAGGTTCGGGAACTTCCTGGCCGCGCGCTCCTCGGCTATGAGTCTCAAGCTCTTCGCGTGCTTGTACTTGCGGACGCCCATCCGCTTCGGCCTACGGCCGGCCCTCGGTCTCGGCTTGCTCAGACCGCCTCGCCTCACGCGGACGCGCACGATAACGAAGCCCTGTTTGGCCTTGTAGCCTAGCCTCCTAGCCTTATCTGGCCGGGTGGGCCTCTCTATGCGGACGACGGCTGGCTCCCGGCGCCACTTGATGAGCCTCTCGCGCATGATCTCGGCTACGCTGATGCCCAGAGGCCCTTCCTCGTGGGGCCTACGCCAGGCCTCGGCCAGGTACTTATACGCCATCGCGGTGCCCTCCTGTCTCCCTCTGCTGGTCGGATGCCAAGAGGAAGTGAGGGCCTTTATAACTGTCGCGCTGCACGAGCGAGGCGGAAGGTTAAGGTCCCTCGGCCATGACGGCTATCCTTAGCTTACGGCATCAAGATCACGACCAAGCCCCAAAGCTGGCTCGGGAGAACTCGTATTAAGGGCCTTTGATTATGTCCGTTTTAGGCGGGCAGCCGCAAATAAGCACTCCCCCTGACGAGTTGCTTGTCCATCCACTTACCTGCTCCTGAGCGCTTAAGGCATGGGCCAGGAAGGCCGGAGGGCTAGCTAGGGGCGGCATAACTCTTATAACGCATGCTGCCACCGGGGCCTAGGAGGAGGGGGCATATGGAGCCCAAGGTGGCCATAAACGGTTTCGGACGTATCGGCAGGCTGCTCTTCAGGGCCGCTCTGGAGCACGATATCCCCGTGAACTTCGTGGTCATAAATGACCTAGCGCCCTCTGAGCAGCTCGCCCATCTGCTCCAGTACGACACGAACTTCGGGAAGCTGCCTTTCGAGGTCAAGGTAGAGGACAACGTGCTCAAGGTGAAGGGCTACGAAATCGAGATAATTAGCCAGCCTGAGCCGGAGAAGCTGCCCTGGGGCGAGAAAGAGATTTACGTGGTAGCGGAGTGCACGGGCATCTTCAGGGAGCGCGAGAAGGCCGAGAAGCACCTGAAGGCCGGAGCCAAGAAGGTCTTGGTCTCCGCGCCCATGAGGCCTGCCACGGCCGCCGACCTCACCATCGTGCCCGGCGTGAACGATCACCTCTACGACCCTGAGAAGCACACCGTCCTCTCCCTGGCCAGCTGCACTACCAACTGCGTGGCGCCCGTGATGAAGGTCCTAGACGAGGCCTTCGGCATAGAGGCCGCCCTCATGACCACCGTCCACGCCGTCACGAACGACCAGAGGCTGTTGGACCGCATCCACAGGGACTTCAGGCGTGCCCGTGCGGCTCCCTGGAACATCGTGCCGACCACCACGGGCGCTGCCGAGGCAGCCGCCCTCACCTACACGCCCATGCAGGGCAAGGTGACGGGCATAGCCCTCAGGGTGCCCGTCTCCACCGTGTCCATCGTGGACTTCACGGCTTGGCTGAAGACGGAGGTCACTAAGGACGACGTGAACGCGGCCTTCAAGGACGCAGCCGAGAAGCCGCCCCTTAAGGGCATCCTGGCTTACTCCGAGGAGCCGCTCGTGTCCAGCGATTACAAGAAGTGCCCGTTCTCCGCCGTCGTGGACGGCCCCATGACCCGCGTGATCCCATCGCCCAAGGGCCGGTTGGTGAAGGTGCTGGCCTGGTACGACAACGAGTGGGGTTATTCCTGCCGCATGGCCGAGTTCCTGAAGAAGATGTGCGATATAGCTAAGTGAGGCGGCCCTTTAACCCTCTAAATCTTTTATTTAGCCTGTCGACAGGCTAGTTCGATCGCTAGAGGCCTCTTTTAATGGCCCCTCAGAGTGAGCTGGGCTAACGGTCATCTCTCCCCAAAGCTGGGGTTCATCACAGGCTCCGGGGTCGCGTGGAACAGACGCCCGTATAAGGCTTTGCCTGCCTGAGCGCCAGCCAGCTTGCCAGGGTGCCCTCCCTGGCCTCATCGCTTAAGTCTTCCAACTTCTTTGACACAGCCATCTTGATGTCCTTCTTCACGCCGGTGGGGCATTTCACGTAACACAGCCCGCAGAAGCGGGCGTATCCCTTCTCCCTGAGGAAGCGATAGAACTCGAAACACACCTCCCGGTCGTAGCCGGTAGGCGGTACCTTACGTGGGTCTATCGCCCTGGCGGGGCATATCTTGGCGCATAAAGTGCACCCCCCACACGGGTTAAAGCCCTCGAAGCGCCCTGTCGGCTCTATCTTGGCGTGGGTGAGCACCCTGTGCGTGGCTATCTTGAACCGCCAGACAGGTTGCTAGGGTGGGCCCGTGGTTCCGAGACCCGCTCCCCAGCCACGCCTGGGAGGGCGGTGAGGGGCCACGGGTCGTGCCGTAATGAAGTCCCGTTTGGACATAAAGCCCCAAATGTCCGGTCAGAACGGCTTTCTCCCCATCCCTCATCTGCTGGCGCCACGTCTAACCTGAGGGCTCCGAGCTCGGCCGCTAACCTGCTCAAGCGATTCCTCAGCTCCTTAGCTTCCACCGCGCTCCGCCACTCCCCCGCCCCACTGACAGCTCTCGCTATAACGCCGTAAAATAGCCTTTCTGCTTCCCTAGCCGCGCGGTCGGACGCGATATCAGCCATGGCGATGCCGGAACCTTTATCTAAACGTGGCCGATATTCGCGTCGGGGCGATAGACATGGTGAAGTTCCTCACCTTAGACGACGTAGATGTATCTGGCAAGACGGTCATCGTCCGGCCGGACTTCAACGTGCCCATCGATCCTGCCACAGGCGAGATCCTCGATGACACGCGCATTCGCGAGCACGCCATCACCATAAAGGAGCTGGCGGAGAAGGGCGCTAAGGTCGTCATCTTAGCGCACCAGGGCCGCCCTGGAGAGCCCGAGTTCACGGAGAGCCTCGAGAAGCACGCTAAAGCACTAGAGAAGGCCCTGGGGAGGCCCGTGAAGTACGTGCACGACCTCTACGGCCCTGAGGCCAAGGAGGCTATAAAGTCCCTGAAGCCGGGCGAGGTGCTGGTGTTGAAGAACGTGCGCACCTTCCCGGAGGAGCGGAAGAGCAAGAGCCCGGAGGAGCACGCTAAATCGGAGTTAGTGCGCGAGCTGGCCCCGCTGGCCGACTTATTTGTGTTAGACGGATTCTCCGTGGCCCACAGGTCCCACGCATCCGTGGTGGGCTTCGCAGGCTACGGCCTGCCAGCCGTGGCGGGGCGCGTGATGGAGCGTGAACTCCGCTCCCTTGAGAGGGCCTTGGAGAAGCCCGAGAAGCCCTGCATCTGTATCTTGGGTGGCGCGAAGGCCGAGAAGTGCGTGGATATCATACGTTACGTGTTGGAGAAGGGCATAGCCGATAAGGTACTGACGGGCGGCCTCGTAGGCCACCTCTTCCTGAAGGCCAAGGGCGTGGAGCTCGGCAAGCCGAGCGATGAGGTGTTGGAGAAGAAGGGCCTCGCCGGCCTAGTGGGCGCCATGAAGGAGCTCTTAGAGGCCTTCCCAGGCAAGATAGAGGTCCCGGTGGACGTGGCGTATGAGGTAGAAGGGCGCAGAGAGGAGACAAGCGTGGAGAAGCTGCCCGTGGAAGCCCCTATCTTGGACATCGGGGCCAAGACAGCCGAGGCCTATAGCTCGGCCGTGAGCAGTGCTAAATCCGTGATAGTGAGCGGGCCGCTGGGCGTGTATGAGAAAGACGCTTTCGCCGAGGGGAGCAAGCGTGTCTTCGAGGCTGTCGCGAGCTCTGGAGCTTTCTCGCTCGCTGGCGGCGGTGATACGGTGGCGGCGCTGAAGAAGCTGGGTCTCTTTGATAAGTTCTCCTTCGTGAGCTTGGCAGGTGGGGCCTTCATAGAGTACCTCATGGGGAAGAAGCTCCCCGGTGTGGCTGTGCTTGAGAAAGCAGCAGAGAGGGCAGGGCGCTGATATCAGGTTCGCGTCCTCTCCCGGAAAGGGTGCGGTTTTTGGTTTATAGCATCTGCTTACCGATACTTCCCACTGGCCGGTATATTGGCCTGGAGCTCGCGGCCACCTAGTCGCGACCAAAACATATCCTACCTCAGCCCCTTTCGGCCAGAGGAGCTTAATGTGCTACCTAGTTTTTCTGACGGGCTCAGGGTTGGCCGTGAGTTCGCGACCTCTGAGACACCACCAGGGCCACCCTGCGGGGGGATACGGGCAAGGGCGGTAAGAGAGGCGCGATGCTAAGGTTGGACGGCCTTAAGAAGTTCTTAGAGGCTGTGGGCGCCCTAGGACCAGTCTCTGTCTACCAAGTCGCTAAGGGGGCAGGGCTGCCTTACGTGACGGCCTATAGGTATATGCGCTACTGCCTAGAGAAAGAGCTGATCACGAGCCTACGGGAGGGAGGGCGAGGGAGCCTGGAGCTGGTGCTCACGGAGCGCGGCAGGCTGCTGTTAAAGGCCCTGAGACATGCTGGTGCCTAAGGCCCTACGGGATAGACCGCGCTCAGACGGGCTTCTCCGGCAGCACTGCCCAGGCGAACATCATGGTCAGGACAGCCGATATCAGGATGGCCGTGAAGCCTAGGGCGTAGGCCGAGAGGAAGACGTAAAGGCATGCGAAGAAGCCAGCGGATAATATAGCTGTCAACAGGTAGGAGCGCCAATCCCGCTCGTAGAACACATACTCCTCGCAGAGGTGGTGGAAGAGCTCCATGCCTACTATCTCAAGAAATATCACGTAAAGCGCTATGGCCTCCACGCTGAGCATGGCCTGGGAGCCTGTGAGGGCTGGTAAGAAGTAGCTAGCCACTAGCCAGTAGAGGATGGCCGTCAGGGCCGCCCCGTAGAGGCCGAAGGACAAAGCTATGGTAAGCCTGTTCTTTATCTTTATGATGAGCGGGTAGAGGAGTGCCACGTATATCGTGGAGACTATAATGGCGGTCCCCAACGGCAGCTGAGCTTGCTGTATTAGCCAGATGCCCAGGACCACTAACACTAACATGAGGCCTACCTGCGTCGCCGGCCTCAGCCTATAGCCCGCCTCGATCTCGGCTAACACTTCGGGCGCGAACTCTTCAGCCACCCCTACCACCCCTCCCGCCCCGGCCGCTCGGACCAGAAGGCGCTGCCGGTAGCGCGGCCCTTGCCCTCCACAGCATCAGCGTGTGGGCGTAACGCTTGCGCCACTGGAGAGCGCCCAGCTGGATGCTCCTTATCACGTAGAAGAGCTCCCTCGGGAAAGGCATGTTCTTGAACACTATTTCCTCTTCCTCCTTCCCCTTCTTCACTTTGACCTTAACGTTACCCAGCGGGACGCTCTTGAAGTAATTCACGATCTTCTGGAACATGGAGATATCTATATCCACGTCTTTTATCTCGCCGCGCCTTATCCTGCCCGAGAGCTCATCGGCAAACGATATATCGTAACTTATGCCGCTCAAAGCCCCGACTATCACCATAAAGCGCTCCCTAGCCCAGGCCTTTATGATATTGTCCATGAAGTCCACGAAGATGAGGCCCATAGCGAGCAAGAAGAGAAGGAACGGCATGAAGAGGTCCTCTCTCCCGTCCGGGAGAGCGCGTATAACCCACTCGCTTATGGTCGGGGTAGGCCAGCCCACCGTATGGCTCAAGTAGGCCAGTAGCACGAAGACCAAATCGGCCAAGAAGAGGCCGTAGACGCAGAGAAGGTAAAGCCTGGGCATGTACGGGTTTTGGTAAGCACCATAGAGGATATTATCGTCTTTTGTTATCCTCATAGCCCTATCGTAATCGCGCTCGGTCAAGAAGACTAACGGGTCCTTCAGCCGGTAGGTATCGCCTCTCTCCCGGCTCACTAGGCCAGCCCGCTCCAGCCTCGCTAGGGCAGCCCTCAGGTCCTCCCGCGCCAGGCCAGTCTCCCTCTCGAGGTCCCTCAAGCTGAAGCGCCTCTCGTCGAGGAAGTGCCCTACTATCGTATCCACCACCCTCTCCAGCGCCGGGTTCCTGCTCTTCAGCCTCCAGCCCATGACGAAGAAGGCCGCGAAGCCCGCCAGAATAGCAACTATGAGCGCCAAGGTGCCCTGCTCTAGCATTATGCCTCCCCACCACGTACGGCGGCTGGGAAGTTTATAAAGCCTGGGCTCCTAGCAGCCTGAGGAGCAGCTCCCTGTATCGGGGGGTTCACCTTGTAAATGCCCGCTAACCGCCCGCCCAGCCTCCTCCTCTCGATCGTGAAGAGAGGTTCTTTCCTTAAGCTGTTCACCCTCCTGTTGATGCCCACTACCAGGCCAGCTAGGTCACCCCCGCCGTAATCCGGCCTGCCCAACTCAGAGCGGATAGCCTGGAGGACCTCCTCCCTTACTACCTCCCCTCTCTCGGCCAATATCCTTAAGAAGGCCTTCTGGGCCTCACTACGCTCTTCCAGGAACCTGGCTAATTCCTCCTCGGACCAACCCGCCCTGGCGCGGCCCGGGGGCCACCCGAGCTAGATCCACGTACCTGGCCAATAACCTTATGCTCTCGGCCACCTTCAGGAACTCCTCCACGGGTATCTCGGCCCTCAGAGGCCACTCAAGGCCACACACCACTAGCCTGACCACCTTATCGCCACGTATAGTAGGGCTTATCTCCACCTCCTCGTCCTCGCGGCGATCCGCCATAGACATCCCACACTCGACAATCTATTTTTCACCTGATATTAAGTTATCACCTGACCGGCGGCCCCACCTATGAAAAACCTTTTTACCCCTCTGGGACGCCGACTCTCATGGGTGCCGAGGTAGCTCAGCCTGGTTAGAGCGCCGGACTCATAAGGGTCCCTTAGGGCCCTCAAGGGCCCTAGGGGCTGGGCCGGCTCGTCCCTGGGAGATCCGGAGGTCGCGGGTTCGAAGCCCGCCCTCGGCACCACGATCATACTCGGCGTATCTCCCCTACTACATCATTCCATCTAATCACTTTCCTGGGGGCTGGCAAATCCTCTCTCTGGGCCACTCTGGCCAGCTCTTCATCCTCGGTCAGTAATATGCTCCCCCGGCTGGTCGCCGTAGCGTAAATGAGCCTGTCGAAGTAGTCCGCTACACGGGCCCGGATCAGAAGGAGGTCGGCTACCCTCTCGATGCCCGGGTTGGTCAGCTCCGTCTGGCGGAGCCTTTCATCACGCAGTAGGACCTCAAGGCCCGTTCTGAACCTCTTCAAGAGCCTATCTCTCTTATGGGGCTCTTTCTTGGCGAGCTTAAGCACTATCCACTTGGCCTCCACCAGCGAGACCGGGTTGTATAGCACAGTATACCTGGCCAGGAGCCTGGGGAAGAGCTCGCTGAAGCCCTCCAGGCCCACGCTGATGCCGAATACGGGGAGCAGGTAGGTCGTATCCAACACCAATTCCTCATCGGCCATAAATGCCTTCCTCCTCCTGGGCCTCCTCGCTCAGCCTCTCGGCTTCCTCGGGCGTCAATTCGACCACGGCCTCCTTAACTAGATCCTCTATGCTCGGGATAGACTCTATTATGAGCTTACGGCCCTCTACTACGGCTCTGACGAGACCACCTGGCCTTATGCCCGTCTTCTCCCGGAGCTCCTTACTCGTGTATATCTCGCCCTTCTTACCCACTTTCAGCACTACCTCCGACACACCAATGGCCTCCGCTATTGAGCTAGCTTCTGACAGCTATAAGTCTTCCGATAGATCATGGTAAGCGAGCCTGAAATAGGATGCGTCGGCCTCCCTCGGCGCCAATATTTAATTTTGCCGGAAAGCGGTTAAGTTGTTTTCAGGTTGACCAGAGGAGTTCCGAGGAGGATGCTCACATGATGTTGCGTGCCAGAACCGTAGGAGGAGCCTATGTATCCCTCTCAGATGAGAGGTTAGGAGTCATCCTAAATAAGCACCCAGAGCTGAGGGGCTGTGAGGCCATGATAATCGAGACGGTGGAGGAGCCCGATATCGTCGTCCAAGGGCATGGAGAGGAACTCTTAGCCATGAGGTTTTACGAGGTAACGCCAGTGGGCCCTAAGCACCTGGTCGTGGTCTATCGAGAGGACAAAGGTATAATAATCACCGCCTTCTTCATCTCTAAGGCCGATAGACTGATCAGGAGGAGGCGGGTGGTATGGAGGAGACGTTGAAGGCCAGGATAGACCCAAGGGCTCTAAGCCTGGCTTATGACCGGGAGGCCGATGTGCTCTATATCTCCTTCGGCCCTGACAGGGAAGCCGATGACGCCGTCCTCACGGACGAGGACATCATCATCCGATACAGAAAGGGCGAGGTCATAGGGCTCACGGTGCTCCACCTCTCTAAGAGGATCCAGGCCGCTAAACTACCCAGCCGGTCAGGCCAGCAGGGCAAAATGCCATAGCCAGCTTTCACGTCGATTTTAATGGTCCGGGTCAGATAAGCCTTCGGTAAGACGAGACAAGTGGGTCCGAAATAGGATGCGTCGGCCTCCCTCGGCGCCAAAAAGATGTTGAAAAGCCCTTCCTTTCCCGCCAATAATCGCCCGGGAAGGGCGTTAAACTTTTTTCGCTCGCCCGAACTGGGAGACAGATCAGGTAAGGACGTTGGAATTCTAAGGCGTGAATGCCTCTAAGAACTCCCTAAAGGAGGAGCTTGTCCTTAGCCTATTGAGGTCCAGTTTAGGCACGAACTCCGGCAGAGAGCCTTTGTAATAATCGGCCTTCGCACCCCTCGTCTTCCTTAACCAGTTTTTCAGCGACTCCACGGGGTCGTCGCCGACCGGAATCCCTAATCCAATGCACACCCACTCCTCTACGCAGTATTTGAGCACCACTATCCGGGTTTCCTCCCCGCAGTCCGGTGGCACGTGCCGCAGTATCTGGGCACGTGTATCGTTCACGGGCCCGCCCTCTGCATCTACCATCACAATGACACGATTAAATGGGGGGATGCCGATTTTGAGGGCCGCCGAAATCATCCTGCTTAACTCTGGGTTACACTTCCCAGGCAGTTTCCTTATGGCGCTCTTGGGCACCGAGACATGCATCGGCAGAAAACTTTCTCGCTTCAGCCTTTCCACGAGATCGAAGAAGAACGGGCGGCCATATTTGTCCTCCACAATGAGGCATACTCTAAACGATGCGTCCATAGAGCCAACCCTCGCTCAGAGTTACACCGCACTCCGCCAACCTCCGCTTCAGGGCCTCCGGGTCCGGGACGCGCTTCATGACGGTCGCTCCCTCCTTATCGCGCTCCACGAAGATTATGTCCTTCGGGTCCACGCGGTCTATCACAAGCGGGGAGTGAGTGGTCGCTACGACGATACAATCCGCAGACATCAAATCGTCTAAAATGCGCTCTATGGCCTCTAAGTGAAGCGAGTTCTCAAGCTCGTCTATGGCCAAAATTGATGGTTTAGTCTCTATGGCCGTGAGGACGACTAAGACCTTGTAGAAGCCGTCCGAGATCATAGGCGGGTCTAAGGGAAGGTCGCCCTCGTAAACGCGCATGTAGATACGGCCATCGGGGGCCAGATCGAAGGTTACTGACACGTCGGAGCCAAAAATGTCCCTTAAAGCCGCCTCTACCCGCCCTGGGAGACGCCCTCTCCTGCTGAGGAAGAACGTGTAAAGGACATTATAGAGGTTTGAGGCGTCTTCTGAAAGTCTCGTCTCCTTAACTGGCCTATCCATATACTCCCTTAATCGACGGGTTTCAACAGGTCTCAAGATGAGGACTCTGCTTAACAGCCTATGCATGGCATTCCTTACTGCCCACAAGAGAGATTGTGTTGTGATCTTACCAACTACGTCGGGTCCAGTTACTGCTGGCGAGAGCACCACAGCCCTTCGATCAGCTTCGAATGAAATGCCAATGCCACCAATGAGGATGTCGCTGGCTGCTCCTCCATACCACCTCAAGAAATTCGCTCGTTCATCTACCTCCACGGTGTATTCTATGAGGCCCTCTTTGCCTATCTCAGTTAAACGTTTCCATTCGGGTGGCCATATATAGCGACCCATGATTTTTGGGGTTTTTTCCGACTCCCTCAGGATGTTCTCCCACGCCCTGTCCAGAAAATCCCGATCATGGCGCACTCTCAGCAATTTTCCTTCTTTCTCTAACCTCACGATGTTCTTTATTTCGAGAATTTCCTTTAATAAGCGGAAGGCTCCTCCTATCCCGGTGAACGTGGTCTCAAATATCACGCCGTAGTCCATGACGTTCAATGAGATGCCGATGGTTATGGGTAGTTTCTCATCCCTGCGCCACACGACTTTGTCGTAACCCCACCACTTGAGGAACGGACTGACCTGCTCGCTCCCCGGTCTCGGGAAGTATATGGCTCTCAGCAGGTCCAGGGCCTCTAAGAAGTTGGTTTTCCCTGCTCGGTTCGGCCCTATCAGGATGTTGAAATGGCCTAACTTCACGCGCACGTCCTTTAAGCTCTTGAAGTTCCTTATCCATATCTCCTTGAGTTCTACGTCGCCCAGGGCCATGTCCGTCCTCTCGCATTTGAAGAGGGCCAGCTTAATAAATACGTTGTGTCCTCGCCTGTATCGCCTCTCCCAAGGGCCGAAAGGAGGATTAAAAACCGAAAGAAGAGGCATCCTCGGCCGTTTTACCGCCAGAAGGCGGCCCCATTCAGGGACTTCTTGAGTTCTCTCGGGTTCTTCGCCACTCTCACGCTTTTTTTTGGGCGGCATTATTCGGCCACGATCTCCGGCACTTCGCCTGAGTAAGCGTATATCACAAGGAGGCTGGGAGCGGTCAGGAAGGGCTTGAACTTCTTTCGTTCGCCTGCCCTCGGCACCAAACTGAGGTTCGAAGCCTTCCTCGACCCCAATCTCCCTCGCTCTACCATCTCCCGAATAACCCGGATAAGGATCTCGGGCCAGTGGGACCGGGTTTCTCTTTAAGCCCTTAAGGTATTCGGCTAATTATCAAGTGAGCCGCCATGCTCGCAGCGGTGCTCAAAGGACCGCGTAACCTATCGGTCGAGGAAGTACCTGATCCCGGATCTCCTCCTCCGGGCTGGGTCAAGTTGGCCATCGATACCGTGGGGATCTGCGGCACGGATAAAGCCATGTACCTCGGCACCTACAGGCCGCGTAAGCTCCCGCTGATACCTGGCCACGAGGTAGCTGGCAGGGTAGATGATGTGGGCCCCGGCGTTCCGGCGAAATTAATGGGCTCCTTAGCCACTACAGAGATCAACATAACGTGCGGTAAGTGTTGGTTCTGCACGCACGGGCTCAGGGAGCACTGCCCCGACAGGAGGGCCATAGGGATAAGCACCGATGGAGGGATGGCCGAGTACCTCATGGTACCCCTTGAGAACGTCCACGTAATTGAGGGGCTCAGCCCAAGCAAGGCTGCTTTCGTGGAGCCCCTAGCGGCCGTGCTCAAGATGGTAGCGCTCGAGGCCCCGAGGCCGGGTTTCAACGTGGCCGTCTTGGGCATAGGCACCGTAGGCCTATTGGCCATCCAGGTGCTCAAGCACTACGCCCCGAGGCTGCTGGTGGCTATCTCCAGGCCTGGCTCGCCCAAGGCCGGGTTGGCAAAGGCCCTCGGGGCCGATGAGGTTTTGACGCCCGATGAGGCTCTTGAGCTGATTAAGAAGGAGACACCCGGCGGGCAGGGCTTCGATTACGTGGTCGAGGCCACTGGCAGCCCAGCTGGATTAGATCTAGCCCTGAGGTTAGCTAGGCCCAGAGGGGTCATAATGGTCAAGTCCACACACGGTAGCCCTACCACCATGGATGCCACATTGATGGTCGTGAAGGAGCTCAGGTTGGTGGGCAGCAGGTGTGGCCCCTTCGAGCCAGCCATTAGGATGCTCAAGGAGGGCGCCGTCAAGGTGGGGGAACTGGTGACGGCCAGATATAGACTTGAGGAGGCGAGAGAAGCCTTTGAGGCCTCGCTCAAGAGGGAGCACGTTAAAGTCCAGGTGATCGTGGGGAAGAGCTAAGGGGCTAGTTGACCGTCACTCCTTGATGTAGGGCTTCGCTAAGGCGGCTGGCGCTTTACCACGGCCCCTGAAGACCACTACCACGGCTAACGTGCCTAAGTAAGGAATGGTCTTGAAGACGTAGCTT
>Ga0190366_1000218_pt1 | contig 13006 bp, 8 predicted proteins | sample 487218910_MG_FD_169990 | JGI IMG/M metagenome (GOLD analysis project Ga0190366, IMG submission 169990) | Hydrothermal vent microbial mat bacterial communities from Southern Trench, Guaymas Basin, Mexico - 4872-18-9-10_MG | ecosystem: Environmental > Aquatic > Marine > Hydrothermal vents >...
CATCATGACTCCTGGCCCTACGCCTATCCCGGAAAGGATAATTAAAGCCATAACCTCGAAGGAGGCTCTACTGCCTGCATATGATAAAATATATGGAGAAGATTTGAAACTTGTTATGAAGCTCACTGATTCCAACGGAAAAGCAGTAATTATGGGTGGCGGCGCCACGGTAGGCCTTGAATCGGCATTATCGTCACTTATAGGAGATCATGATAAGGTTCTCGTCTTATCGGCAGGGTTTTTTGGTGACGTGTTATCTAACATGGTAAAATTGTATTCGAAGAAAGTAAATATCCTAAGAGCGAATGTAGGTAACACAGTTAGTGATGAAGATGTTAAGAAGTTTCTCAAGGGAAATCCTGACACTAAATTTGTCGTTTTAACACATTGCGAAACCTCTACAGGCGCCCTCTTTAACCTTGAAAGCTTATCTGAAACTATTAGAAGCTATAGTAATGCATTAATAATTGTTGATTGCGTTTCAACTATTGGAGCGATACCTATAAGTATTAGAAAAGGTCATGCGGATGTACTGATTTTTGGTGTACAAAAGGTTTTGAATATGCCGCCTGGCTTAGCCATTATTGCGCTAGGGAAAAATGCTTTAGACATTTTAGAAAGGAGAGAAGGTAGAAGCTACTATGTGAATTTAAAAACATGGATAAGTTACTGGGAAGAACGGGGTTATTTACCATCAACTCCTCCGGTTAATCTATTATATGGTCTTAGAGAGGCCATAAATATACTATTTGAGGAAGGTCTTGAAAACGTGTTCAAAAGACATGAAAAAGTATCTAATACTCTTAGAAATTATTTAGAGAAACTGGGTCTAGAGCTTGTCGTAAAAGACCATAATATCGCTTCTCCAACGGTTACTGCATTCTACGTTCCTGCAAAAATATCCGATAAGGAGTTTACTGACAGACTATGGAGTGATTTTAGAGTTCTCATAGCTGGGACGTATGGCGAGCTTCGGGGAAAAGCTGTAAGAATAGGTCACATGGGTTCCTCAGCTACGTTAGACAATATTTATGTAACCTTAATCGCTATAGCATCAACGCTAAGAAAAATAGGGGTTCAAATCCCGAAACATGTGTTTCAAAATTTACTTCTTAATGTAAGCTAGTGGGTTTCTAATAATTTCCTTCAAAAACTCTTTCCAGCCTTTAAAAGTAATATCTTCAACTATTTTTTCCCAATTTACTTTAACTAATATTAGGAGAAGCACAATAGTTGCTATGAGAGATACTATAGCTGCTAGAACGGATGACTCTCCCACAATTAGCCTTATAATGCCTCCGAAAAGTAGTGCCATATAGGTTATGATGATTTTTCCTATGACCGCTGCTGCAAAGAATTTAAACGGGCTATAACCCATAGCACCCAATGGTATGTAAAGTATATCGTCAGGCAGAGGTGATGCGGCGAAAATTAAGACAGCTATAAATACGCTTTTACCTGCAAGTTTCATGAATAGTTTCATGTTTTTCTTAGTTTTCTCAGGAATAACTTTCCTTGCAGCAAACCCTATTAGCAGTACTATGACTTTTCCTAAAGCAGCACCTAGTCCCCCTAGAATAGCTATTCCTATGCGAATCAGAGGATTACCTATGGCTACGCCGTACTGTACAACAAATATGAGGTATGGTATTGTAGAGTAAGGTATAACGTTACCTAGGAAAGAAACCAGAAATACACCTAAAGGACCGTAAACGTAAATGAGTTCTTCTAGTTGTTCAAACAATAAATAGCACCTACATGGCTTAACTAAGCGGAAACGGCCGTGAACATAATATGTTAGAGTTAATACTTATAAGCATTTCTTAACGGACATTAAAGCTTAAATCTCCTAAACTGATTACTTTCTATAATGGATGATGAATTTTCGGGGAGTATGATTAGATGATGTAACGCGGTTACCCAGCTGACCTCATGTAATAGAGTATTTTGAAAGCAGTTTCTCCGCCTCTTCAACATCCTTATGTGTATCGATGCTCTTCCAAAGAACGTCAGTGTAATCTACCGCCCTTAAAAGACCTTTTTCAGCTAGTATTGGAAACGCTGTTTGCTCTATATCTCCCTTCTCGGGTAAATATTCAAAAATTCTGGGTGTTAAACAATAGACACCAGCATTAATCCAGTATTCTCGAAGTACAGGTTTCTCTACAAAACTTATTATTTTCCCTGTTTCCGGATTAAACCTTATTATACCGTATGGTGATTTTAAGGGAACTACAGCAATAGCTCCTACAATATCATCGGTTAAAGCATCACTTAGCCTTTTAAGGTCTAAGTTAGTTATAATGTCCCCGTTAAGGACGAAGAAGTGTTTCTCATTCTTCAGCACATGTTCGGCGTTTTTCAAACCTCCAGCTGTTCCTAAAGGCTCATCTTCAACAACATAGCCTACCTTTACACCAAACCTTTTACCACTACCTATTTCTTCAATAATTTTTTCTTTCAAATAACCTACAGCTAAAATAACCTCATCGATACCACTTTTTCTCAGCCATTCAAATTGCCATGCGAGGATAGGTTTACCTTTAATTTCGATAAGAGGCTTGGGGCGTTCCTGTGTTAATGGTCTAAGCCTTTTCCCGAAACCTCCAGCTAAAATTAGTGCCTTAACCATAATATCAACCCTTCCAAACACTAATAATTAGGGGGAATTCGCATGTAATATTGTGAGTATCTACCTAAATAAGTGTTTTAAATAATCTATCATATAAGAATAGTTATAGTGGAGTTTAGAGCAATGGCTGTAGAAAAACTCAATAATGTCATTAAATTGTCTAGGAAGTTTGAAAAGAAACTCTCACTGGCATGGCCTATTATTATAGGATTATACTTTGCTCTTTCAATATTAGCATCTATAATGAACTTTCTTAAAATGTTAGAAGTAGGCCATGGAGTATTAGAAGAGGTAATAACTCCAGTAACATGGAGTATCTACGCTTTAGGTATTCTTGCCGTCTATTTTACCTACCTCATCATTCAAAGAAGAAACTGGCATTTTGCTAAAATGTACTTCATATTCTCGGAAATATTAAAAATCATAAGTATTAAACCATTAGCAAATGACCTTCAGCTCAAAGTCTCACTGATAAGGAATATGTTAGAGGAGGTTAAGAGAGAGGAGAAACCTAGGAACGTCTTTCTATGGATTATCGCTTCAGCTATATCATTTGGACTTTTCGGCTTACTAGCATCCTACATAGTACATAATGATTTCTACAAGCACTCTAAAAGAGAGGAAAGAATGATAAGCCTCTTTAGTGAATTATCTGTTTTCGGTTCTGAAGTTAAGACTTATGTGGTTAAAAAGAGAAGCGTACTACACTTAGTACTTTCCATATTAAGTGCTGGCCTTTACGCTCCTGTATGGATTTACATGTTTATTAGTGATTTCAATAAACACATTGGAGAACATAAAATTATGGATGAATACTTAAAAAGGTTTTTAGAAGAACTTTAACTATTTAGTTTCTTTCTTAGCCTCTGCTGCTTTCTTCTTTAAAGCCTTAATAGCTTCAACCTCCTCCGTTAACCCGTAAAATGCTGCTATGAACTTTAATGCCTTCCTTTTCTTTCTTTTATCAAACTTTACAATCTTGGTCCATCTCTCTTCGGGTAATGGTTGATACTCTACATAGCCTCTTTCCACCGTTGCTTTCCATAGCTCTTCGCCTTTATCGTTCATTATCAGTACCGCATTCCATCCTATTAGTCCTAAAGCACCTACTGTAATGTCAGAGTAATAGGACAAGAATTCTGGGCAATGTCTGCAAGCTGGGGTTAAGAATTTAGCTGCATCTTTTAACGAGTATTCTACAGTTCTACCGTCTTTTAGGTAGAAGAAGAATTTCGTCTTAATGTTTTTCTTTACAACCTCCTCTGGCTTTACTCCAGCAGACTTCATCATTTCAAGCATCTTACTCCATTGCCAATTTTCAGAACACATTATGCTTATGGTGTATGCTATCTTACTAACAAATTTTCTTAGCCCAACTTCTCTTGCCCTTTGTATAGCTCTTATCTGACAAGGCAAACCAACAGCTAAAACCCTGTTTAATTCTGGATGAGTATATGCTAGGGTTTCAAGTAAGTGATTTACGGGGCTATAAACATACTTGCTTCCTGCAGCTTTAATAACATCCTCTTTTGTTTTAGCTATGATAGGTACAGGTCTCCAATACTCATCTCTTGCAACAAGGAATGCTGCGTCGATTAGACCTTCTTCAAGCGCTGCTATTATTAAAGAAGACGTTACACCACCGTCTTGAGCTACTTTACCCAGGGCCTCAATTTTTGTTCTAGCTAAGTATTTTTCTTTAGGTGCTGGGGGCTCTATGAACATTTCCTTTTTCATAGCAACTTGTGGACACACCATAGAGCATAGACTACAATATACGCAGGCATCTTCAGTTATCACCGGATGATCTGGTTCTTCAAAAATATAGTTTACTGCTTTTGTCGGGCATACTGCTGTGCAAAAACCGCAGTATGAGCAAAGATCAGCGTTTATTATTTCAAAAACATTCACTGGTATAATGTTACTAAATGGTCCTCTATACGTGTAAAACCTTATTTTAGGCGTTGCCACAATGTATCACCTATGATGTAAGCTATATTGGAAGATTTAAGCGATATTATTTAAAATATTTCTCTTGTAAAATATTTAGGTGACTATTGAACCTATGCTTTTCTAGAACCCTTAAGGTTCGAATTTCAATAAATCACTACTTGATTTTTCGTCTTGTTCTTCCTTGCTCTCCCCTCGTACACTAAGCACTCTCTTCAATATTTTAGGAGGCACCCTAAACACTTCAAACGCGATAGTGTATATGTACTTATCACTCGGTAGGTTTTTAGCAGCATCTACTCTAACAGCTATTGCCCTCTTTAGCGCCTCTTTCATTAGCTTGTTCCTTATCTCTCCTTTAGCTATCGCTTCTGCTACGCGGAAGGCTATGTAGAACTTTTTATAGTTACGTATGGTTTGTTCATGTTCAGGATATTCAATTAATATTTTCTCCAAGAACTTCGTGAATATATCTTCACTTAAAAATCCTAATACTACTCCGGTGAAAGGCACTCTTAAAATCTTTATCAATTGTTCTTTTTTGATATCGCCCAAGATACTTCTTAAACTTAGCTTTTCCACACCCTGCTCTTTCAATTGCTTAACAATATTATCTACCCTTAACTCATGGTCTAGAGAGCCACTAAATATTTCAGGGTACTCCTCGAATAAACCTAAACCATATCTCCCTATGAAGTATAGGCTTGATAGCTCTTTTTCAAATATATCAGGAGGTCTTGCTTTACCTCTTAGTGGTTCTATTCTCCTTTTAGAGTATTCTGCCATAAGTAAGTCCATTACTTCTTCTCTTGACCAGTCCTTTCTATTAGATGACGTTATTTCACTCCATACTTTAATTAGGGCCTCTATTCTACTTCTATAGGGGTTGTTTTTAGCTATGTTCCCATCCTCCTGATAGTACTACGAGATTAGGTTCTTCAGCTTACTTCAGTGAAGAGTTAATTTATGAGTGTTCTAAGCATAGTTTTTCGAATATGGGAGTTTCTGTAGGATAAGTTACTCCTTCTCTCTTAGCTTTAATGATTATATTACACGTTTCTCTATAGAATTCATTCAATACTCTTGTTATATCTTCTTTGCCTAATTCCACCATATCTATTACTTCTTGAAGTTTCCTAGTTCTTTCCTCACTTATTAGTTCTCCAAAATTCCTGATGAGATACTCGAATACCTGCTTTCCTCTATTCGTAGCTACAAGTTTCCCTTTGCCTACTTCAAGTATGTATCCTCGTCTTCTCAAAATGCTTAGTATTTTAGCGTATGTTGAAGGTCTACCTATACCTCTTGTTTTCATTTCTTCTACTACTTCGCCGTAGGTATATAGTGGGTACTCAGGTATCAACCTTACCTGCAATTCTTCTATCTCATATTCACCACTAGTTAATTTGCTTACTTCTTCATGTACAAACGTTTTAGAGAGTCTGAGAAATCCTTCCTCTATGATCTTCGTTAAGAATGTGAATTCTTTTGTAAAATCTTCGAATCTTAATGTGAATGTTCTTTTCATAACCTTTGCTGGAGCCATTTGACTTATTATAAACCTTCTAAATATTATGTCGTAGAGTTTATAGTCTTCGGGTCTTAATGGTACTGCTAATCGAAGAACCCCAGCTGCTCTTAGAGATCTTATTTGTCTAGAATCTAGAGGTTTTGTAGGTCTTATACACTCATGAGCTCCAGGTTTCTCCCATTTCCTAGCTTTGAAATATTTTGCTCCATAAACTCTCGTAATATAGTCTTTAGCTAACCCTATGCCCACGCCACTTACTGTAGTACTGTCTGTTCTATGGTATGTTATCAATCCTGCTTCGAAAAGTCTTTGAGCAGAGTCCATTATTTTAGGAGCAGGTAGCCCAAGTATTCTCGAACCCTCTGCCAGCATAGCGTCTGTAGTGAATGGTGGTGGTGGATTTATTTCGACAATTTCGTCTTTAATGTTCTCTATAATTATTTTGCCTTGTTTCCCTATTTTCTCAGCTAATCCTTTAGGAGCTTTAAACGTTAAGCTTAGATTAACCCCCTTTAGCTTAATTGTTATAAGCTCTGCTTTCCTTTTGTTTTTCATTGTCCTTTCAACAATCCATCCTAGTACTGGTGTTTGTACTCTTCCTGCTGATAGCCAGTGCATTCCAAACCTCTTCCACAAAATAGGGCTCAAACTAAAACCAATCCACCTATCCTCAATTCTTCTAATTATTTGCGCTTTAACCATGTTCTTATCTATTGTTGAAAGATTGTTTAGCGCTTCAATAAGACCTCTCCTAGTTACCTCATGGAATCTTACTCTCCAAATGTTTTTATTGAGGGGTTTTAGAAGTAATGTCACATCCCATGCGATTTTCTCTCCTTCACTATCAGGATCTGTGCCAACAAGAATTTCATCGACTTGTGCAGCTAAATGTCTTAAAGCTTTGATTACGGGCTTACTTTCAATAAGTACTTTACCGCCACAATAGGGGCAAGTACTTTCTTCTTCGGGAACATCTCTTCCACATCTAATACACTTCTTAATAGGCTTATACACTGGTTGAAATACTCTATCTACAACATTTACGCCAAAAAGTCCTTCATCACTTACAAGATCTAATATGTGGCCACCAGTAGCTGTTACTATCATTAACCTGTTTTCAGTCAGTACTTCAAATGTTTGAAGTGTTCCTACGGTTTTCCTTGTAGGCCTACCGAAAAGCCTCGCTATTGTTCTTGCTTTATTAGGTGATTCCACTATGAAGAGTGTTGTCTTCATTAGCTCTCTTTCTTTCGTTTTAAGCTTACCCTCTAGCGCAAGCCTAACTTTCCTCCTATCCTCATCTACTTCTCTCATGAGTTTGTCGATATCTACTTCTTCATACTTTCTGAATTCGACTGTTTCAAGGAGCCATTTGAGATCTCTTATGAGAGCATTAAAAGCTTTTATTTCATCGATAACTAATACGCTTATCCCCTTAGTTATTCCTCCAACATATAGTCTGCTTGTCCTACCACTAGCCTGTATATACGCCGTAGCGTCGGGTATTATGAAGAAGTATTCGCCAGCTTTCTCCCCGAAGGTTATTGTTTCGCTTCTTCTAAGTCTTTCTCTAACTTCTTCATCCTCAATTACTTTAATTAGGAAGTTAAGTGAGTCTTCAGCAACCTTTCTTACGAACTCAGGGAATCCTGTAAGTGTTCTTCCTGTTTTTAAAGCTTCTCTAACTGCTTCTAAGGTGTCTCTTGTAGCAAGCCTAACTTTTATTAGGCCGCCTAGGACTCTGTCGAACTCGTATGGATATTTCTCATAAACTGCATCTCTGATTTCATTTAGCAATATTAGCCATCTACTGGGATGGAATTCTTCAAAACTAATTCTTAATCTGAACTTAGGTACTCCTGTGAAAACAGCATACCTTACTCTTTCAGGTAAATCTATTCCTCTGGTTAAAGGACTTCTATAGGAGGCTATGCCTACAAGAACGTCGACATCTCCTACTATGAATTTTTCAAACAATCTTCTTCTTGTTCCAAGATATGCTTCAGCATTTACTCCATGCTGTTTCAATATGTCCGTTATTCTTTTAACATACTCTGCCCCTTTATCCATAGGTACGAAAACTAATCCTCCAGTACCTAGCTTCTTAACTACGTCAACTATGGTTTTTTCGAAAAGTTCTTTAGGAGGCTTAATGTACATGTCAACGATGTTTCTTCCAACTTCAACCTTTCCCCCTACAGTAAACCCGAAAAGCGCATTAAGTATACGTACTCTTTTCGTTCTCCTAGCTGTTTGTGTAGCTCCACTTACTATTACTTGGCCCTTAACTTTGAGCCTAACATCTGTTTTTAACTTAGCAGCTTCGCTTACAAGCTGCCTCGCTTTTTCAGGGTCTTCTTTCGCTAGTTTCCTTGCCTCGCTTTCCATTTTTTGTGCTTTCTCAATAAGCGCTACTTCCTCCGGCGTAACGTTAAGCATTCTAAGTACTACATCTACGCTTTTACTTCTTCTAAGAAAACTATCAACATCATCTATGAAAGCAACGTTTATCGGTTGCTGAAGTTCCTCTCTCTTCATTAAACTTATCGGTGTAGTGATTATTATTGATGCATTGACTACGTTTTCTAGTTCTAATCGTTTTTGCTTATCCGTAAGCAGGCTATGGTATGCCGATACAAGCACGTCATTATAGCCGAGTTTCGATCTTAACTCTAAAACCTTCTGATGAACCTGATGCGCTAAGAGACTTGTAGGAAGCATTATTAAAATTCTTTGACCTCTATCAGCAGCATATAAGCTTAGAATTATTTGCATTGTTGTTTTACCGCTGCCTGTAGGGGCAACCATAGCAAAACTTTCTTTGTTAAGAAATCTCCTAGCCCATAATCTTTGAAGACCCCACATACGGGAGCCTATAGCTTTAATAAAAAGTTCATCTATCTCTCTAACACCTTTCTCTATTTCCCAAACCCTAGATAGTTTACCACGAATTCGAGGGAATTTATCTTCTATGTGAGGTAAGCATTTCTCACAAGGTAAACCTAACTCAAGTCTTTCAGAAGAAATGGGTCCACCACAGTTTGGGCAGAGATCCCTAAATATCGCTGTTATCATCGAGACCCCAACTTCCTTACCCCAATTACCTTAGCTTTAAAGAAGATGTTTAAATGGTTTACGGTGTTACGGTAGGGCTATTGCAGGTATTGAGAGTTTCTTCCTAATCTCTCTAGCTAGCATGTAGGCCGACCCCTCTCTAGAAGCATCGGTAATAACGACTTTCGGCCTAGACCTTTTAACATATTCTAGCAAGTCTTCAAAATCCGCATGATCACTTAAAGCAACTAAATATGTTTTCTCATTAATTTGCCTAAGGGGCTCAGTAAATTCCCATCCGGAGAGAACTATGTTTACTGCGGAACGGCTACTATATGTTCTTGCTGCGCTTAAATGTGCAAAGAAAACATACCACCCACTCTTAATAATTTCATCTGCTTCGAACGATCTGTAATAAAATACTTCCTTAACCTGTAACCCGTGCTTTATAGCTGCTTTAGTAACTCTATACACCTTCCGTGGCGCTATAAAGGGAGCATCTATACCTTTAGATCTTAGAATCTCCATAGCCTCCTGTATTTTTCCATGATATCCGAAAACGTAGACTGGACCTTTAGCTAAACTTGATCTCACAAGATCAGCAAATAAGTCTTCAACTTCGTATTTAAAAGGTCTTACATGGCTTGGATTCCCATATGTTGCTTCTATAACCAAAAGGTCTGCTTCAAGAATAGGTGTTGAAGGTAATTTAAAGTCTCCAGTATAGACAAGCCTATGCTCTTCCTCGTCTATGACAAGTACTTGAGCAGCGCCAATAATATGTTTTGCTTTATGAAGGGAAACTGTTGCATCCTTTATTTTAACCTCTTTACCATAATCTAAAATTAAGGTTTTATTTTCAGGAATATCGTAGTCTAATGCCTTCAAAATATCGTAAGTTGCTTCAGTCATACCTATTAGCGGTGTTTTCCTAATACTCTCTTTTAAACCGCATAAATGATCCTGGTGAGCATGAGTAACTATGCGTAAAATAGCTTCATCATCATGACCATCGCAAGCTACGGTGTCCTTAAAAACTATTGCAGAATTTTCTGTAATCCTAACCTTTCTAAGTAGTTTATTAACCGTTGTATCAAGCGTTATCGTCAATAAGCGCTTGCCTCCTAGTCTACTGCAGAGACTATATGAGATGTTACGTTAGCATTAATTTATCCATTTCCCTCATTGAGCCTCTATCATTCGCATAATGGGGCTGTTATGTTAAGCTAAAGGGTTTACTTTTATTAACTTAAATCAACTAACAATAAATAATACTTTATTAAATCAAGAGCTTTTAAGTTAAGTTAGAGGCCACCTAGGGAGGAATGGCATTGTTAGCGTATACAAAATCCTTTAGAACAAAACATGTCTTGAACTTTGTATACGTGCTGCTAGTTCTTTTAGTTTTACTAATAAATCCTACGTAATGCTTCTTAGCTAGTTTCACATATAGTATTAAGACTGTTGAAGGAAAATATATATCACTTCAAGTACATGATGATGTAGATGAATGGGTTATAGCAAATACCAAGCAGTTGTGTAAGCTTATTGATAATGTTACAGGAAACATTATTGATGCCCTTGAAGTAAATATTACAGGGAAAATTAACATTACAATAATCTCACCAACTCTAGGTAAAAAACTGGGAGTGAAGAGGATCCCGTTTTTATTGACAGACCGCGGCATTATATTAGTCTTTACCCCATACGAGAGACGTGGTGCTTTACCATTCCCTATAGAGGATAAACCTGTAGAGGATAAAGATTTATTAAATATGAACTACGTGTTGGGATGGATAATAGATGGTATTACTATATATTTGTTATTAAATAATGTAAGCTATTGGCATAATGATGCAGCTTTCGGGCTAATGGAAGCTCTTATTACTTATTTCTTATTAAAAATAATGCCATCCAAATACATTGTAACGCATAAACTCCTCAAATATCCTCACGGTTTCACGGCATCTATGATTAATCTAGGTTACTACAAGCCCCTTGAAGAAGCTATAATAAACTATAGATCCTATGCTAGATCCTACGCGTGGGAAGTTGATAGCTTCGGGTATTGGATTATTGAAAAGTATGGTGTTAGAAAGTTTATAGCAGCTTATAAGTTATTAGCAGAAAATGCTACTTCTCAAGTCTTTAAAGAAATATATGGTGTTAATTTAAGCGAATTAGAAAGAGAATGGTTAGAATACCTTAAAAGTAAGTACGGCGAAGAAAGATTCACCAAAACCACTATATTATATTTAGCAAGCAGTAATCCTGTTATAATCTACGATGACACGTATAGCGATTTAGAACAAGCCAGCTATGAGATGAAGAACATTCTTGCTAATCTAGCATATAATTTTCTCGAAACGAAAACTACTATAAAGGTTATGGCGTACTCTCAGGTTAAGAAAAGATTTGATGAATTGCTAAGATCACATAACGTTCTCATATTAACACTGTCAAATACTACAATGTTTGATAATATCATAAAGGCTATGAAGCATAAGTATTTGAAGAAATGTAATGAAGGATTTTCATTTGACGGCATTAAAAACTGTCTTCCCTCTAAAAATGACATATTGATGCTTGTAGATGAGACTTATAATGGTAAAATCGCAGGCGTTATTGTGGGTAACAGTATTGAAGCTATTAAAAATAATTCTTCCTTACTGCTAAGATTGCACCCATTTAGCATGGGAAGCTGCTATATTAGGAAGAAGCTATATGTAATATTTCCTAGCACATTGCCTAAAGGAGAAGAAGGTGTGAGCAACATTATGGCTCTTATGCTTTTCATAGCTTTTCTAGCAATACTATTCTTAGAAGTTGTAATACGTAGAGTTTTTAGTGAAGTTTAAGGTTTAGCGTGAGACCATACGCTTATGTTACTTAATGCAATAATGATGTTGTTCATAAAAGTTTAATAGCCTAGCTGGCATCAAGTTTTTATCTTTCCTTACATAATGTAGGTTTTTGAGTTAAGTTAAAGCACGTGGTCAAGATGGTTCTAAAAGTAACAAACACGTTAACGAGGAAAAAGGAAGTATTTGAGCCCTTAATACCTGGTCTAGTTAGAATGTACGTTTGTGGGCCAACACCATATGATCATACACACATAGGCCATGCCAGAGCATACATAGTCTTCGATCTCATTAGAAGATACCTTGAACTAAAAGGCTATAGAGTGTTCCACGTAATGAACATCACGGATATAGACGATAAAATAATCAGAAGGGCAAAGGAACTAAATGTACCGTGGGAAGAGGTTCCTAGGAAGTATACTGAAGAATTCCTAGATGTAATAGTTAAGCTTAACATAAAAATGCCTCATGTAATGCCTAAAGTAACTGAGCATATCGAGGACATTATAGACTTCGTAAGTAAGCTTATGGAGAAAGGATATGCTTACGAAAGCCATGGAAGTGTGTACTTTAGTGTAGATAAGTTTGAGGATTACGGTAAGCTTTCTAAAAGAAAACATAGAGAAGAGTGGAGGCAGGAAGACGAGTTTCTTAAAGAGAAAAGAAAACCATACGATTTCGCATTATGGAAGAAAGCGAAACCTGGAGAACCATGGTGGAACAGCCCATGGGGTCCAGGTAGGCCTGGATGGCATATAGAATGTTCTGTTATGAGCAGTAAATACCTAGGGGAACAATTTGACATACATGGCGGAGGTCAAGACCTAATATTTCCCCACCACGAAAACGAGATAGCTCAAAGTGAAGCATGCTTCGGAGTAAAGCCTTGGGTAAAATACTGGATTCATGTAGGCTACTTGACGATAAAAGGAGAGAAAATGAGCAAAAGCCTAGGAAACATCATACCCGTATATGATG
>Ga0190366_1000219_pt1 | contig 12983 bp, 13 predicted proteins | sample 487218910_MG_FD_169990 | JGI IMG/M metagenome (GOLD analysis project Ga0190366, IMG submission 169990) | Hydrothermal vent microbial mat bacterial communities from Southern Trench, Guaymas Basin, Mexico - 4872-18-9-10_MG | ecosystem: Environmental > Aquatic > Marine > Hydrothermal vents >...
TTGCCCCTAGAGCTTCTTAGCTAAGCTCTTGGGCTCTCCATCCAACTTGAAAATTTCTCTTTTTCCATAGCCCTTTAAGATCATTTTATATGCTCCTGTCATGAAGGGATATATGCAAGATTTTGCAATAAATTCGTTACTCTCAATGACTCCTACAAAGCATACGCTTCCTACAAAGAGATACCAGTTGTTCCTATATTTACAAAGGATACAAGGACTACCTTCTAATTTCAATAAATCCTTCAACTTCATGCCAAATCTATCTCTCAACCTTTCAACTGCATGCTTAGTCAATCTCACCTTCACAAGACTAAGTTAACTTATGAGTTAAAATATACTGCGGAAACACCTATCAGCATACTAAGTAGGAAGACTTTAACATCATGTCCAAATGACTTAGTAGTTTTCTTTCATATCTACTAAGCGCACTTTAACACCAGATGGCAGAGTATAGTAGTGACCAAAGTCAGTATTCTTTAATACTTCAGCATAGAATACAGGCCCATCACGGCACACTCTTAGTCCACTAGGTTCAAGGGCACATGAACCACATATTCCTATACCACATTTGATAAACCTCTCTATAGAGAGCTGGCATTTGATACCTCTATCCAGGCACATATTCATTATCTTAAAAAGCATGAGCTCAGGACCACAGGCTAGAACATTATCATATTCTTCAACAATGTCTCCTATTAGCTCTACTATAGTACCTCGATAACCCTTACTACCATCCTCAGTTGCTATATACACCTCAGCACCCAAATCCTGAGCCTCTTTCACAAACAGTAGTTCATTCTCTGTCTTAGCCCCTATAGCATAGGCAGCCTTCTTACCTTCACCTCTTAACTCCCTCAAAGCATATATCAATGGTGCAGCGCCGTATCCACCAGCTACTAAGAGGTATTTACCCTTTAGATCTAGATCGAATCCCTTGCCAAGTGGACCTTTTAGCATTAGCACATCTCCTGGCCTCATACAGTGTATTTTACTAGTAGTATCTCCCACTAGAGCTATCGTTAGCCTTATTATCCCATTACTATAGTATGAAGGACTTATAGGAATCTCTTCGGTACCCGGAAGCCATACCATTACGAACTGACCTGGAGTAGGCTTAGTCAATGTAGTCTCTAGGATTATTGACTTGACCTTATAGGATTCATCTATTACTTTTACTATCTTGGACTTATGATATCTCAGCTTTTCAAGCATACTATTATTAGTTAATATTATATCAACTTAATCTTGTATCTCTACAATTAGTGTGTAATACTGATTCATAGAAGGTTAACTATCGGATTTTAATACGGTATCGCTCAACTTTTATACCATACCTCTGTAGATTTCTGTGCTGTTCTCTAACTTGTTTTTCTGATACTTTAAAACCATGGTGTATGTGCAGTGATTCATATATCTGTGCCCTCTGAAGTATGGCCCCCATTTCGGGAAGAGAAACTTTCTCAGTTGCTATATATAGAGTTATTGTAATTTCATCTTTACTACGATATACTGTAGCCAGATATACTGGAGTATTGTGTACTGCCATAGCAAATAATGCCCTGAGATCTGCAAGAGATGGTGTAGTCCGTGGGAGTGGATGAGTATGGATAATAGCAATAGTAAAACCATGTTTAGGGGAATGAAGTGGAACTACTGTTCTTTCTATAAGATGTTGTGTCATTACAGGAGTAGTATATCCATCTTCAAATATCACCACAGCATATTCAGAGTCCTTGGGTAGATCACCTAATCTTCTGGCAACTTCTAGGACTTTCGCTTTAACCTTAGCACTCTTACACTCACCCACCTTAACACCTCGTAGTAGAATCTTCAGGAGTACTCCACTGGGCATAATATATACCTTCCTCCTCACATAAGTATATGTGAGGATTTTAAGATAAATAAATTTACAATATATTCTTTAATAGTATCGATAAAACGAAAAGGTTTAAATATAGCACCGGGTTGATAGCATCAAGACTATGGAAGCAGTAGTAGTAGAACACCTGGTGAAGGTATTTAAAGATATAAAAGCACTTAATGGAATAAGTTTTCACGTTGAAGAAGGCGAGATCTTTGGACTAATAGGACCTAATGGAGCTGGAAAGACCACGACACTCAGAATAATAGCTACAGTACTACTACCTACTAGTGGTAGAGTGGAAGTCTTTGGCCATGACGTCGTTAAGGAGGCTGAAGAAGTAAGAAGACTGATAAGCTACCTTCCAGAAGATGCTGGTGCTTATAGAAACCTTACAGGACGTGAGTATATAGAGTTCATAGCCAACCTCTATACAAGTGATAAGGACATGGTTAAGGAGATGGTAGATTTAGCTGAGGAGATATGCGGATTAGGTGATAGATTAAGTGATAAGATTAAGACTTATAGTAAGGGTATGAAGAGGAGATTACTACTAGCCAAGACCTTCATGGTGAAACCGAGACTTGCCATAGTAGATGAACCCACAAGTGGACTAGACGTAATTCATGCAGTATATGTTAGAAGGTTAATAAAGGAATTCGCTAGAAAACATAGGATAACTATATTACTATCTAGCCATAACATGTTGGAAGTAGAGTACCTATGCGATAGAGTGGCGCTCATAAATAAAGGTAGTATAATAGAAGAAGGCAAACCTGAGGAACTTAAGGAAAAATACTCAGCAACCAATCTAGAAGAAGTATTTATTGAAGCTGTGAGGGGGGTGTAATATGAGAGGACTTAACGTACTAATCAAGAAGGAGGTAAAGGAGCTTATAAGGGATCCTAAGATCTTACTGGGTATGATACTGGCTCCGCTCATAATGTTTCCCGCAATGGGACTTCTCATGAACGTTACTATGAGGACAGCTATTGAGAAGGGTATGGAGAGGATAACGCTTACTATGATGGCTTTGGATAAGGGTACTTACACAGATATGTTAAAGAAATACCTCATAGATAATGGTGTAGAACTTATCGAAATACCTGAAAAGGAAATAGATATAGCAATAAATAAGAGTGTAGAAGTTGGGGCAACAGCATTAATAGTAGTGCCAGAGGAGTTTTCTGCAAACATCGACCTGGGAAAAAGAGCTAATCTCAGGGTTTACTCCATCCTAAACTCGATAAGCTTAGCTGAAAGTGCTAAACAGAGTAGAGTCTCTGCACTATTAGAGGGGTTCAGTGAAGAATTAAGTATGATGCTTATAGAGCGAGGTATGCCTGAAAGAGATCCTGAAGTAGTACTGAGACCACTGGTAAGCAACTATATATCTGTTTTGAGAGGAAAGAGAATAGAAGCTCCTCCTCAGCTCCTGTTTTCACTTATGACCTCTCAATTCCTGATGCCCTGGTTAGCCTTTATGGTACTAATATCCGCTGCAAATCTCTCAGCAACCTCCATGGCTATGGAAAAAGAGGAGAAGACCCTTGAAGTGCTCATGACCTTACCAGTAAGCAGGTTTACGATACTATTGAGTAAATTAGCGGGCCCATCAATAGTAGCATTACTAGCATCACTTTCCTCTATAGCTGGGTTTAAGATATACATGGACTTTATGGTATTCAGAGCTGAGATCGGAGACATATCAGTGAAAATTAACATACCCACTGAGCCTAGCACAATGTATCTATTATATACAATGATAGGAATCACCTTCTTCCTATCCATAATGGCTACGCTAGCATTAGCACTAGCCCTCTCTGTCTTTACACAGGATGTACGTAGTGCACAACAACTAGTAGGAAATGTACTAGTACCTTTAATGATAATACCAAGCATAGTACTCATGTTCATAGAACCAGAAATGCTACCACTTTCAGTGAGAGTTTTCATATATGCAATTCCCTTCTCCTATCCTACTCTCATATTGAAACATGCTATTTATCAGGAAGTATCCATGATAATACTACCGGGAATAGTATATCTATGCCTCTTTACTCTCATAGTACTATACTTTACAGCGAAGCTTTTTAGTACTGAAAGAGTGATAACCGCTAGAATAACACTATTCAGTAGGAGATCTCGAAGAGGAGTGGAATAGTCATTCACTGGGTATTAGTAGACGTCCACAGTTAGGACATATCACATGTATATCCTCCAATGGAAGCTCGCTTTTACAGTAGGGGCACTCCCTAGCCCCAGGTACACGAGCTTCCGTCATCTCCACTACTGTTTCTGGTATACGTTTTTCAAATTCCGTGTGCACGATTTTCTTGAGGAGTTCCTCTAATCCTCTTCCCGTCCTCCTAATTGCTACTATCATAGCGATTATACTCAGGACTGTGGATATCACACTAAATGTTAGTGCTAGGATTACCATTTGATCGGTTGTGAGCTCTACCTGAAGTATAGTGATCAGTCCATCATGGATTATATCATGCATCATAGCTTGGACCCCTCATCACCTACTATGAGCGTAGCTCAGTATATTTAAGCTTTATAGTTATTAAATACATAAAGCGGGGATACTGAACATGAACAAGAAACCTTTAGTCATAGGATCTACGATAGATCCAGCTAGTATGAATATAATAAACTCCTTATTAGAGAAGTCGAGTTTTAGACTGAGAGAAGGATTTAGAAAAGACATGATATACTACTCGGGGAAGGAATTGGATATATGTATAGTGAGAAAAGAACTGATACACTTAGAGAGATTTGACGAACTAGTAGAGGCCAGTATGTTTATATTCGCGAGTAGACACGAATCTATCTCTGGCTTCAAAACACTATCAGCTCATACTCCAGGAAACTGGACGAGTGAAGCAAAATTCGGAGGACTTCCAAGGGAACTATGTATTTCTCCTGCAAACGTCCTCACGAACATGATCAAGCTACTCTATGAATACAGGTTAGAAGAATGGCACGCAACATACGAGGTAACACACCATGGACCCTACATAGAAAATACCCCTACAGTTTTCATAGAGATTGGGAGTACTGAAAAGGAGTGGAGAAGAAGAGAAGCTGGTGAGATCATAGCTACTGTCATTCTTGAGGTGCTTAAAAAGAGGTCAAGAAGACCAGCTGCAGTAGCATTTGGTGGTCCACATTATGCTCCCTCTATAACTAAGTATGTTCTAGAAGAAGGGGACATAGCTATAGGTCATATATCACCAAGGTATGTTATAGACGACTTGACTAAAGAAATAGTCTTTAAGGCTTTTAAGAGAACTTTAGAAGAAGCCAATATAGCAGTGATGGATAGAAAGGGGCTTAAAAAGAGGCATAGAGATAAATTAATCCCATGGTTTGAGGAGTTGGGGGTGGAAGTAGTAAAGATATAGGACATTTCATCAAATAGATCTTAGTAGGGTACTCTTAAAATCTGATATACAATCCACTATGGAGGATAACCATAGACTTCGTTCAAGTCTCCTCCTCATATGGACATCTACAGCTATTTTCTCCAGCCTTTCTATTCTAAAGGAGAGTGGAGGATGTACATCCCATCTCAACCACGCATTTAACCTTCCATGCACACTCCTCTCTCTGATAAGCCTCTTTAATCCTATTTTCTTCAATGCATTAGCAAGTTCTTTGGCTCTACTAAGCCTTAGAGCTGCTTCACTGTCAGCTCTGGCCTCGACAAATTTACCTATGAAAAATAGTAAAGTGAGGGATAAGAAGAGGTAGAGGATTTCAAGAAGTGGAACTGTGAAAAATATATACCAGAATTTATAAAACACGAATATTCTTAGGAGATATTCTATGGAGGATAATATATAAAAGATTATTGTATCATGATTTCTTAGATGACTTGCCTCATGAGCTAATACTGCCTCTATTTCTTCCTCATTTAACTGGGTCAATAGCCCTGTAGTTATCAGTAGCCCAGAATAACTGCTAATAGCTCCTGTAGCGGCGGCATTTGGGAGTACCATATTAGCTATTATTATCTTTGGCATTCTAAGCTTGAACTTTGAGAAGACTCTTTCTACAATATTAAATATATCAAACTTTTTTATGACTATGTCTTCTTCTGGGATTTCAACTCCATAATCTTTGAGTAGAGCTTTAACATAATCCTTATCGACATCTTCACCCCTAGAGACTCTCTCTAGGTAAATTCTCCTCTTAAATTCGAATCTATGAGGATAGAAGAATTCCTTTAGTAATTTTGGATATATGTCTAAGGGGGCTCTAATACCAACCAGGTACACGTATCTATTGTCCCTACTGAGAACCCAATCGCCAAAGCCCTTTTCTATGATCTTGGGAGCTATGAATAGAATAGGTATTTGAGATAGTACTAACACATATGGTGTCCAAGATCTGAAGATGAGCCATAGTGCATAGAATATTATCAGTGAGAGAGCGAAGAAGACTACCATATTGCCAAAAAATAGCTTCCCAAAGAACTTATGTGTAGTAGTCTCGTATTTTGGTGGTGCAATATCCATTTTTGGAACAAAGGCATAGTATACTACACCTTTACCCTTAGTCTCAAAGTACACCACAGTGATCCAATCCAGCAATCTAGCTATCTCGTATACAATTCTCGTGGATATCCCCTCCTCAGTAGATATCCTATACCAGGGGTTAGTGCTGGATACTACTAGGACATCCATACTTTTACCATTTACAGAAACTCTGAACAATAGAGCTGGAAGCCCTTCATAAAAAGACTTCATGGAGAATGTCACTTTATCGCCTAGGTAGTCCTTAATACTTTCGATAATGAACTCTAGATAGCTATCGTATTCCTCTTCACGAAGAGTGATCTCATCAAATCTTCTACTTATGACTATTGATTGCACTTATACTACCTCTGATAGTTAAACCGTAGGCCTATTTATTTACTACTGAAATCTTCAACAGTACTTCATCTACCACCTGATATAGTGATAGTATTTCTTACTATCAGATACTCGTTCATAGGGATCTATAGATATTTAGGACATAGCATGTAATTCAGTATTCGCCAAGTTCCTTTCTATAGGTTTCACATATCTTCTCTCCCCAGTTATCGATATCCTTGAGCCTTCCGAGGAAGAACCTGAGTACTGGAGGTTCATATATCCACTTAAGACCTTTAACAAGATCACGATGTTCAAATAGCCAAGTTATCCTATCTATAGCATAGTCCACATGAGATCTCAAGTATACTCTTCTGGGGAAGGCAATTCTTACAAGTTCAAGATCAGAGAGCACTTCTCTACCCAGTTTATCTCTTTCCATAGACATTGTTCCTCTTTCCATAGCTCTTATCCCTGAAACCAAGTAGAGTGCTGCTGCGAGTGCTCCTGCTGGATACTCATTCTGAGGGATATGAGGAAGGAACTTCATAGCATCTAGATGAGCACCTAGCCCACCAGGTGGTGTAACTACAGGAATACCACGTCTATCCAGTTCCTCTACAAATATTCTTATGAGCTCAACTTCAGAACCTACGAGAGACTCGTCAATAATCTCTCTTATTCCAACAGCCATTGCACCTATTTCCTTTATGGACATACCACCATACGTAAAGAAGCCTTCATATACTGGTAACAGTACCCTCATCCTATCGAAGTACTCCTTGTCATTAGTTGCGATAAACCCTCCCCTTACGCATGCTATCTTCCTAGTACTCGCATAGAATATATCAGCAAGTGAGCACATCTCTTTAACTATCTCAGCAAGCGACTTATTCGAGTACCCAGTTTCTCTCTGTTTAATAAGATAGGCATTCCAGTCTAGCATGCTACCATCTAGGACTAGTGGTATACCATACTCTTCACATACCTCCTTAACATCCCTGAGGTTCTCCATAGAAAAGGGTTGACCACCTAATAGGTTAGTAGTCGCCTCCATTCTGACGAAGGGTATTCTCTCTCTACCATACTTCTTAATTGCTTTTCTTAATTTCTCTATATCCATATTACCCTTAAATGGATGTCTACTCTTAGTATTAAGTGCCTCATCGATATAAAGTTCAAGTACCTTACCACCTACAAGTTCAAAGTGAACTTTAGTAGTGGTAAAGTGATAATTCATTGGTATAACAGATCCCTTCTCAATGAATGTCCTAGCTATTATATGCTCAGCACCCCTTCCCTGATGAGTAGGCATTACATATTCATAGCCTAGGACATCCTTTACTGCACTAGCAAATTCGTAGAATGTCATACTACCAGCATAGGAATCTTGAGCGGCTATCATTGCGGCAAGCTGTTTATCACTCATAGCATTTACACCACTATCGGTTAGCATGTCAAGGAACACATCTTTGTTCTTAAGGAGGAAAGTATTCCAACCTGCCTCTCTTATGGCTTTTAGTCTCTCTTCAACCGAGGGAAGACTGAGTCTCTCAACAATCCTCACTCGATAACCATCGACATATAATTCGCCACCAGAGGAGGATTTTACAATTATCATTCTGACACCATGAAAAGGTGTGATCTTACGTATATAAGGACTATGGATAGCACTAATAATAGGTTATACTGTTATAGATTCTCAATATTCCGTCCATTTTGTTAGATTGGCCTCCCTTTAACAACTCTAGTGGTAAAACTTAAACCTTCAATACTATATTTTTGGGATTTAATTTGAATATTAATAACTCTGACGCACCTCCAGCTATACCTGGGAATATTATCGCCTTCGGTCTAAACTTTAGTATACAGAGTTCAACAGCTGCAGTAGCATCGTCTTATCCACTCCACTATAAAACACGACAACATTCTTTCCCCTAAACTCTCCATAATAGAACACTCACGATCCAATCTAAGCTTTCTTAAGGCTTATGTTGCATTAAGTACTTTTATGCAGAATTTTAGCTCACCTCTAGAAGCGCTTATAATAGCTACTTAGCCATTGCATGAATCCTGTTCAATGACACTAGTTTTCTTCCATTTTACACAAGTTCTTAGCGATATTTAAAGGTATAAGCGAGAAAGCACACGTTAATGCTGACAATAGGAATAAGCCCCTAAGTTTCAGATAATTAATGAGCAGTCCCCCTACTATTGGACCCACCATAGATGGAATAGGAGATAGAGAACCCGATATTCCTAGGTAAATATCCTTTTCTTTATTCCTTAGCAATTCGTTAAGAAAACTCATAATGGAAACATTATTGAGTAATATAGCAAGACATAAGGAAAACAAGCAGATTAAATAATAAAAGGCATCATTGAGAAGAGAAAGTATGAAATAATACATAGAAAAGAATATGAAAGAAAGTGTTAACCCCCTGAAGGCACTGATCTTTTTTACCAATCTACCAACCATGGGCTGCACAGCTGTAGTAATTAAACTGAGTGCAGGGTAAAGTGATGCGAGCATCGTAATCACCCTATAACTATTCGATATTTCAAACAGGAAAATATACACATAAGGAATAGCCATGGCCGCTGCAAAAGATCTACTTAGAGTTGAGATCTCATAGAAAATATATGGCTTATATGATAAGGCAATGCTGAATCTTTTACGAAAAGTTACTCTGTCTTTACCCTTCTTAGATACTGCTGACTGAAAGTACGTTTTGTAGTGAAATCCATAGTAATGGGTGACTAGTGATAGTATAATGAGGACGAAAGATACTGTTAAAAGAATGGATTTAAAACCATAAGCATCGATCATAAATCCTGCTATAATTGTTGCAAAACACGAAGCCAGAGACCATAACGTTATCACTGTCGAATAAAAGGTTATAAATGTATCAGGCTTTAGAGAACTCATCATCAAACTATTCAAATAGACGTATTCGAGTCCATACAATAGTGCTATTATTACTAGGGATAATACGCTGCCCAGAATAGATGAACTTATCGCCATGAAGAGAAAGGCTATTGCGATGATACCATATATCAATGATATTATGAACATTTTCCTTTTCGGTGGAAATACTCCAGCCATGGCCTTCCCACAAGATGATGTAATCGATGAGAGAGATGCTATCAGCCCTATAGCTCGTTTATCCAAACCTAGATAATTTAAATATAGGTATTTTACAGGACTAAACATCCCGCTTGTTATCCCCCTTAAAAGATATCTGGTTATAAAGAAAGAGTACCTTGCATTCTTTAAAAAATACATTAAATATGATATCTTCTTTAAGATTAGATTTTTACTTATACTCCTCATTTCTTTCCACCTTTAAGAGATTACAACTACATTCAAGTTAACTTTCATTTTTAAAAGAATTTATGTATTATATTATAATATCACATTACTTACATGGTATAAATTGCATGTTCTAAAGTTAAGAATTATTAGTATTTCACTATATTATATGATTATGTGAGTCATATGATAGGACTGAGAAAATTCATAGAACAGAAGTTGCATGAACGCTTCCTTGGCGAAAAAATATTCCTTTCTCCACAAAGTGACATTACACCATTAATCGACTTTCTAATCTTTTTGATTACAGATTGGATAAGAGAACGATTTATATACTATGCACCCATTGAAAAAGTTAGTGACATTAGATCAGAACTTACAGAGAAGATATGGCGTGAAATTAAAAGAGACAAAGTCCTTTCAATAGATAGAATAGCAATAATCGCGGCTGATTTGTATGAGAAAAACAAAGAAGCCATCATACGTGAACTACGATCCCGGGGTGTGATTTTACTCAGAGATTATAAGGATATTAGTACTCTCTTTAAAAGTGAATTAAGATTTAAAATACTGAAGATAATTTCGAGAAGCCAGATAAGTGCAAGGAAGTTAGCAAACACCTTAAGATGTAGGGAAGAAGTTGTACGTAGAGTGATCAGTGAATTGAGAAGGATGGGTATCCTGATGGAGCAAGCTAGTATATCAAAAACAGGTAGGCCTATAAAGACATATAAACTAATTACGCCAGTAGTCATTATTGATTTGAGACAGCTAGACTGAGAGTATTGTCTTCCTAGACGCTTAGTTCAAATTTTGTTACTATGTAGATCTAGGAATTCTACTATTACTCTCCAGCTTTCTCCCTTAGCTTTGTTAAAGCACGAAGATACGCATATAAGGTAGAAAATTTCACCTTATTATGGGACTATGAATCTATTAAAGACCTTTGTTAAAGAGTTGGAGAAAATAACGCTAAAGAAGTATAACTTCATAAAAACCAATGTTATAATGAGTGCCGATAAGGTTGTTGCTATAGCCTTAGAGGGGGAATGGGAAAAAAATATAGGTACTAATGGATACATTGAGGTGGATTTAAGCGATTTTTGTCCCGAAATTCTTCAATATGGTGCTGAAACTGCTTATAGGACATTCTACTTAAAATATAGTTTAGCTAAACCCATTCGATCCTTTAATGGGAAAAAAATTAAAGAGGTCAGCTACCAAGCAATACCTCTCTTAGCTATCATGCACCTATTTAAAAAGATGTATGGTGAAGTGCATATTTATCTAAACGTTAAGAGACTAGCTCCTCTCATAATAAGACCGAGTAAATTAGAGGAAAGAGGAAAGAGATATTATGAGGGATTAATCGCACCTAGAGTGATTTAGAAATCTCTCCTCCAATGAATAAAATCTTAGTGAACGTATAGATATTCTTTTATCTTAAAGGAAAGACCATATTCCTCATTCCTTTAGCTCCGATGCCCATTGCATTTCACTTGAACTTAAAATCTTTCCTTAACCCCTAAAAATAACAAATACATTAACATCTGACGAGTTGAGTAGTGCTTTTACCCTAGGGTAGCAGAGAATAAAGGTCAGTAGCTCTTTAGCACTCATATTTCTAATCTTTAGCCCAGGATTTATTTTTAAGGCAATACTACTACACAGGACAAACCGTGTGGCCGACTCGAGCCCTAAGTTCAAGTATACATGACTGAAGCTAATTTTATGTTGTTTTGTCCCCTCTTCAAGCACTCTGCCTACATGGTATGTAATATTACTTTTACCGACACCAGCTAATCCCTGAAGTTGAACAACCCCATACGCTCCTCCTCTACATCTCGAAAAGGTCTGAGAAGAGTGTTTCGAGAAGATAGATTTCCTTTTCTCTATGCAGAAGTCTCCCACTCTCAGGAACATAGCGTGGAGGCGGTCCACTCTTATTAACAAATATCGACATCGACCAAGCACAGAAAATATTTAAACAGAGCTTAACATTAAAGATTATGAAGAATGAATACAAGTAATTATAATAAACTGAAGAATAATAAAAAATTAGTCCTCAACGTCTTCTATTGTAGCTTCTTCGAACTCCTCTTTACTCCTTCTTCTCCAGAGCTTAAATGCTACTGCAGCTGCAGCTACTCCTCCTATCAGCGCCCCCTCAGTTGTTGTTATTGGTATTCCTAGGAATGGTAATTCGAAGAGCATTCCTAAAGCTATCCTAACCTCTTCATTCTTCTCTAGGGCGAAGTTCTTCTCCATAGCTTCTAATCTCTTATAGGCTACTCTAATATCGTAGTTACCTTTTGGAAGCTGATCAATTACCACTGATCCCTGATCCCCCGTTTCACACCTATATACTACTTCGTTTCCGGGACTCTTTATGACCTCTACCGTAGCATGTGGTATTGGATTACCCAGTACACTTACTGTACTCACTGCCAGCATATAGACCTCACATGCGATCTCATTCACCTCGTCCTCAGAGAGCTCTGATAGGTAGCAACTGTATACTTCAGTACCCCTGAAGATCACCTTTACCATGTGTATTCCTGGCTTCCATGGTCTTAATGTGACCATTCCCTCGCCATCTGTAGTAAAGATATTTGTAGTCTCATTCAGTACGACATTAGCGCCAGCTATAGGTTTGCCATTAGCATCTATTATATGCAATTTGAACTCCTTCCACGCTATCTTTACCCTATACACTCCAACATCTATGAGACTTCCACTCTTGACCTGAATATACATCTCATCCCATTTAACACTGAGACTTCTAGCTTCCTGGCCTCCCCACATTATACGACTGTCCAAATATCCGCTCATAGATGCCCCTCCAGGAGTTATCAAGTCCTCAATAGCACCATAGGATGGCATCTGGACTACGAGGTAGGCATACTCTGAATCACTTACATCCTCCTCTGTTATAGTAATAGTCAA
>Ga0190366_1000221_pt1 | contig 12921 bp, 12 predicted proteins | sample 487218910_MG_FD_169990 | JGI IMG/M metagenome (GOLD analysis project Ga0190366, IMG submission 169990) | Hydrothermal vent microbial mat bacterial communities from Southern Trench, Guaymas Basin, Mexico - 4872-18-9-10_MG | ecosystem: Environmental > Aquatic > Marine > Hydrothermal vents >...
AAACAGTTCGTCACCAGCCTCAATATAGTCTTGAGCAGAAACTGTAGTATGCGGTAAATTACTAATAACACTTCTAATATACTTCTCAGCATAGTTAATAGACCAATTCCACGATTCAACTAAAGTTTTCCAACCATACTTCTCAAGTAATTCACCTATCCTTTTAAGCCCAGTATTAATTGCTGCGATCTGCGCCATAATATCGCCCTTCAAATAATATGGCGTTCTAACCTTAGAGGCCAAAGACTTAATTAACTCCATGTCAACCTCTCCTTTCTTAACAACCTTTGTCGGTAAAATAACTATACCCTCATCATACAAGTTTGTAGCTCCACCCATACTACCAGGAACTTTCCCACCTACATCAACATGATGAGCCTTATTAGCAATATAGCCAATAAGCTTTTCACCAGCATATATCGGAGCCAATAACATAATGTCGTTAAGATGAGTGCCAGCAATATATGGATCGTTCAAAATAATGATATCACTAGGTTCTAGCGAAATACCCTCTTTAAATAAATATTCAACAGCATTTTTAGTTCCCACAGCCATACTACCTAGATGAACAGGAATATTCTCTGCCTGAGCAACTAACTCACCATTCTCAGATAAAATTGCACAGCTTAAATCTCTCCTATCCCTAATATTTGGTGAAAATGCTGTTTGCCTAAGAGCAATACTCATCTCCTCAGCAATATTAATTGTAGAATGATAAATTACCTCAAAAAGAACTTTCTCTTTCAAAAATCTAAACCTCCATAAATTTTCCTAAAGTGAACATCTAAATTTAAAATTTACTTATCTCTCCCAGTATATCAGAAACTATAATATATTTACACTATAGAAGATCCCTAACCATTTCTTAAGTACGATATCGCTAAGATAATTTTAATTATTGATTTACTAAATGAAGTTATGGGAGTGTGATATTCCATAATGTTTACCACAATCAATATACCTAAGGATTTAGTACCAAGTATTATTAAAGGTCTTGAAGGTAGATTAAAAGAGCTTGAGTTAGAGATTAAGATTTCCGAGGAAAAAATCAAAGCTTTTGAAACTAAATATGGCTTTACCACTAATGTTTTCCTCCAAAAATATTCAAGTGGAGAATTAGGCGATGAAGAGGACTACATTTCTTGGTATGGGGAAGTTAAATTTCTCGAAAAAGCTAGAGAGGAATATAATAAGCTAACTAAGGTGATACAAGATATCTATAGAGAACTATCTCAAGGAGATTAATACACTACTGAAAATATTAGATCCAATAATATCAGTTAGAAACATCATCCATGAAATTAGATCACCAACTAGACGCATCTTAAGAGGCAAAATAGTGCTGAGAAAAAATATGCTAATACGGTTATCATATAGATTTAATTACGTAGATCGTCATAATAAACTAATCTTTAGATACGATAATGCTCCTCATCACAAGGAATTAAAAACGTACCCTCACCATAAACATTTACATAACGGCTCCGTCGAATCTTGCGATGAACCAACATTACCTACTGTCCTTAGAGAAGTTATAAGCGTATATAAACGTAGAGGATAGTCTCCAGAGAAACTTAAGATTTAACATAGCTTTATTCGAATATTTAAGTAACCATCTACATATGCAAAGTAATTAGGTGGTATTAGTATAGTTGAATCATATTCTTCAATCACAGCAGGACCATAAATTCTAGCACCAGGCCTAAGTTTTTCCCTACTATAAATACCAGTCTTAAACCAACTATCAGTAAAGAATACTTCCCTATAGCTATCCGGTTTAGCATCATAAGGCTTTTCATTCATCTTCTTTATTGATGGTTTTTCAACACCATATATAACAGTAATGCTAATTGTAGAAACCTCAACAATTTCATCGTAGGAAACAAAGCCATACTTCTCCTTATACCTACTGTAAAACTCTTGTAGTGAAGACTTGAGAGAACCTCTCCATAAAACTTTGATTTCCTCAAGCTGCCCTCTATACCTTAAGCCAACATACTTAAGCAGTACACATTTATCCCTATCAAACTTAACTTCATCAAAAACTTTCTTCTCAAGCTCCTCAAACTCCACATTAATATCTTCATTAGAAAGCTTATCAATATCCTTAAGTACAGACTTAGTCTTCTCAAACTTATGATCAGATAATAATAAGCCTAAAGCTGAAAATGTACCTGGATGCCTCGGTATCAAAGCTTCATCAATCCCTATATCTTCAATAAGTTCAACCGCATGTAACGGACCAGCACCACCAAAAGCATACAGCTTTAAAGACTTAACATCAACCCCTCTCTCCAAAGTAACTATTCTAATAGCCTTAGACATAACACTATTAACAATCTTGATAATGCCATAAGCAGTTTCAATAACATCCATACCTAGAGCATCAGACAACTTAGATATAGCATCTAAAGCCAACTTCTTATTCAACCTAACCTCACCACCAGCTAAAAACTCACCGAGCCTACCCAAAACGAAATTTGCATCAGTAACTGTGGGCCTATCACCACCTAATCCATAGCAAGCAGGACCTGGACTTGACCCAGCACTTATAGGACCAACTCTTAATGCACCACCTTCATCAATCCACGCAATAGTTCCACCACCAGCACTAACCTCCACAAGATCTATATATGGAAGCTTAACTGGATACCCTGAACCCTTAACAAGCCTACCATAATGCATTTTACCACCAACCTCATAATCCATTGTAACTAGAGGCTCATTATCTATAATTGTAGCAGCCTTAGCAGTAGTACCACCCATATCAAAACTAGCTACATCACAGTCACCAACAATACGTGAATAATATGCAGCTGCAACAGCACCAGCAGCCGGTCCAGACTCTATAAATAACACTGGAGTCTTGATAGCTAAGTCTAAAGATGAAATTCCACCACTACTCTGCATAACATAAATATCTCCATTAAAACCAGCATCAGAAAGCTTACCACGAAAATCAGATAAATACTGAGATAAAATTGGCCTCAACAAAGCATTTAAGATAGTGGTAGAGAACCTCTCATACTCACCCTCAATAGGAATAACCTCAGAAGACAATGTAATATCAATACCATCATTTAAAGAACTAAGAACTTCCTTAGCCTTAACTTCATTCGTAGGATTAATATGACTATTTATAAAAGCAATAACAACACCAACATAACCTCTCTCCAACAAAACCTTAGAAATCCTCTTTAACTCATTAATATCAACAGACTTAAGAACACGCCCATCAGCATCTACTCTCTCATCAACCTCAAACCTATCTCTCCTATCAATCAACGGCTTAGGTCTCTCAAAAAACAAGTTATAAAGCTCAGGTCTAATCTGCCTACCAATCTCAATAACATCCCTAAACCCCTTCGTAGTAATCAAAGCAATCTTAGGCTTAACAAGCTTCTCCTGCCCAAGCAACATATTAGTACCAAGAGTAGTCGCATGAATAATTGCATCAACAGAACCGAGATTAATACCATTCTCCTGCAAAGCCTCTATAATCGCTCCAGTAATATCATCAATCCTAGTAAGAACCTTAATAACCCTAAAATCACCATTTCCAAAAACAACAATATCAGTAAAAGTACCACCTACATCAACACCAACTCTATAGGACATCAAATAAATAACAACAATACACCAAACAAATAAAAGTTATAATGAAACAATAACTATCAATCATAAACCTCAAATTACTAGAAAATAATAAAAATATATTAACCAAAGACTGTAATTTATAAAGTAAATGCCAGACCCCATAACACACTTCGCAGTACCATTTATAGCAATGAGACTCTTGAAAAAAGATTATAAGATTGCAGTATTAGCAGGGGTAGTAGGAATTCTTCCAGACTTTGATGTTCTCTCTAGGATACATAGAAGCGTTACACACAGCATAGTACTACATATAACAATAATCGCCATACTAGCTTGCATTTTAATACTATCTAAAGTTAAAAGTAATATAAGAAAGTGGATTCTAATTGCAGTAGCATTCGGATTGATAAGCCATAGCGTAATGGACATGTTCTACGACTATACACCAATACTATACCCAATCCTACAACACGATATACTAATACACGTCGATGTAAGTATTCATATACAAGAAGGACAAATACCACAAATACTACCCAAACTCGAAATACTACTTAGAGAAACAAACTTTACATCATTCATAAATTTTGAAGCATCACTAACTACAGGACAAACAATAATCATCTCAGCACTACTACTCTTCACAGTACTAACCGAAGAAATATACAATGGAATAAATAACAAGAGAATAAAACTAAGCCGAAAAGAAGTATAGTAAGAAAACACTATTATTTCAATTAAAATAATGTAGTATAGTAATCTAGTTTTAGACTTAACAAATTTTAATACTTCATACACGTAGGAGGTACTCTAACAGTTCCATGTACACTCTATACTTCTAACACTCTAGCTTACTTTACCCTATTAATTAATGCTAAATATAAATAATTTTTAAGGGTACCCCAGTAAGTGAAGAGAATGATTTTATCGTACGATGTTGGAAGTATACCGGAGGTAAAAATTGAGGAAAAATCAATAGTAAAGGCATTTATAGATAAGATAAATACAGGTATAGATATTCCAAATTATCCACAAGTAAGAGATATGATAACGATGTTTCTACAAATGTTCTCAGGAATAGAAAAATATGAAAATAAATACATAATAATCGATAAAATAGTGATTAAAGAAAAACTTCTTCCAGAGTTAAAATTCATAATAAATAATATCAGGAATATAAGTGAAACTGTAGGGCGAGAAATTAAGGTAAAAGTATGTATAACTGGACCATATACATTATCACAAGTATTCATGTATAGATACCCAAACCTCTTTATAGAACTAGCAGACGCATTAGCAAAAATAACTGAAGAAAACATTTTCAAATTAAAGTATGGACATGTAGAAATTATAGCACTTGATGAACCATCATTTGGTCTCTCAAATGATCCATTAATAGATATAGGTACTGAAGGTAGAGAAGCGCTACTAAAAGCCTGGGAAAAAATATTTAGAAAAGCAACCAGCAGAAATGTAAAAACAGTAATCCATCTACATGCAACATCAGATCCACTATTCTGGGAAGTAAAATCACTAAACGTTATAGAATCTCATGTAAACGACCATATTTACTACTCAAAGAAAACAAAACAACAACTAGAAAAATACGACAAATTCATCAAAGCAAGTATATGCAAAACAAACTTCGACGAACTAATAAAAGATAAGCATGGAGGAAAACTAACACCACAAGAAGCAGCAGAAATCTGGAGAAAAATAAAAACTGGAGTAGAAAACCCAGAAAAATATCTTGAAAACGAAGAAATAATGATAAAGAGATTGAAAAACATAGTTGATATAATAGGTGAAGCTAGAGTCTTATATGCTGGACCAGAATGCGGACTCTACGGATTCCCAACATATAACCTAGCAATAAAATATCTACAAAAAACCGCTAACGCCATAAAAACGTTCAAAAAACGTAATAGCTAACTTTCCCCTACCTTCTCTATCCTTAAATAGAGTTTACATCATAAAATTTATTGATGTCTAAACAGATAGCAAAACTACTCAAGGTAATCGGTATTGTTCAACGTGTCGGATATAGAAGATATCTTCTGGACTTAGCACAAAAAATTGGAGTAGCTGGATATGTTAAAAATGAAAAGGATGGTTCTGTAACATTATATATTCAAGGTGAAGAAGATAAAGTAAATACCTTTCTTGAGGAAGCATATAAACCATTTTATCCAGCAAAAGTAGAAAAAATAGAGTTAATTAAAGAAAAAACTCCAGACCCAAAAATAAAATACTTCGAAATAAAATTTGGAACGATACAGGAAGAGCTTCAAGAAGAATTTGGAGCTATGCAAGCAATATTTATGAACTACTGGCAAGAATTTAGAGACTATAGACAGGAATTTAGAGACTACAGACGAGAATTCCGTGAATTCGCAAAAAGAACAGACCAAAACTTTCAAGAAATAAAAGATAAATATGGAGAGATCTCTGAAAGATTAACAGAAATACTAGATACACTAAGAAGAGAGTCAAAAGAAACAAGAGAAAAACTAAACGAAAGCCTAAAGCTACTCAAAGAAGCAATAGAAAAACTAGACAAAAAGAAATAAAAATAAAACAACAAAATAACTAAGATTCCCCTTCAATAAACCTCCTTATCGCATTCTCCAAAAATCTTTATCCTAATACTCCCCTCTTTTAACACCATCAATAAATTAACAAAACTATGTATTGTAATATTAATTACTTTATGCAGAGAATCTGAGATCATTCGATAAACCATAGGAGCATGAATTAACATTAGCTTCGTTATGCGTCTTATGTAACAGCTTCATTTTTTATTCTTAATATTTTCTGTTTTTTCTTCTAAGTAGTTTTCTTGGATCTATTACTCTAAGCTCTATTATTTCTTTATATATTTTGTCTATTGAGATTATTGTTTTATCATGAGAAAAAGCGGATGCTGCATGTAGAGAATCAAAGTATGTGATATTATATTTTCTTCTTAATTCCGAAGCTTTTACAATAATTTTAGAGGTTAATGGTACTTCATCGAGATTCTTAATCCTTCTAAACGCATTAATATCATTTGATACCTCACTTTCACTATACCCTTTTGATCTAAGTACTAATTCATATTCTATATAAGCTGATGTAGGTACTGCAACACCACCAAGTTTTCCATTAAGTATATTGTTAAAAAGTTCCGTAGCTATATCATGAAGTTTATCAGCTCTATTAACATAAGCTATTAACATATCAAGCTCGATTAGCGGCATGAAGCTCCCTCATCACCAACCTATCTGCCAACTCCTCAACTTTATCATATACCAAGTTAATATCATCATATTTACCCTTCAAGTATTTAGCAGGATTCTTAATTACCTTTATAACAATCATATTCTGTTTCTTATCAATCCTCCATTCAAATAAATCTCCCTCTTCAATATCTAATGCTTTTCTAATCTTAGCAGGAATATTCGTTAACCCCTTTTTAGAAACTCTACTAACCTCCATATCATTCCCTAGTAAAACATATATTCTAAGGATATTCATAAATTCTTAGGATACCTAAAAAGACTTACACATTAAACTATCTTAGCAATACATTATTATTCCATGGATAGAACCATGTCCTAAATTCTGATTGTTACGCAATTGAGCACCTACTTGTTACCTTACTTAAGTTCTCAGTATTTTATAAATTAAGAAGTTTTTTATTGTCAAAAATAATTGCTTTTTAAATCATATCTTTAACTATTTGTCTGTACCACAAATTATAGCAGTATAAAAATCAAATCTTTTTAATACTATCAAACTACCAAATTACCATTATCAAACCTTATCTCAATAATTCTACTCGCATTCTTATAATAAAATAAATCTAACAAGCTTTCCATCCGAACAAAATCTGAAATAGAACCATACACAACGTGAGAAAGCAGGCCAATAACCTCTAATATATTCGACTTTCCAATATTTGGTTCGCCTATAAACACATTTACACGCCCAACAATCAATCTCTAAATCTCCTATAGATTTAAAGTTCTTAATCTTAAGCTTCTCGATAACCAATAACCTCCACCTAACCAAAAACAACCTAAACACTGTGAAATATATTAAATAACCATAAAAACGATAGAAACAATTTGGGAGGTCTTCATTGGTTTATATATTGCTGTAACAGTCTTATTGATATTGAAATGAGTAGAAAACTAAAATCTGAGTTCATGAAACTTTTACGGGAAGATGAAGAATTTAGATATGCAGTTGCTGGATTAATAGGATTAAAAGAAATTCTAAAACGATTAGATAAACATGAAGAAGAACTAATAAAACTAAGGGAAGAAACAAATAAGTTGAGAATAGAGACAAATAAACTCAGAGAAGACTTCAATAAAGCATTTAAACAAATAAATCTAAGATTAAATAGAGTAGAGAAAACACTAGAAAAGCTCACTCTCGATATAGAGGAGGAAGCAAGAGCTATTATAGAACATCGATTAAAAGAATTAGGAATAAAAATTAAAATCAAACAACTAATTCTACCAGAAGTCGAAATAAACATCTACGGTGCAACAAAAGATATATGCATAATTGGAGAAGCATCGGTAAGAGCATCATCAAAAATCATAAACCAATTAAACAAGAAAATTACGATCCTAAAAAAGAAATACCCAAATAAACTAAAACCAAAAATAATCAAAGTAATATATACATCACTAGCACTACCAAACCTAAAAGAAAAAGCAGAAAAAGAAAACATATGGATACTAAAAGCAACAGAAAACATAACAACACCAAAAATCCAATAAAAAACTAAAAACCAAACCAACACTACAAATAATTAACTAATATTTAACCAAGAAAAATACAAAAAGTTAAAAATAAGTTATCTCTAATTAAAAATAGAACTACACAGAAATCCTAGGAGTGCACAAACATGGAAACAATAGAAGACATAGGCACAAAAATGGCATCAGAAAGCCTAAAATACTTCATAACAAACCTCCTATATACAATAACACTAGCAATAGGATCAATAATAGTAGCAAGACTACTAGGACCAGAAAAATACGGACAATACTCAATAACACTATTAGTACCATCAATACTAATCTTATTCACAGCATACGGAGTACCAGCAGGACTACTAAAATACACCTCAACATACATCATAAAGAATAAGAGACTAGTAACAAGATATGTAAAAGCTGCCCTACTATTCACGATTATAACAGGAGCCTTAATGAGTATAATCGAATTTGTATTCGCTAATCAGTTCTCAATATTGATAAATAGACCAGAATTAGCATCTTTCATAAGGATAGTGGCAGTAGTAGTAATTATGCAAACAATATTAAATACTTTATATAGCTTCCTCTACGGAATTGGCGAAGCTGGTCTCTCAGGTATAATAAATTTTATATTAGCAATAACGAAAGCACCACTAATGATAATACTAGTTATGCTAGGATTAGGAGTTTTAGGTGCATTAATAGGACATATAATTGGATATATAGTAGCAGTAGCAATAGGATTAATACACGTATTTATCTTTCTCATGAAAAAATTAGATAAATATAGAGTGACATATCAAAAATTAAATCCAGAAAATACCACAACAAATATTAATATAACGTATATCAATATGATAAAAGAAATGCTGAAATATGGATTTCCAATCTACATATCAGTGCTATTATTTTCAGCGTCATCACAGTATATAAATATGAATCTAGCATGGTTTGTAAGTAACACTGAAATTGGAGGATATAGTGTAACAATAAATATATCAACTGCAATAACATTATTCTTAGCTCCAATGACAGCAGTATTATTTCCTAGCTTCTCAATGATAGAAACAAAAAATTCAGATGCCCTACCAACCGCATTTAGGCGTGCAGTAAGAATATCAGCAACACTAGTAATACCAATAGCAATATACATTTCAGTATTTGGAGAGCAAATCATGAGAATAATCTATGGATCAAAATATCTATTCGCCGGAATATATATAACACTCTACGCATTAGCTTTTGTTTTCCAGCCATTATTTGCAGTGATGAGAGGATATTTTAACGGAACAGGATTAACAAAAGAAACACTAAAAACACACCTAGTATATTTCCTAACAGCACTAGTAATAACACCAGTATTAACAAGTCAATTAAGGGTAGTAGGAACAATAATAGCAATATTACTAGCAATAGCAATAGCAACAGCTTATGCAGCATATAGATGCATAAAAAGTAAATTATCATTAGAAGGAGGATATCTAGCAAAGCTCATCATTATCATAATAATAGCAGGTATAATCTCATCACCAATAAAAATACTATTACAACAAAAAACAATAGTTGACTATATAATAGTAGCTGGAATAGGGGGAGTAATTTACCTAACAGTCCTACTAACACTAATGGCAATAACCAACATACCCAGCAACGAAGACATAAACTTCATAGCAAAAACACTAGGACAAAAACCAATAATAGGAACACTACTAAAAATACCAATAAAATACCTAAAATACATCCAAAAAACTATAAGAAAAATACTAGAGTTACCTCGATAATTTATCAATAGCATTCTTCAGACGCTCCAAGCTACTCAGAGCACCTCAAGTCTCCTTAGACTATTCATTTATTTGAGTACTTGGGATATTTTGGAAACCTCGGGAACGCTACATTTATATTCTTCCACAATTTGAATAATGAAGCCATCAGGGTTCCTACCTATGTAGGCAAAGATAGACCTACGTAGATATTCATTACCTGAGTTTCGTCTCCATGCCTCCTACGCTGGCCAGTTATCCCTATGTGGTCTAACTAGCCTCAGCGACATGGAGATACATCGAGTTTCATCTCCTCAACCCTCATCGGAATGGTAGCACCAATATAGAAAAAGCAACCTAGAAACATTCCTCAAAGAAGCCAAACACCACCACATAAAACCCAGCAAAAATAAACAATAAAATACCTTATTAAAAGCATAGAAATATAAGGAATTCAAAAAATAAGAAAACTTAAAGAATCAAAGACAGCATCATTAACATCATATATCACTACCGCAATAAATATAGAGTGGAACTACCTAAAGAATCCGTCGAAGCATTACTTAAACGAAGGAAGATAACAAAATGATGATGAACTCCATATTAATATCTTAGAGATACAATCCAGCGTTATTTTATATCTCACTATATGTCAAAATTATTTAGGAGAGTGGTAAGAAAGTGAATAAAACCCTAGTTGTAAAGATAGAATTACCTGAGGATATAGCTATGTTAATCGAAAATGATGAGATAATTAGAGACGCTATAAAAAGTCATATAACAAAAGAAGTTATTAAGAAGATCATATTAATAGCTATTGCAGACTCAATATTAAAAGATAAGGGACTCACCGAAGAAGAGGTCATGAAAATCGATAAAATAATTAAAAAAGATATTAGAAGTAAAATAGAGAATGAAATAGAACTGGCTTAATATCTGCATTCTTCGCAATACTAATATTATTCCTAAAAAGGATGGAACTAAGAATTATACGAAAGATAGAACATACAGGAAAGTAAGTTAGTATCAAAGTAAAGTTTAAATAATAATAAATATAATCATTGATTAAATTATTAAGTGATATAGAGTTTGTATGGAGGAGGTATATCTTGAGTAGAGACCAAGTTATAGGTGCACTTTTACTAGTTGGAGGTATTATTGGCATAATAATCTATGGATGGCTTGTATTCCTTAGTCAATGGAGCTTCTTAGTCTTACAGCTTACGGGATTTGTAGCAGTAGCTGCAGTACTTGGTATTCTAGCCTGGATTGGATATACATTAGCAACAACTCCACCACCAAAACCAATTGAAGAAATTGAAAAAGAATTAGAGGAGGAACTAAAGAAATTAGAAGAAGAGACGAAGGAAGAAGTTAAAGAGGAAAAAGAAGAAGTTAAAACAGAGGAAACAGAAAAGAAAGAATAAAAATTTTAAAGAGACATTGAAAGATTAGAATCATGGTTAAATAACACGTATTATCCTACCGATTTTTCCAAATTTCATTATCTTTATATATTCCTGTAAATAAACAATATATTTCCTAAGTATTTTTAAAAATTATTGTTAAAAGGTGAATTCTAATGAGTGGATTATCAAAGCTTTGGGAGGTAGGTAAGCTTCTTGTTGATACTGCTCTTGGACGTGTTAAAGCAGACCTAGTAATTAAAAACGGAGTATTAGTTGATGTTTATACTGGAGAAATTATTGAGAATATAAATATTGCTGTTAAGGGAGATAGGATTGCACATATAGGTAATAAAATTGAGCATACAATTGGACCTGAAACAAAAGTTATAAATGCTAATGGTGCTTATTTAGTTCCAGGTTTTCTTGATGGGCATGTACATATTGAGAGTAGCATGTTATTACCAACTGAGTTCGCCAGAGCAGTATTGCCACATGGAACAACAGCAGTATTTGCAGATCCACATGAAATAGCAAATGTACTTGGAGTTAAAGGAATAAAACTAATGCTCGAAAACTCTGAAGGACTACCACTTAAGGTTTACATCGCCATTCCATCATGTGTACCAGCATCAAGCCCAGAGTTTGAGACTTCCGGCGCATCAATTGGACCTAAGGAAGTTGAGGAGTGTTTAAACTGGGATAGGATAGTTGGCTTAGCTGAAGTAATGAATTACCCAGGAGTCCTAATGTGTGACGATAAAATGCATGGTGAAATTCAAGTTACACTTAAAAGTGGAAAGGTTGTTGAGGGACATTATGCAAGTCCAGAGCTTGATGAAAAGCTCTCAGCATTTATCGCATGTGGAATATCATCATGTCACGAGTCTGTTAGGAGGATTGATGCTCTCGAGAGAGCTAGACGTGGAATGTGGGCAATGATTAGAGAAGGATCAGCATGGAGAGACCTACATGAAGTCATAAAAGCAGTAACAGAACATAAAATTGACACAAGAAGAATAGTATTAGTAACTGATGATAGACATGCAGATGACATTATATACGAGGGTCACATGGATTTCGTAGTTAAAAGAGCAATTGAGGAAGGTGTAGACCCAGTTAGAGCAATACAAATGGCAACAATAAACACCGCAGAACACTATAAAGTCGATATGGATGTAGGGGGAATAGCCCCAGGAAAATATGCAGATATACTTCTAATTGAGGATTTATCAAAAGTCAACATAAAAACTGTAATTGCAAATGGAGAAGTTGTAGTTAAAAATGGAAAACTATTAGTTGATATTACTAGAAAGGAAGTTCCAGATTGGGCACTAAAAACAATGAATGTTGCCAAGAAACTAGAGCCTAAAGACTTCATCGTTAAAGCCCCTATAAAAG
>Ga0190366_1000222_pt1 | contig 12902 bp, 10 predicted proteins | sample 487218910_MG_FD_169990 | JGI IMG/M metagenome (GOLD analysis project Ga0190366, IMG submission 169990) | Hydrothermal vent microbial mat bacterial communities from Southern Trench, Guaymas Basin, Mexico - 4872-18-9-10_MG | ecosystem: Environmental > Aquatic > Marine > Hydrothermal vents >...
TCTTTAAACTTCTCCAAAACTCTCTCTACTTTCTCTTCAGCGTATTTTGCACAAACCTTCATACTCATCGACGAACTTTAAACCCTTTTTTTCTCTCGAAAGCGAAAAGTATTCCAGTTGTGAACACATATTTCCTGACTTCCTTCTCACCGAACGCAACCTCCAGTGCATCTTTTCCTCTTAATTCCCTTACCAACCTGTCTAAATCTTTACGCGTATAAATCTCGTCAGCCTCCTTAACCAGCCTATCGAACCAGTTTACCCCGTACCTATAATATCTCCACCTTATCGATTTCCTACATAAAGCCTTAAATTCTTCAAGAAGTCCAACCTCAACAGGGTTATTTAGATCTATATCAATAGGAAAGTAAATCCCACATTTGCTTAGATAAATTTCGAAAATTACTCTCTTCTCTTCTCCTTTAGTAGAATAATAAATACGTGGCCTAAAGTCATCTTCTTCAGAACGATAGAAAGCAACTACTGCTTCGAACTTGAACCTGTTTTTACTAGCTAATCCTTCCATATTCCTGTCACTCCACCTATGCTTACTTCAAAGTAATATATGTCGTTCTCCGGATTCTCTAATACTAGCCTAGAGTCAGAGATTACAATCTTGAACTCTAATCTTAAGCCTACTAACTCATCTATACTCCATTTTCCTACAAGCTTAACTATAGCTTCTGCCCCATCCCTATTAAGCCTCTTCTCCGAATCGACATAACCATTCTCTTCAAACCACTCTTTAAGACTGTCTAACTGTTCGGCCGCTGTTCAAATCTTTCTACGTACTGCTCTCTCGAACGAGGAGAAACTTTCACCAGTCCTGAAAATGCACTTCATCTCCACTATGGTCAAAATTTCATCCTTTTTCTCCAGTATTAATACGTCAACTTGTCTTCCTCTACCTTTCTTAGCCGGTATAAGAGCATCAGAAGTAAATACCTGGTACTCTTCATATCCGCTCTCAATTAAAGATGCACAATAATGTTTTCTATTCCATTTTTCTCTTACCTTATCCGATTCAGCCTCTTTGATTTTCTTTTTATACTCATTCGTTAAGTCTAGGTTTCCATACTCAATTTCTTCATAAATGGACTTAAAATATAGCAAGTCGCGTTCTCGGAAGCTTTCTATTGGTTTTAAAATGTATCTGGAACATAATCATCAGGAACTTTAAACCTAGGCTCAGAACTTACGACGCCTATAAAACCAGCGTTATAGACTTCAGGACTGACCAACACGACACTCCTCTTATAATCCTCAAGAACATCTACGACAGCCCTACTAATAGTAATACTACCCTTAGAAACACGGCAAACCTCCTCCCCAACACCCGGAATCCTAAAAACAACATACCTAATGCCACCTATAACCGATCCCCAGCTAGCCGGTATATAAACCCAGTATTGATTTGAACTCTGTCGATAAGAAACTTTCCTAGGCAGAAACCTTCCTTCAGATTTTATTGATTCATCTAGGATTTCAATATAATAGGGATGCCAATTCTCCAATAAATATACTAAATCGCTCAAAACTACTCTAGCATATTTCCTATCCAATACCCCTAGAAACTCGACGACTTTAACTTTGACGGATTCGTCTAGAACCTTTATTTTTTCCAATATTTCATGAGCGATCATAAGGGTATCCGGATCTTCTACGAATTCTCCTAGTTTTACTGCTAGTCCTTCTAGGTTTGGGTCTTTGGAGATTTCGTCTCCGATTTCAGCTAGCCATTTAGCCTTGTAGTGGTCTTCGGCGCAGTCATCGAATAAGATTTTAACCCATTTAACCACCTTGTCAAGCTTAGACTTAACATTCAATACTCCCTCTCTATCAACCAAACCCCTAAGCTTCTCAACAAAATCTAACTCGGCAGAATACAACAACCTCAACAAGTAGCTCGACCGTATACTCGTAACTCCCCCATAGCCTATAGTTATCAAATCGTATATCGCCGGCGTCGCCAAGCCCCAGCCAAAACGTTTCAAACCGTCTTTAACCGCCTTCGCCAATCCCGCTCCCGCCTTATAAGATGAATAGATAAAGCTTACCACCAGCGTTACCATACCCGCAATCCTGCCCTGAGCCCTAGCCACGCGTCTACAATCCGCTTTTTTAAAACCGAACGCGATCTCGAAATCCTCTTTTATCGCGTACAAGCCCCCGAACATATCAGCGATAAACAGGTTAGCTAGGTGTAGCAGCGCCCGCTGGGCGTGGTTTTTAAGCCAGTACGCTTCACTAGTTAAACCCATAGACTCCAATACTAGAGAGGCGGCCAGGTAGTAGTTTACAGCCCATAAGCCTTCACCTATCAGCGTATTGTAGTACTCTACTCCTACTTCATACAATGATTGGAAGTAGGGTATGCTGCCGGCGACGATTAAAACTACGCCTGCCGCCTTTACTGCTGGGTGTGGCATGCTGAACAGTATGAAGCCTATGCCTGCTACGCCGCCTGCCTCGTAGAAGCCTGTCGCGAACTCCGTAGCTAGTGTAAGCCAATCACATCCTTCATTACTTTCAACTCCCTGACAGGTATAGCAGTACGGTTGCGGCGTATCGCTGATAGCGTTTATCTTTGGGAATTTTACTGGGTTTAGTGTTTTAAAGCTAAACTTTACTTTGTGGATTAGTACATCTCCACTCTATCTTCAGTAATGAGTATACCGCTACGCTAGCATAAGTTACATTACCTTTTGATTGAAACGTGTAGGCGGTATCGCCCAGCTCTAGTTTATATTTTAGTTTTTTATTTCGTGGATTTAATATTTTGATTGTTGAGCCTTGTTGTTTAGCAATCTTAAATTCTAGTGTCCAAGGTTGGAAATACCATTTGTATTTGGGTTTGGGATCTTCTACTTTTTCGGATATTTCATCTATTAGTACTATGTCTGGTAGTTCGTGGAATATTCCTTGTAGTATTTTCGGCGTTTGAGGTTACTTCTATTCTAAATTTATCTTTTTTAACTATTATTCTATCAACTTCGATGTTTTCCAAAGATGCGTATCTAAAACTGCTAACACCCTTGATGAAGAAGGCTTCTAAAATTCTAGCTCTAGTATAGTAATCTACTCCTGGAATTTTACTTATAGATGAGCGTGGAGGTTTAGCTCTTATACTTTTTCTACCTAGAATTCTCGGGGTTTTTGGTGATTGTCCGATAGAATAGTATGGCTGATAATACGAGTTTATAGTCCAGTTTTTATAGGTTTTTTGTATAAGTTTATTCAACTGTACCGGTTTAACGTCTACATTTGATAGTACATATACGTGATAGAAACTGCCTTCTTCAATAAGCAAGTAATTTCCTATCTTACGGGCGCGGACATCAGGTTTTACACGTGTGAGGTTTGAAACTATGCCGGGGTCTAAGTTTAGTTGAATGAGGAATTTCTTTAAATCACTACTGGTTGGACATATCATTCTGCCGCAGCCACGGTCGAAGCAAACACAGCCTCCACCTATATCACCGCCTCCGCTGTTATCGTTCTCGCCGTCATCTCCATCACTGTTATTTTGTTCTGGCGGTCGGTGTTCTTCTGGCGGTGGTTCGCTGTAGTAGCCGAAAACTGGAATTTTAACTGTTATAGTGTAGTCTCTTTCGATTAACGTACGGTTTAATTCTAGATAACGGTTAGGACCAATCCAAACCTTTCAATCACCAAAATACTCAACTAACGCCTCGCGAGGCTCAACGGTAGTATAGCCTTCAGCGAGTAGTGGCAGTATGAAATTTTCTAACTCTTTTTCGATTTCGCTATCGGCTTTAACGTTTGGCGCTAAGTTTTGAAGTAGAGGCGCTAAGTTAAACAATAAAACCAACAATATAAGAACGTATACAGATAACCGCAAACAACCACCCAATATAAAAATGCACACAAATATTTAAAAATAACAAACCCCAAACAAAGAAATAAAAATCAAAATAACACACAAACTAACTCAAATATATAAAAAACCACGCCGCCACCAACCACGCATAAACCACCAGCCAAACCCAACACCAACCACGAAACATCCGATGACTATATAAGCAAGCTAAACAATAGGATAGACAGCTCCCGACGGAGAGTGGGTGAATTGAAGCCGGGAGTAAGATAAAACCCAAATATAACCGTTTTCTCAACACTCTAGTTAAAAAACCAGTTAACACACGCCCTAATTGGGTGCATTACGATGATAAAGGAGAAAAGATACAACTTTAAAGAAGTAGAAACCAAATGGCAGAAAAAATGGGAAGAATGGCAAATATACAAATTCGACAGAAAAGACAAGAAAAAACCCACATACACCATCAACACGCCACCCCCCTACCCCAGCGGAGAATTCCACGTAGGCAACGCACTAAACCACGCATACATCGACTTCGCCGCCAGGTACAAAAGAATGAGAGGATATAACGTTTTCTTCCCTCAAGGATGGGATTGCCATGGTTTGCCGACTGAGGTTAGAGTTGAAAAAACAATTAAAAAATCGAAGAGGGAGGTTCCGGAGGAGGAGTTTCTTAGGTTATGTCGGGAGTTTACGTTGAAATGGATAGAGCCGATGAAGGAGGCTATTAAAAGGCTTGGGTGTTCTATAGATTGGTCTACTGAGTATAGGACTATGGATCCGGATTATTGGCGTCGTACGCAGTTGAGTTTTGTCGAGATGTATAGGAAGGGGTTGATATATCGTGGGGAGCATCCGGTTTTCTGGTGTCCTAGGTGTGAAACTGCTATAGCTGAAGCTGAAGTAGAGTATAAGGAAGTCTCGCGCAAATTGTACTATTACTACTTCGAGCTAGAGGATGGGCGCAAAATTCCAGTTGCTTCCACTAGACCGGAATTGATCGGAGCCTGTGTAGCTTTAGCCGTAAACCCCGGAGACGATAGGTACCATGACATTGTCGGCTTAAATGCTATAGTTCCCCTGTATGGTAGGAAAGTGAAGATACTTGCCGATCCGGAAGTAGATCCCGAATTCGGCACAGGAGTTGTGATGATATGCACCTATGGAGATAAAACAGACGTAAAATGGCAGAAAAAATACAACCTACCTATAATAAAGCTAGTAAATGAGAGGGGTTTACTGACAGAGCTTGCTGGACCTCTCAAAGGCATGGATATAAAATCTGCCAGAGAGAAAATAGTGGAACTTTTCAAAGAAAAGGGCTTTTACATAAAGGAAGAGAGTATAACCAGCTCTATCGGGACTTGTTGGAGATGCCATACACCAGTAGAAATTCTCTCGAAAAAACAGTGGTTCGTCAAAACTATGGCGCTAAGGGATAAAGTTCTAGAGGAATCTCGCAAAATACGATGGATACCAGAGCATGCCCGTTTAAGGCTAGAGGATTGGGTAAATAGCTTAGATTGGGACTGGCCTATATCCAGACAGAGACTTTTCGCGACACCTATACCTGTATGGTATTGCGAGGAATGCGGAAACGTGATAGTAGCCGAACCGGAATGGCTGCCGATAGACCCTAGGAAAGAAGGCCCGAAAATAGATAAATGCCCCAGATGTGGCTCAACCAAGTTTAGAGGCGAGCGAGATGTAATGGATACTTGGATGGATTCTAGCATAACCGCAGCTGTACACGCCGGGTGGCCAGACAATCTCGATGAACGATTGCTCCCTGCAGATCTTCAGCCTAACGGGTATGACATTGTGAGAACGTGGGATTATTACCTAATAGTTCGTGGAATAGCACTCTTCGGTAAAGCTCAGTTTAAGATAGCCTTAATAAACGGCATGATGAGGGGAACGGATGGCCGAATGATGCACAAGAGCTACGGCAATTACGTCTCCTTATCGGAAGTATTAGATAAGTACGGTGCGGACGCATTTAGGCTCTGGGTTGCATCTGCCATAACCACAGGATCGGACTTAAGATTTTCATGGGAGAATTTAGATTTTACGAGGAGGTTTTTAACCAAGCTATGGAACGCAGCTAGGTTCATATCAATGTTTCTCGAAGATTTTATCCCTACCGAAGAACTAAAACTCAAACTACTTGATAAGTGGATTCTCGCTCTTTCCAATAAATTAACTAAAGAAGTAACTGAGGCTATGGAAAAATACGACTACTACAAGGCGGCTCAGGCTATAATAGATTTCACTTGGCATAAGCTTTGCGACCACTACCTTGAAGCCGTAAAGTATAGAATGGCTAGAAACGATGAGTCCAAGAGAGCGGCTCAGTACACGTTGTATAAAGTCCTGCTACGCGTGCTGCTATTACTCGCCCCCTTCACTCCACATATAGTTGAGGAGATATACCAGAGAATGTTCAGAAAATACGAGAAGTGGATCAGCATTACGGTAGCAGATTGGCCAAAGGTCGAGCCTATAGACGAAGAGAGTATTTCACGGGGAGAAGTAATAATCGACTTGATAGCATCTATGCGTCACGCAAAGCACGAAATGAGGATACCGCTAAATCAACCGTTGAAAAAAGCGGTAATCTATACGAAGACTTATTGCGAAGTTGTGAAGGAAAACATGGAAGATATAACTGGCACTCTAAGAATTTCGGAAATAGAACTAAGGACTGAGGGGCGTGGAGAATACAGCGCTAGGAATTACCCAGACATAAGCTTTGCGATCCAGGCGAAGTAAACGGCCATTATTGCTATATAGGAAACGCTAATAACAACAAGTTTTTTAATTGTTTCTAAAACATTTTTAGGCGCGGGGTCTCTGATCAGATCTAGGTATAGGAGCAAGTCCATGATTAAGTACGCGAGCGCGTGTAAGTGATCTTTTAGGAAATCTAGTGAAAGTAAGATTCCTAGGAAGTGTAACGCCGCGCAGAGTATGGCGGAATTTCTGGGGCCTAATTTTACAGCGATGGTTCTTATATTGTTTTTAAGGTCTGAGTCGTAATCTACTATTGCGGTAAGAGTGTAGAACGAGGAGGCTATTAAAGAGAAGCCGGTTATGGTTGGGATTGGTAAATCCTCTAGTTTACTGTGAGAGGTCCATCCCATTATAAACGGTACGAGAAATAAGCCTAGAGTATTTGCCACTATGTCCAGCGGCGCGTAGCTTTTCAGCCTTGGATAATAGGAGTAAGCCGTGGAGATGAGCAAGCCAAGGATTATAAACGGTATTACCAGCGGAGCTGTAAACGCTACAATAAGTATCGAAAACACCGATGAAAGCGCGGCTATAGACCATACAGTCTCCTTTGTCATATTGTATTTCAGAACAGGGTTAACGTAATCTTTTATGAATTCGTTTATTCTATCAGTGTCGGTCGAATCCTTGTAGGAATTAAGCATGTTAGAATATGTGCCGGCTAGGAAGATAGAAGCGATGACGTCTATTCTCAGGGGGGGAATGATGCGTAAATTATAAAATTGCAAGTAGATTAGGTCTAAGATTTGCCTCCAGTAGTAACCCATTAGGTAGCTGAGAGTCGCTAATAGGGGTAGCGCTGGTCGTACAATTGAGTATATTGCGTCGATTATAGATGTTATCTTGGTCATGCAACAATAAAATATACAAAAGTAGTTTATAAATACTCTTTATCCCTAATCGGAGCTCTATACTCGGAAGCGCTTAAACACTCTCTTGCCTGGGTATACGGCGCTCGAACCCAAGTATTCTTCTATCCTCAATAACTCGTTATACTTTGCAGTTCTTTCGCCTCTCGCCGGAGCTCCAGTTTTAATTAACCCTGTGTTCAATCCGACGGATAGGTGTGCTATGGTTTCATCTTCGGTCTCTCCAGACCTGTGGCTGACGACGACGTTATATCCATTCTCCATAGCTATCCTGGCAGCATCAAGGGCTTCGCTTAAAGTTCCTATCTGGTTTACCTTTAATAGTAACGCGTTAGCGGCTCCAAGTTCAATCCCTTTGGTCAGTCTCTGAGGGTTAGTCACGAAGAGGTCGTCGCCCACTATCTGAATTTTTCTCCCTAAACTCTCGGTTATTGCTTTAAATCCCTCAAAATCTTCCTCATGAAGCGGGTCTTCTATAGACACTATAGGGTAATCTTCAACAAGTTTTTCGTAGAAGGATATTAGCTCTTCTCTTTTTAATTTCTTTTCATCAATTAAGTATACTTTATCTTTCTCGTTGTAAAAACTCGAAGCTGCCGCGTCTAAAGCTAATAACACGTCATCTCCAGGACTATAACCAGCTTTTTTGATAGATTGAATTAATGCATCCAGAGCTTCTCTCGTATTTTTCATGGGCGGGGCGAATCCTCCTTCATCGCCTACGTTTATAGCGGCCTTCCCGTATTTCGCTCTAAGAAATTCCTTTAACGAATGGTAAACTTCACAACCTATTCTGAGCGCTTCTCTAAAGCTCTCCGCGTTAACAGGGACTATCATAAATTCTTGAATACTGAGCTGATTTCCCGCGTGTTTGCCGCCGTTAATTATGTTCATGAGAGGCACTGGAAGTTTATTCGCGTTAATACCGCCAATATACTGGAAGAGCGGGAGGCCATAACTGTCAGCCGCTGCTTTGGCAACCGCTAGGGAGACGGCTAGGATGGCATTAGCTCCAAGGCGTGACTTGTTAGGAGTACCGTCAAGTTCTATCATCAAGTTGTCTATTTCCCTCTGGTTTCTAGAGTCGAGCCCCAATATCTCCTTGGCTATTACTTCATTAATATTATTCACCGCCTTTATTACGCCCTTACCATGGAATCTCTTATCTCCATCTCTAAGTTCAAGGGCTTCGTGTACTCCTTTTGAAGCCCCAGCCGGAACGGCAGCTCGTCCAAACCCCGCCTTAGTAGCCACGTCTGCTTCTACTGTGGGGTTTCCCCGTGAATCTATAATCTCTCTCCCAGCTACGTAAGTTATGACGAATATGTCTTCTTCTACTAGAAACATGCCCACCGCCGCTAATATGACGGAGAAGAAGAATAAAAACTTAATGAAAATCGATACTTGCTATTTGTTACCCGGTTCGCTTTAGAACTTTGGCGATATCAAGATTTATCAGATTTCCCATGCCTTCTTCACGCATCCGAAGTTCCAGCGCTCATCATCTGAAATCTAACTATTTTTCACGTTTCAATATTAATGTTTATGTGTGTTCTGTCTAACCCTTATTTCCCTAACATAGAACGTTTTCCTAAGAACTATGAATTTTCTTAAGTGACTGGGAATTTCTATGGTACCGCAGTTTACAATCTTAAATACTTTTTCATCAAATATTTTTTCATCCACATCATCTTCAAAAATAAGTTCGTCAATACTTAGGAATATGACCGGAGAATCTAAATTAACTAGATCTTTCCCGTTTATCCTAAGCTTCCCCAGATGTCTGACTACGTAAGGGACTATCCTCCTTATTGGAGAAGGCATATACTTTCTCGTTTTCCTAACTATCCTCAATGGTACGAAGAGTATTGCATCTTGCTCCTCTACGAGTGATGAGAATAACATTAGAGCTTCCGATACGATACTGCCAATACTGACATTCAGTTCCTTGGCGAGAGTAGCGACTTCTCTGTAGGCTTCCTCATCTACTCCTCTTATTAGTACGTCTTTCTTTTTCTTTTCCGTTGACACTTATGACCACCAGTTATCTTAAGTATTTAATTCTTCAATGCGAGAAATAAGTTCCTTTATTTCATTAAGTTCTTTCACACCTACTAATATTTTCTTTCTTCTTTTTAGTGAAACTCCCACTCCTAAACTACTCGCTCCCCCTAATAGAGTGGAAATGACTAAATAATTTAAATTCTCAACTTTTTTATCCTCTTTCTCTGAACTTTTCGAAAACCTTAAAGATCTCATCTTTCTAAGCTTAAGACAAGCAATACGAACCACTACACTATCGCTTATCAAAAAACCGCTTTTCCTCTCCCTTCTAGTGATAATATACGGTTTTTCTTCGTCGTATATCCTACACAGCATTTCCAAAGCGAGTCTTTCTTTCCTTACTATCTCCAGTTCTGCCTTCATGTTTTCTCTTACTCGTTGCATGGCGCTAAAGAATTGCTCCATTTCACGAACGTTGTCCTCTATTTCGTCGATTGAACGGTCTATCAAGAATGCGGTTTCATTAAATATCGTTTTCAAACATAGCAATGTCTCGCCTAGCTCTTCCATGCCTTCTGAAGATTCCTCTAACGCTATGCCTAGCTTCTTCAGATTATCTGAAGCATTTTTTACCTTATTTTTAGCACTTCTTAAAGAAGATAATGTCTTAGAAGTTTTATTAATAGTATCTTTCAGAGATTTTATAACTTTTCGTATCTGATCGGGGAGAAATGGAGTATTTTCTTCCATCTTCTCTAGAAGCTTAGCTGTTTTTCTCAGAATAGACTCTATTTTTTCAAGATCTTCCGTTTGTTCATCTAGCATTTTAGCCATATCATTTAGCTGGTCAGAGGACTTTAACGCTATTCTCGAAGCCTCTTTTAATCTATGAGATGCCTCTAAAGATTGATTCGCTGCTAGATCCAGCATAGCACTAATGTTCCGAAGAGCATAGCTTAAATTTTGAAGCATAATAGTAGCATTTCTTAAAAATAAGGCAAAATTAGCCATGGAGTTATCCATGTTCTCTAAACCGCTTATACCGCCGGAAAGACTCTCTTCGATCTGCTTAATAGATTTTAAGGATGCCCTAGGGTCTAGTGGAATTAATATCTTTATTGAAGGTATAGTGGTTTCATTCCATGAGTTCAAGCGCTTTACCTTGAAGGTAATTTTTAGGTTTTTAAAATCGACCAAAGTTAAAATCCACGTAAAAGACAGGAAATCCCCTAATTCACTAACGAAGCTAGGATACTCTGAGCAATTAACTATTTCAAGATACTTGCTGTCAATATTCGCTGAAACTATTAAGGTGAGGGGTGTTGTGGTGCCGTTTATAGTAAATCTATTGCTTAAGTTAATTGAGTAATCTACGTAACTTCCAGCGTCTGCTTGAATCAAACAGTATCCCTTGCTACAATATATAGAGTCTATCGGCTCGCCATTAACCCCTATCGAAACGTTCACGTCAAGGAAGGCCCTTTCTCGAGCGAAATATCCAATCGTCTTTCTGCCGTTTACGCTGATATTTCTCCATTCTATATTAACAAAATATTGATTCCTTCTAATTTCTGTAGAATTTTTATTATAAAAATATATTTCTGTTAAATTATTTAAAAATGTTTTATCGAGGAGAGCAAAAGTACCGTTCCCTTCGATTGTGAGTGATACATAAACTTCTGACGTAGAAGTGTTATTCCCAGGTAGAACTGTAATTTTCCTAGTAATGCTCTTATACACGCTAGGTGTCGACTCTACTAAGTGAGTGGTTAAAGTAATTAAAATAAACGACAAAAGGATTAACTTATATAGGTTCGGACGACGCATCGTTATCCCCTCCTAATTTTTTCTAAAAATTCTACCTTATGTTTGAGAAACGCAGTTTCCTTTGCTAAATCTTCCAAATCCACTTTACCAGTTTCTATTCTTCTCTCTAAATTGCGAGCTTTCAAGCTTAGCAACTTAATTTCTATTTTTAGTAATTTTTCCAGAAATTCCTTATCTTCAACTTCTTCTTTAAAATGTTTGGCGAAAATGCCTTCCGGAGGTTTTTCATATAGTCGCCCGTCGCGTATGTATACAATCCGCGTAGCAAGCGATGCTACCTCGAAGTCATGAGTAACTATCAAGAAAGTTTGTTCATATGCTTCGTTTAACCACTTCACTAGGCTCATAACGTTCGCGGAAGATTTTAAATCAAGATTTCCGGTAGGCTCATCCATTAAGATTATGTCCGGATCGTTGGCTAGTGCTCTAGCTATAGCTACTCTCTGTTGCTGTCCTCCGCTTAGCTGGCTCGGATACTTATTAATATGGTCTTGCAATTTCACCATTTTAAGCAGTTCTTTCCCCCTTTCCACGGCCTCATCAAAGGCATATTGGCCTGAAATTAGCATAGGGAAAATCACATTTTCTAGCGCAGTAAAATTCTTTACCAGGTTATATGTTTGAAATACAAATCCGATATTTTTGCATCTAATTTTGGTTAATTCTTCCTCTGATAACTTAGTAACGTCTAATCCTCCAATAATAACTCGTCCAGAGGACGGTTTTTCTAAAGTGCCAGCAATACTCAGTAACGTAGTTTTTCCACTGCCACTAGGGCCCATTATGGCGACTATTTCGCCTCTTTCTACAGTTAAATTGATGTTTTTCAACACTGTTACTTGATTCGGTTTCTTGCCGTAAATTTTCCATATATTAATTAATTCCAGAACTTTTTTACTCATACTTTAGCACCTCCACAGGCTTTACATTACAAGCCTTTATTGTCGGATATACAGCTGAAAGCAAACTAACGATTATAGATGAAGAAAAACTTAGGAGTGTAATCCCTGGCTCAGTGATCATCGGAATTTCGAAAAAACCCATCGAATTTATTAAATTCCTAATCAGGCTTGTCTCTAAAAATCCTAGTGCTAAACCAATAACGCCCCCTATCACGCCGTAGATGAAGGCTTCAGTTAGAAAAATTGTAGCTATATGGGATACGCGTGCACCTAGTGCTCTCATAATAGCTATTTCACGGGCGTGCTCGCGGACATTAGCCATTATAGTATTAACCGTTCCGAAAACGGCTATTATAACTCCTATAACAGTGGCTGAGAGAAGAAGACCGTCGATGAGCGATATAACCTGGTAAACAATTTTCAAAATATCCTCCCTACGGAAAATCTTAGCTTCAGGGAATTCCTCTTTGATACTTTTTTCCACAAGACTTGGGTCTCTGTCTTCGTCAAGCTTGAGCATGGCCATTGTAACGAAGCTTTCCTTACCCATAATCTCTTGAGCTTCTCTTAGAGGTATGATAACGTAGGTTCCAGTGGAGCTTATCTCCTGAATTTTCATTCCAATATCAGCTACGCCTACAACCCTAAAAGGATACGAATTAGGGC
>Ga0190366_1000224_pt1 | contig 12829 bp, 17 predicted proteins | sample 487218910_MG_FD_169990 | JGI IMG/M metagenome (GOLD analysis project Ga0190366, IMG submission 169990) | Hydrothermal vent microbial mat bacterial communities from Southern Trench, Guaymas Basin, Mexico - 4872-18-9-10_MG | ecosystem: Environmental > Aquatic > Marine > Hydrothermal vents >...
TATATGAAGAATTGGATATTAAGTATTTTTATTTGGAGTGTAGAGAAATGGATATTAGGACCGCATTGTGTGAGCTCGTTTTTCGTATTGAAAGGTGTTTTAAGTGTTATAAGAAGTTTAGTGAGTATGATGTTGAGGTTAGGGTTAGGATTAGGGATTGGTGTCATGAGGGACCGTGGGTTTTATCCTCCTGATGATACTGGGGTTTAAAGGGTTTTTTGGTTGTGGGAAAATTATTTTTATCGGTGAAAGGCCATCTACGAGGGGAGGTGAATACCTTCACCTATTGATAAGAAATTCTTTAGACTGTTAAGTGAGTATGGTCTTACGGATTCCCATCTTACCGACTTAATTAAATGTAGAGGTCTCGTTGAAGAAACTAAGGATTCTGAGACATTGAAGGGTATGGTGGATAATTGTTTTCCTTATTTAATGGGAGAGATTAAGATATTAAAGCCTAAGGTTATAGTTGCTATTGGAAGGAGAGTTTATAATGAGCTTAAAAGAAGAGGACTTGATAGAGAGTACAAGTTAGAGAGAATAACACATTACTCGTATGCATTCGGAAGAGGTAAAGGAAGAGACAGAGAAAAGAGATTACGTGAAGAATTAAAAAGAATCACTACATTGGTAAATTTAGAAATATAAGTATAGAATCTATAACTTTAAGAATTTAGTTAAACTTTTTTACTTCCCTACTCTAAAGAGACGATGACATTATAATCAGTAAAGGAGATGCTATCTGGTGAGGTATTGTTGGAGTAAGATTGTTTTTGATTCTATTTTATGGGCTATTGATTAGATGTGAGTTTAAGTTTTATCATGTTTTAGGGTATTTATTTTTTGTGATGTTTGATAAGTCTCGTGAGATTTTGTTTGAGTATTTAAGGGTTGTATTAGGTTTAGGGACGCCTCCTGTGAGGAGGAGTAATAAGGGGTTTAAGGGGTATATATTTACAGATATTTTATCTCGACATTTGAAGGACACTATCTCTGATAGGTATTCTCTTGTAGTAGGACCGTTGTGGATTAAGGGGCTTGAGTGGATTGAGTGGGACCTAGCGATTACGGAAGAGAATGCTATGCTAGATTATGCTCGGTGGTATAATCCAGATAAAATAGTTGTGCTATTTGAGTGTAAAGTTAGTGGAATATATGGGAAGAGGGAGGAGTTATGTAAGTTATGTGAGAAGTTAAAAGATAGGTTTAAGTCGGCACATAAAGTATGTAAAAATTTAATGGAATGCTATTATGTCTCGTTAGTGGAAGCTAAACCTATAGATGGGGAAGATGGGATAAATTATTATAAAGTAGCGAAGGAGGAAATTAAAGATTCCTTTATATCCTCTTTTATGTTTTTTAATTCAAGAAGTGTTGAGAAGCTATGTAGGCAATATTTAAGGGTTTATAGGGATGAAATGGATATATCGGAGATTGCTAAGAAGGTAGCGTGTGAAGCGGAAAAATTGGATGAGTGGGTAGATTTTGTTGAGGCTTTAAGAGGATCATTACGAATATAAAGTTTAGGCGTCTTGGTGTTGGTTTATGTGTGAGTTGTTTGGTTTGTCTGCTAGTTGTGACGTATTTGTTAGTTTTGTTTGGCGTGGTTTTTTGAGGAGAGGTAGGGAGAATCGTGATGGTTAGGGTGTTGCTTGGTATTTTGGTGGGGGTGTTGGTTTGGTTAAGGAGCCTAGGCCGGCGTCTAATAGTCCTATAGCAAAATTGCTGTTGAGTGGTGTTAAGGGTTGTATTGTGGTTAGTCATGTTAGGCTTGCTTCGCATGGTGAGCCTAGTTATGTTAATACCCATCCATTTATAAGGAGATTGTATGGTTGTGAGTGGGTGTTTGCGCATAATAGTGATGTATCTGGGATTATGGGTGATTCTGAGTTTATGTTGGAGTATTATTTTCCTATTGGTGACACTAATTCTGACTATGCCTTTTGTTATATTATGGATAATCTTAGGAGGTTAGGTACTGGTATTGGGGATATTGGTAGGGTTTCAAGGGTTATTTGGGGTTTGGCTGATAAAATTGGTGATTATGGTAAGTTTAATTTTTTGTTAAGTAATGGTGATTATCTTTTTGCATATATGAATGTTTCTGGAACTTTATATTATTTGCTTAGGCATCCTCCGCATAGGGGTTATGTTAGACTTTTGGATGAGGATTTTGAAGTAAGATTGGAGGAGATTAAGAAGCCTAATGAACTAGCAGCTATTATAGCTACAAAACCACTAACAAATGAAAAATGGAACCTTTTGAGTTGAATACTCTATATGTATTTTGTAATGGTAATGTTGTGTTGAGGGTTAATGCTGGTGGTGAATTAGAATTCTTCTCATAATTTCTTATTTCTGATGTATTTTGATTTGTTTGTTATTTTTTATGTATTTCGTTGGAATTATTGATTTTTCTTTGATTCTTTTTTGTCTTAGTTCTAGTACCACCATAGGAAGAAGGTGTTTTTGTTGATGTTTATCTTTTTTCTGTTTAGGTAGTTTAGTCCTATTTCTATTATGTCTTCGTGGTGGAGTTTGTGTAGGGTTAGGGTTCCCATTAATGCTAGCCAGTTCAGGATTATAGTATATCCTTCTTCATTTTTTACATTAAATAGTTTTATGTACTGCTTTATGCATTTGTCAAGTGCTTCTTCGATTACGATTGTTTTCTTGATCATCAGATATATTTTGGTTATTATGAAATATATGATACTATTAACTTAGTTAAAAGGTATCCTAAGTACAGTTTTTCAAATCTAACTTTTATCACTATTTATTTAAAGTGTCGTAACTAGTAATACTTTGTTGATTATACCTTAAGAGAACGTTATGGTGAAAAATATATTGGTTAAAAGGAGAAAAGCGTGTTAAAGTTGTTAAGCCTAAAAAGCCAAAAGGGTCTGTTAAAAGTGAGAGAGGAAGAAGAAGGAAGTAAATATTGATCTCTCTAAAAGTGATTGCTATATGATTAATATTTACTGTGTGTTTGTAGACACTAACGTTCTATTAGATGTACTTTGGGAGAGAAAAACATCTTCTATTAAGCTTCTTCAATCACTCAAGCTATGCAAAATATCTATATATCAAAGTTCTTTGATTTTTATTGATTAGTTTAAACATTTATTTTTATGGATCAGATTTAGATAAAGTGATGGATGTATTTGGAGATGAAACATCAATATTTCTTCGGTGTAAACGGGTTTCTGGTGATGACATTGGTCGAAGTTTTATTAGGTTGCCGAAATCTGTTATGAAGCGGTATAATATATCACCTTTTGATTATGTTGTTTTGACTGGGCCGAGATCTAGGCTTTACGTTAGGGTTTTACCGTCAGGAGATAATCAAGCTATTTTTAGGGTTTCTAGTCATATATTAAATAGGCTGGGATTACGTTATAATGATTTATGTTGTATAAATGTTATCAAAAATATCCGAAGGAAACTGATTGTCGCGCCAGCTGAGAGAAAAGATGTAGGGTTTGATATTGTTAGGATTCATAAGAGTGTATTAGAAGAGATGGGGTTGAGGAATGGTGATATTGTAGAGTTGTTAAATCCGAATGTTAAATATGAGGAGACTTGTCACTTAATGTTGAAGGTGGAGACACATTATCGTGAGAGCTCAGAGGAGCTGATGATTGATAGTCGTTTACGCCAATTGCTAAATATTAATTTAGGTGATACTATTTGTATACTTAGGCCTCCATATAAGTGGTCAAAGAAAAGTCTTTTTGAAAGGTTTTTAGAACGGTTTGAAAAGTTTTTAGAGTGGTTAGTTGGTGTTAAGAAAATTAATCTTATTGTTCTTAAAGGTGAGGATATTGATGAGGGTAGGGGTATTGCTAGAATAACAGATGATACTGCTTCTATTTTGGGGATTAAAGCTGGTGATTTTTTAAAAGTTAGGTGGTGTAATAATGCTATAAGTGTAAGGGCTTTAATAATAAATCAAAATAGTGAGTATGTTAAGAATTATTTATCTAAATTATCTCTTATTATTCAGTTATGTGCGACTGAAAGGGAGAGGTTAGGTGTTGACGTTTATGATATTGTTCAGGTTTATCGTGACCCTATTAAAAAATTAATATTGTCATTCGATAGAGTGTTGACTGCTATTCTCTCAGCTCTGGGTTTATTTGCTATTCTTGTAGCAGAATTAGGGATAGGGATATCAGTATCTTTACTTATATCTTTAGTTATAGGGTTTATGCTTCTATATGTATTGTTTGTTAAGATTAGGGCGGAGGTTTAAAGATCCATGAGTAAGTATGTATGGTATTTTGCATATGGCGCTAATCTTGATCTAAATGAAATTAAGAAAAGAATAGGGCCTGTTAAGACTATTTTGAGAGCTCAACTTCCAGGTTATAGGCTTACCTTTAGGGGCTATTCACGAAGATGGGATGGTGCGATAGCTGATATTGAGAAGGCTGAGGGGAGTATCGTATATGGAGTTCTTTATAAAATCTCAATAGAGCAGCTTAAGAAGTTAGATAAATATGAGGGCTATCCGCATAAATATATTCGGAAACAAGTTAACGTTGTAACAGAAGATAATTCAGTTATAACTGCTGTGACATATACCCAAGTTTTAGGAAAAGATGTTGATAAGCGGTTTAAGCCTTCAAAGTTATATTTAAATACTATACGCAAGGGTCTAATAACACATAGATATCCTCTTAAGTTAGTTAACTCGTATCTTAAGAATGCTTTCCAATCTTAAAGATCAATCTGGATTTATTCTAATTGTGTAAACTTAATTATCTAAAGAATATAGGTTTTAACTATTAATTCATTTCTTATTTTCCTTCATGTTTTATAATGAAATCTTTAGCTCTACTGTAGAATACTTCTTTTCTCTGGAGAAACTTCTGATTCTATCTTTATCTGGTTCTGATGATACCGGAATAGAAATTAGGCTTAAGGATTTCAGTAATATAGTTTGTATTAAATTATGATGATGTATACATTAGTAAAATTAGAGAATGCTCTCCTACTGCAAAGATACAGTCTGTATACATGAAGTTACATGAAGTGAATTTTTTGGCTTGGTAGGGAAAGCTGGTTTATCTTAGGTATGGTTTAAGGTAGGATTATATGTTCTTTTAGAATTTTCTTTGTATGTCTGTTTTATCGTAGTCTTTGTCGTTGGAGATTATGGTGTTTGCGTGGGATCTTTTTGCGATTGTGTAGTGGATGGCGTCTTCTAAGTCTAGTTTGAATTTGTTTATGTATTCTATGGCTTTTGTGTAGTCTTCTTTTTCTAGGGGGATGAATCTTAGGTTTTTTAGACTGGTTAGGCTTGTTATTATGTCGTTTACAAATTCTTTGTCGGATAGTGTTTTTCCAGTTAATCCTGCCATTATAATTAGGGTTTCATATAGTGTTAGCGTGCTTGTTATGAATTCTCCTCTTTTCTTTTCAATGTTTTCTATCCATTTTTTAGCTTTTTCTCCGTATTGTGGGTGGCCGCCTAGCCAGTAAATGAAGATGTTTACATCTATATACTGCCTTTTTTCCACCACTTTGAAGCCGCCTCGACAACGAATTTATCTAAGTCTTTAGGCCATTCTTCTATCTTATACTTTCCGTAGTATTGCTCTGCAATAGATTTTAATGGTTTTAATATTATCTTATTTTCTTCATGTAATGCTTCTAGTAATGTGCCTTCCTCAATATTAAGTTTAACACGTAATTTTTTCGGTATTGTAATTCTACCTCTACTATCCACACGAACTATCACAGACATAAGGGGGTTTCACCCACTATAATCAATATTACCCACAATATTTTAAGATAATATTTTTCCCACTTAAAAAATAAGTGGGTTACTTCTTTAATGCTATTTATTATGTTGATATACTTAAGGTTTATATTTGTTAAACTTGAAGTTATACTTAGTGATTATTATGGTTAAACTTAGGGTTAAAGTTGGTTCGAAAGGGCAGATTATTATACCTAAGATTTTTAGGGATGTGTATAGGATAAGGGAGGGTGGTTATGCTATATTGGAACCTAGAGATTATGGTTTGGTGTTGAGGGGTATTGATGATCCTAGAGATATAGTGGTTGGGAGGATCTGTATTGATAAGTGAATTTTTTACTTTAGTTTAACTGAAAAACTTGAAAAATCTATTTTTATTCTAGTTTTGTAAAGTTCGCCAGCAAATAGCTTTAAGAAAATATCACTATAAATTTTCCAGTATAATGTTCCAAATTCTTTGGTTTTCCATTTAAATCCTTCTCTATGCATTTTACACGGGAAATCTTCGCATTCTAGACAAACTCGGATGCCTTTTTTCGAAGCGCATTTCGCATATACACATTCATTAATATGTGTATCACAACCACCACATAGCTTCCGTGTATATGCTTTGCAATATTCACATACAATTCCACAATATGAAATAAGTATATTTTTTACTTTAGGCATAAATAATTAAGATTATATATGAGAAATAAACTTTTAAATAGTAAATTTTGGTTTTTATTGAGTACGATTTTGTGGCTGACGCTCTTTATGTGTGGGTTAGGAATAGTGAGATAGTTAATTCTATTGAAATTAGTGAGAATGTAAGTCTAGATCTAAATGATAAGAAGGAGATAATTGGTATCAAGAGTAATAAATTTTTCAAGGTCTAAGATAGATTTAAATAATATTGTTTCGAGGAGTATTAAGACAGTAATGTGAAATAATTTGAAAGAGATCTTTCTACACTATTTATTCTAGTTTTCTTATTGGGATTTTATTTTTGATGTTATTCGATTGATTTTTTAGATAAATTTTATTGATTAATTGTTTATGTTTTATATTTTGTTGGGGTTATTATTTTATTTGATGGAGTATAGGGAGTGGGATCAGCTTCTTAAGCGGATTATTGGGCAGATAGGGTATGAGAGGTGGAGGGAGTTTAGGAGATTTGCTGAGGTGCATGGGTTTGAGGATGTTGTAGATAAATTGAGGAGTATGGGTGTGGAGGTATCTGGTAGAGATTTAGATTTACTTTCTCGTTGGTGGGCTAGTATAAATTTATTTTGGATGGGAGATAATCAGTTTTATACTCAGTTGTTGGCGAGGGGAAAATTGGAGGAGCGACCGTCTGATTTACATCCTTTGGAGGAGGTTAGTGAGTTACCATTTTTAAATGATAATCAGAAGGCTGCTATTCGCGCGTATTATGAATATCTTATTGAGTCGAATAAGAGGAAGGGGATTATAGAGTTTATGGAGAGTTTTGAGAGGATGATTATTGGTATAAGGATTGCTATAATGTTTCTTTTGGATACTATAATTGTGGTTCCTGCGCGGTATTCTATAGAGCCTTGGAGAGAATTATTTATCACGTTGGGTGTGAAGAAAGAGAAGATTTCTACACGGTTAACCGGTGGTAAAACTGGTCTCCTTATAACTACATATACTGATGTATATCGACATCCTGACAAAGTTGGAGATTATGGTTTTATAATTTTTGATGAATGTAGTTTATTAGCTTCACCTAAGTATATAGAGATTGTTAAGAAACTCTTACCTGAACAGTTTGCTCTTGGTTTAACTTCATGTCTTAGACCATCAGTATTTGCTCCTCAAAAGAAAAAATGGATTAGAGAACTTATACGATTTATGCCTATAGTTTACGGCCCATACTACCCAAGAAGGATAACTGGAGATACCCAAAAGAAACTTTCAGATTACATACCTTAACTTTCTTAAGCCTTTTTAACATTCTATAAGCTTTTGATTTTTTATTATGTTTAGTGATTTTTGGAGATAATAAGAGAATTGAAGAGGAGCTATCAAAATTAATTATGTTAGTTTTTTGAGCAGTATATGGTGATCTATTATGTTCTTTGTTTCTATGTTGTGTTCTTGTAGGAAGTTTTTAAGCTCTGTATCCATTGTTAGGAATATCATATTATTTGTGATTGATATTGCGTATAGTAGGTTATCTATATTATCTTTATGTCCTAATGATCTAAGTTTAAATGCTAGTTCAATAGCTTGTGGAGAAGGCTGTATCCAAGTATAGAAGTTTGATTCTAGTAGTGATTTAGTAGCTTTATTTATTATATTCTCGATATTTATACCTTTACGTATACTTTCTCGATACAATTTACCTAGGACTTCAATCCATATTACTGGTGAACAATAAAATTTTACTTTACCCATTATACATATTTCTCTAAGATTCTTTATATCCTCGTCTGTTAATCCTTCTACTTCAATTCCGAAGGTTGGAAGTATATATGTGGAATCTAGTAAGACATTAAGCTTCATATAGTTCATTTTGCTCCTCCTCAGATTCCCTTTCAAACTCTTTAACGTTTACTTTAGCCCATTTCTTCGCTGTTAACGCTAAACTGAGAGGATCAGGTATAAAGTCTAGTATTAAATAACCATCCTTAATTTTTATTATGACTTTATCACCTTCTTTTACACCTAACTTCTTTAGTATATGCTTTGGAATATAGATAGCTCCCTTCTTACCTACCTTACATACTACTGTCTGACTCAAAATTATCACCAGAAATTACTAAATATTCAGATACTTATAATTTTTCTGGTAAAATAGACTATTTTCTCTGCTTAAGAGGTTATGGACTATCATGTTTGTATTTAGCTACATTATTTAATTTTTGAGAGGCTTGGGTTTTAAAGTTATAATTTAGACTAGTTCTAAAAATGAAATTTTATAGTTGTTGAAGTTATATGTTTTGATGCATTTGCATTTTAGTTTATTGTTAAACAGTGGTGAGTTAATCACTTGAGTGTGATACTCTCCATATTCACCGATAGGGTCGAAATCGTGTTTTAAAGCATCATTTAGTAGGTCATATGCATTATCCCTATTCACATACGTACATAGCCATTTAGTTGGAACTTTAGCTGAGATCCCGGTGATTATGTATTCAATTCCAGCTTCAACCTCTTTAATTAATAGCTCGCTGGTATCTACATTCCAAAGCGGCTCTTTAAGCTTAGCTCCAGATTCAGAAGCTAGATTCTCCATATACTTAAGGTGTTCCTCGATAAGTACATCCCCAGCAACTATGACGTTAGCATTTAGATTTTTTAAGGTCTCTACTGTTTCGATAAACTCTTTGCCTTTAGTTAGTTTAACTACGTAGATTGGGCGGCCAGTTAATGTGGCTGAGCTAATAACTGCATGAAGGTTAATGAGATGTGGAGAGGGACGGGGAAACTCATAGATTAATACTAGGTATAAGTCGATTGGCCATTCAAGCATCGAAGCATAGAGAGATTCTTTACCACCGGAGTACAGAGCTACTTTTAGACCCATACTAAACACCTATATAGCTGGATAAGCTCCACACACTCTACAGAATACGCTATTAGAGACCTCGGAGCCACAATACCTACATCTTTTTGAAGAATTTTTAGCTCTGATGATCCTATAGCCTAGGGATTTAAATACTTTATAGTAATAGGCTTGCTCTTTATCCCTTAACTTAACCTCGTGACATAAATTTTTAAACTCATTATCATTTATCATTTGGCTAAAGATTTCCCTAAGCTTTGTGGAACCGCTTCCATATTCGATTGGCTCTTTACTTCTCCATGCAATATCTTTAGGCACATACTTTTCGAGAATTCTTCTTAAAATATATTTTCCATAAACTACATTGTCCACTCTAGCCACTTTATACCCAACGGGAATTTCAAGAGCTAAATCAATAACCTCCCTACTTATGTACGGTTGTTCAACAATTAAGTCAAGAGCCTCACCAATAGGTTTTGAAGAAAAGTACATTCTACCAGCAATTTCTCTGATCCAGCTCTTAATATATTCCTTAGGCTTGTTATATAAGAAGGAGTATCCGGCGAATAGTTCATCGCTACCATCACCAGTAAAAATCCTCCTAAAACCTAGATCTCTACAGAACTTTAGCCCTAAATATATAGTTATACTATTCCTGATTTCCATGGGATCAAAAACTCTTAAAATTCTAATTACCTCCTTAGTAGCCTCAACAGCTTCTTCAACTGTAAAGTATTTTATGTGATGTTCAGCGCCTAACTGCTTAGCAAGTAGAGTAGCATACTTGAAGTCTAAGGGCTCAGCTTCCTTAAAGAAACACGTGACCAGCGGAACTCTCTTAAATTTATAGGTTAGAACAGTAATTAGTGATGTGTCTATACCACCAGAGAATAATATAGCATCGGGATAATTGGAGACTATATTGCAGAGGATGTGCTCAAGTCTCTCCATATAGTGTCTTAGTTCCATAGAATTAAGTATTAATTTATGGAATATTTATAGGTTAGGATATCCTATCCTACAATTACTCATTATTTTAATAGAGGAATAAAGAGTTAAAAGCTTCCATTGGATCGAGCTTATTAGTTGAGCTTAAAATATTCTACTATAGAATTTATGGTGCCTTTTTGTCTCTAAAAAAGGAGTGGGAATTTCCTGGGGATGAATATATCTAGCAAGGCCGAGGAGCTCATGTAATGGTTCTCCATCGATATAGATATACAAGTACTGATTTTGGCTGATGCAGTTACGTAGCTCATGCTGCCTCCCTAAATTATACTACCTTTAATGTAGTATATAATTTCTAGTTAATTCTATTTACTACTTTCTACTACCTTATCGCTAGATTATCCTAGAGTACTTAGTAGGATAATTTATTTATGTCAGATTGCTGTAGTAATTGTTTAATAGAGATGGTAGTTGAGTATATTTCTAGGTATAGTATTGCTTTGTCTTCTATGCCTACACCTATTGAAGTAGAGAGGTTATCAAAGCGCTTTAAAGCTGTGTTAGTGCTTGTTGAGGATCATGAGTTAATGTATGATTTGGATTTATGGGGAAAGTTTGGGGTAGAGTGTTTGCATATTCCTGTGGAGGATTTTTCTGCACCTTTACTTTTAGATCTTTACCGGGGTATTCGTTGGATACATAGGAATGTTTGTAGTGGACGTAGGGTTTTGATTCATTGTTTTGGTGGTATTGGTAGGAGTGGTACTTTTGCTTCAGCATATATAGTGTATGCCGGAGGATTAACTGCTAAAGAAGCTATAAGATTTGTAAGAAGGTATGTTGTAGATGCAGTTTCAACGTGGGAGCAAGAGGCTATAGTAGAAATGTTTGAACTGCTTATTAAGGCTTTACCTGAGCCTAGATTAGCTAAGGTAGTGGATTTTGGTTTGAAGTATAATTATGGTTTAGGTCTTGGTCACGCTTCTAAAGTTACACAGTTAGCTCTAGGGTTATGGTATGAACTTTCATCTGAACTTAACTTAACGATAGATACTCTGACTCCACTAGCTATAGCTGGGATTTTACATGATATAGGAAAGGGTATTGGTGATGGTAGTAGGCATTATGAAAAGAGTTATAGAGCAGTATTAGCATCGAGAGAGTTAAAGGAGGTATTTTCAAAAGAGACGTTGGAGTTAGCAGCATTACTATCATTATATCATAATATAGAAATGGGAGATCCAAGGGAAAATCCGAGAGTACCAGGTGAATTAGTGGAGATTTTGGCAAAATTAACTGGTATATTAAGGGTGGCTGATGCACTAGATTACTCATTAAATCAAGTAGTATCAGATATTAAGGTACAGATAACTTGGGATAAGATGAATCTAATAATATATGTTAAGGATAGTTATAATATTTCTCGTAATATCGAAAAAGCAGGAGAAAAGAAACTATTATTAGAGGATATTATAGGGAAGCCTATAGACTTTATTATTAGATACGGTTAGAGAGGTAAGAGAAAAGCAAGGAGGATTTATTCTTACTTAATTCAGTGAGAAGTGTGCTACTAGGGATCTGGACTAGCTAGATCTTATTTTGGATATTTTTGATGTACTGTAGTATATCTTCATCGGTTAGGTCTCTCCAGTATTTGTAGGCATCGGCGACCGCGAAGACCGCGCCGCTTCTAATATTTGGACATATTATTAAATCGACAATTTTTGAGAGCCTTATTACTGAGTTTAAGCTTCCAGTTGGTACTGCGACATATACTTTAGAGACGTTCTTAAATTTTACGAATTTAATTGCAGTTTCCATAGTGTATCCTCCTGCAATACCATCATCTGTTAACAAAACAGATTTACCTGTGAGGTCTGGGTAATCTCTACCTCCTCTTAATACCTTATTTCTATTTTTAATCTCTTCTAACTGCTCTTCGATTGCTTTCCTTATATCTTTTTCAGATAATCCTAGCATTGAGGCAAATTCTTTATCAATATATATGTTGCCTGATGGGTCTACGGCTCCAAATCCTGCTTCCCTATTCCATGGTATCAATAACTTTCTACAGATGATTAGGTCAAATTCTGCATTTAGTATACTTGCCACTTTATAACCTATTGGAACACCTCCTCTAGGTATTGCATAAACAATATCAACTTTATCTAAAACTGTTTTACAAATTTGTGCTAGGTAAGCTCCAGCATCAATTCTATCTTTATATACATATTCTTTATTATATAGCTCTTCATCAAATATGATGTTATTCTCCCTTCGAAATTTCATGAATAAACATTACCACCCTTTCTAATACTTAAAATAAGCGCTCGAAGGATTAAGTGTATACATACTTAAGCATAAATAATGGAGAATTTAGTAACTATTATTCTACTGAGAAAAAAGTTTTTATTTCTTTATTAACTTAAAGATCTTCTTCTAGATCTTTATGTATATAACTTTCTTTGCTATTTGTTTTATATTATGATCTGTAGTTATTATTTTTGCTTTTAAATCTTCTGCATGTGATATAAGGAAGCAATCGGCTAATGAAAGCCTATTTTTATATTTTAGTTTTAATTCACCTGCTCTTCTAGTTA
>Ga0190366_1000225_pt1 | contig 12803 bp, 15 predicted proteins | sample 487218910_MG_FD_169990 | JGI IMG/M metagenome (GOLD analysis project Ga0190366, IMG submission 169990) | Hydrothermal vent microbial mat bacterial communities from Southern Trench, Guaymas Basin, Mexico - 4872-18-9-10_MG | ecosystem: Environmental > Aquatic > Marine > Hydrothermal vents >...
GGTTTTATATAGAGGGAATTTGAATTTAAATGTGAAATGGTGAAGTGTTCACGGTGCGGTCGGGAAGTGAAAGACTACATAGAGATAGAGGGACGGATTCTCTGCGAGGACTGCTATTTTGAGGAGATGGAATCAGCAGGCGTGGATATGACTGGCGAGGCGAGTGGTGGGGGTTGAGGCAGAGGGTCACTTGCGTCTCTCGCAACTAACGCAAGCTAATACATCTTGAATAACCGCTCCTTAGGTGTCTCTTTACGCTTCTCCTCCTCTATCTTCTTAATTTCGCTCAGGAATTGAAAAACTGCCTTCGTGCATGGAGAGTCTGTGTTGAGCATCACGACCCTTGACTTCCCGATGTCAAGCTCCTTGAGGACGCCCGCACGGACAAGGTCGTTCACAACCTTGCGAACGGTCACATGGCTCTTCCCCAACTTCTTCGTCAGACCCGTGATGTTGTCAAAATATGTATTGTCGTTGTAGAATAAGAGCAGCAGTTTGAGGTGCGTGCTGTTCCCGAATATCTGCCGAAGTGTCTCCATCCACACTCCATTTCCAATATTCTCCATTTATATTTTTCCCAATAATAAAAAAATTTTATAATTTTGATTTAATTGCTTCAAGAATTTGATGAAAAAATTGAGTTCCTGCGAACTTTTTAAAGCGTCTGAAAGGAACTTTCAAATGGGAGGTGATAGAATGAGAGGAAAAGGAGAAGTGTCTCGGAAAAGAAAGGGATTCACGGGTCTTGAAGCTGCTATTGTTCTGACTGCTTTCGTAGTAGTTGCAGCAGTGTTCAGCTATGTCGTCCTTAACGCAGGTTTCTTCACCACACAGAAATCAAAAGAGGTCGTTCATACAGGCGTTGAACAAGCTACTTCATCAATAGAACTCGCCGGTGATGTTATTGGATATGGCTGGGTACCATATGATAGTACTGATAATATAACATATGATCGCTCCACAGTTGTGAAATATAAGGAGAATAGTGCCGAACTAGAAGTAAACGGAGGAACTTGGAACAACTTGTCAATCGTGAAGTTTTACTTGCAATTAACAGCAGGGCAACATCCTGTAGACATGGAAGGACTTGTCATATCTTACGCTGACGAGGACACATATGTAGGCAATATCACATACAACGAAACAGCAAATGAAAGCGCAGCAAATATGGGTGACAATGGATACTTGAACATGAGTATGTGTGAATGGACATACAAAGTGATAACTACAAGTGGCTACGGAGATAACGATAATCTACTTGAGCTGGGAGAGAAGGCTGAAATTACAGTGACGCTACCTGAGTGTGGAATTGGACCGAACAAGGAATTCAAAATAGAAGTGAAGCCAGCATCAGGAGCAACACTTGCAATTACAAGGACAACGCCATCGTCTATTGACCTGGTGATGAACTTACATTAGGCAGATCTTCATTAATCCGCTATTTTTCCTCTTTCTTTTTTCCTTTTTTCCTCTCTTTGAGGAGGTTTGAGTGGAAATGGAGTTGATAGAGCGAATAAACTCGTTGGAGAAGGAGATAAAGGTGCTGAAGGGGGAGATAAAGAGTATTCTTGTTGATTTGAGAGAGTCAATGAACTTGCTTGAGAATCCATTTGCATCTATTGAACATTTAAAGGCGGTGAGCGGAAAAGGAGGAGGGATTGACGAAGAAAGGTTGAGATATTTGGAAGATTCGGTTGAGCATTTGAAGAAGATGATGCAAGATGGAAGAAAAATAAAGGAATTAGAGGAGGAAATAGAGCAATTGAAAAGCATAATAGAAGGTAAAGAGCAAATAGGAGGTGTGGATGAGGAGAGAATAGAGGATTTAGAGAGGGAAATGGAAGAATTGAAGGAAATGATGGAGATGTTGAGAGGGGAGGAGGGGGAGAAGATGACTTTAAAAGAGGATTTTGATGCACTGCGTCGCTTTCTGGAGAAAGATTTGAGCAATCGCATTGAAAATCTGCAGGAAGGGATGGAGAACCTGAAGGAGATGCTCAAACTGGTGGAGGCGTTGCACGGCTCTCTGCAGGAGGAAGGGGAGAAGGAAGGAGAGGAGTCCGCTTTGAAGGAGGATTTAGAGAGGATGAGGCGATTTTTGGAGGAAGATTTGAGCAATCACCTTGAAAGTCTGCATGAGGGGTTGGAGGAGCTGAAAAAGAAACTTGAAAAACAGCATGCCGAAGCGGAAAGTATGTTTGAGGGGGCATCTCCTGCACTTCAAGCGAGCGTGGCAGCGGAAGGAGCGAGTGAGCTTGCGTATGGCATGCTGGAGCACGAGCAAACTGGGGAAGCTTCAAGAGAAGCGGAAGAGGTCAGGAGTGAAGAGCGAGAGAGCGGGAGTGGCGAGAGTTTCGTGACCGAGATGGGAGGCGTGCAAGCGTGGAGCGAGCAAAAAGAGACAAAAACAAAGGAAGCAGCGCTCAAAATTTCAGATGTAAGTAGGAAGGGTGGAGAGCATGTGATGGACATTCTCACAATTTCTCGCCTAATGCAGTGGGCAGACCGAACAATTAAGATGATAGGTAAAGATAAAATGCTTCAAATTATAGAATTGTATGACATAGCTGGTAATCTTTCAGCAAGAGAGAAGGACATTTTGCTTAAAATTGCGGAAATTCCACATGCCTTTAATAAGGAGCAAGTGGAGACGAAATTCTGCGTTCTCGCCCTTTATGACCTTGACAGAATACTAACAGGCAGAAATGAGGAGGTTTTCACGCTTTTGAAAGATTTCTTCTGACACGCTGCGTGCTGCGAGAATAGGAGGAAGCGGAGGAAGCGGAAGAAGAGTAAGAGGGGGGTAAGAGCGGGAGAGCGAGCGGAAGAGGGAGAGGAAATGAGTGAAAGTGCAATATCAGTGTCAATAATAACGATTGCATGCGTGATTTGTGCTGCTATGGTGATTTCTGCGATATATCCTGCGGTTTCAAGAGCAATTTCATCATTTGTAATGAGCAGTAGTGAGCTTAGCGAGAGGATTGAAACTTCTATTGAAATTATTGCTGAAGCAAATGACACCTCTTATTTCTATATTTGGGTGAAAAACACAGGCTCTACATCCATTGCTGCGATAGAAAACACAGATGTGTTCTTCGGAGAGACAAATAATTTCAGGCGGATACCTTATGACGCTGCGCTTTCCACAAGCCCTTCTTGGAATTACAGCATAGAGAACGATGACGGCGATGGAAAGTGGGATACCAAAGAAACTCTCAAAATTACAATAAACCAGACGCCCTCATCAGGCGATTATTATGTGAAAATTGTCCTTTATAATGCCGTATCCGACGAAGATGAGTTCTCCATATGATTAAAAAATGAAAAAACAATGGAAAATTGGGAATAGATGAGAATAATTAGGAGAGAATGAGAAAAAATGGAGGAAAGGTAGCGGGAAGAGGGTAGAGAAGGGTAGAAGAGGGTAGAAATGAGCTTCGGGACGATATTTGCGACAATTGTTTTCGTTGCAATTCTCATGTTTTCTTCTTATTTGCTTGCTACAAGCACAATATTCACGATGAACACACTTTCTCAATCATTTAAGAAAGCGAATGACATGCAAAATGGGAAATTGAAGACAGAAATAGAGATAGTGAATGTGAGTGTTAGCAACGCACAGAACATTACTGTCGTAATTAATAACACAGGGAAAACGAAAATATTGAATGATGACTTCAAGTATATTGATGTTTTCGTGTATTATGACATTGTAGGTGCGGAAGAGGGATATACATTTAAGTGGATTCCATACACAGAGGCATATCCACCTGAGAATAACAGCTGGACTGTCGTGAGTATTTCACCGGATTCCGTGAATCCTCGCAATTTTGACCCTGACGAGCAGATGAAAATATGGATTCGGGTGCTACCGAGGATAGAAAATGGCACCACTGGTTGGATTGGAGTCGTCATGCCGAATGGTATATCCGCCTCTTCATACTTCTACGCTTAACATGCAACGCTTACAACATCAAAACACATGTCGCTTTCATACCACACTACTCTTTCTCCCCGCCTTTGCCCTATCTTCACTTCAGAATGCTTTGGTCATTCACTTAATTTAAGGAAAGGAAAATAAGAAATGTTTAAAAAATAAAAATGTATCATCGTGATTCAATTTACATTCAAATATAGTTCATTTTCCCATAATTTCAGTGTATTTAGCAATATTTCTCAAAAATGTTAAATGTAAAGAGGGGGTTTATGAATGTAATTTTGCATAAGTAACTGTAAAAGTGGGGGAGGAGGTGAGGAGGGCATGGTGGAAGAGGAGGAAGTGGGGGAAGAGATAGGTGAAGAAGAGATAAAGCTGACTTCAGCATACGAAAGGAAGGAGATAATCACATCTGGGAACACGGAAATAGATAAGAAGATGGGAGGAGGCATTCCTGCGGGAAGTTTAACGCTCATTGAGGGTGCGAATGACACTGGAAAGAGTGTATTAACGCAGCAATTAATGTGGGGAGGTCTCCAACAAGGCTTCTCCTTCGCCACTTATACCACAGAAAACACAATTAAAAGTCTGCTTAAGCAGATGAAAAGCCTCTCTTTTGATGTCACTGACTACTTCATCTCTGGCAAATTGAAAATATATCCGATTCATGTTGAGGGTTTAGAATGGGCTTCAGATGTTCCTTTCCTTGATTACATCATTGCTGACATGAAAATAAAGAATGCGGAGGTCATAGTCATAGATTCTCTCACCGTTTTTGTGAATAATACAGCAGAATCGGATATATTAAATTTCTTTGCTGCTTGTAAATATCTATGCGACGAGGGTAAAACTATTCTTGTAACGGTGCATACATACGCTTTCGGCGAGGAATTGCTCACAAGAGTGCGCTCAATATGCGATGCCCATCTCAGCTTGCACAAGGAAGAGGTCGGTGATAAACTCGTGAGGACGATGGAAGTTGCGAAGATAAGAGGAGCGCAGAAAACAACGGGAAACATCGTCGCTTTTGAGGTCGAGCCTAACCTTGGCTTGCGCATACTGCCCGTCTCAAAGGCTCGTGCATAGCTGTGAGGTGAGAGGCGTGTTGTTTGTAGTATGCGTGATGGGTGGTGAGGGATTTGGTGGTGTGGATGCGGGCGTGGGCGTGGGCGAGGGAGGGAGAGGTGAGTTAGGAGCGTCTGTAAAAGGAGGTGAGAAGGGAAAGAATGCCCCGAACGGAGGCACCTTTTGCGTTGAACAAGGTGGAAGTGTCCGCTGCGCACGATTTAATGAAGTGTGGATTATATCGCATACTGCCTCCGGAGGGGAAGGAGATAATAAAAAAGAACAAATATGTGTTGCAATATCTTCACATGATTCCTTTAGAGAGAATAGGAACACCTAAATTTTACAAGGAATTATCAAGAAAGCTCAAAGGAATGAAGGATCCGAATGTTATTTATCCTGTGAGTGATGAGATAGCGGTGCATATATGCCCTGACAAGAATGATGCTCGCAATTATTACATACCGATAGAGCCTCATTTATTTCAAGATTTAAGCGATTTGATTGCGGAAGTTGAGAAGAGGATAGCACTTCTCGTCGATAAATATGAAGAGCCTCGCAGTAAGGAGGAGCAACGAAAAATTCTTGAGAAGTGCATAGATGAAGTTTGCGTTGTCGTTCCTTTGAAGGGTGCTTATCTCGGTAGGAGAGGAATGCTTTTGCATGCTGCAAACTTGAGAGCTGCGAATCCCTCTGGAAACCACTTCGGTCGTGTTTTCAACGCATTACGCTCATTATTCTTGGATGGACATGGTAAAATTCCTGTAACTCCGTATGAATTGCGTGCAATTAAATATTTAATGGTGCGTGATAAGGTCGGATTGGGAGTATTAGAGCCTTTTATTCATGACCCTTATATTGAAGATATTTCCTGTTCAGGTCTCGGAAATATATTTATAGAGCATAAGATATTTGAATCTTTGAAGGCTCCGATTGTATTTGAGAGTGAGGAGGAGCTTGACGAGTTCGTCCTGAAGCTTTCTGAGAAGATAGGAAAGCCTGTTTCCTTCAGGAATCCGATTGTGGATGCAACACTGCCAGATGGTTCTCGTATAAATATTGTTTTCGGTAGGGACATATCAAAGAAAGGCTCAAACTTCACGATAAGAAAATTCAGTAAGACGCCTTTAAGCGTCCTTCAGCTTATTGAATTCGGCACTTTCAACTACTTAATGGCTGCTTATTTCTGGATTGCTCTTCGTGATGGCATGAATTGTTTCGTAGCAGGCGAAACCGCTTCAGGTAAAACGACAACACTGAATGCAATCACAACTTTCGTGCCTCCTAATGCTAAAATCATTTCAATTGAAGACACGCCAGAGGTTCAAATACCACATAAGAACTGGTTGAGAGAGGTGACTCGCTCGGCAGGAGAGCGGAAAGGAAGCGAGACTTCAAGCGTAGAGATGTTTGATTTGCTAAAAGCGGCGTTGAGACAGCGACCCAACCTGATTATTGTCGGTGAGATAAGAGGGATTGAAGGGAACATTGCGTTTCAAGCAATGCAGACAGGGCATGCTGTTATGTCGACATTTCATGCTGCGAGTGTTGAGAAGTTGATTCAAAGGCTCACAGGCGACCCGATAAGAGTGCCTAAGACATATATAGACAACCTGAATTTTGTGATTATTCAGAATGCGGTGCGCTTGAAAGGAAAATTGGTCAGGCGTGTGACGAGCGTGAGTGAAATTATCGGTTATGACCCCCCTTCAGACACATTCTCATACATTGAAGTGTTCAGATGGAATCCCGTCACAGACACTTTTGAGTTCACTGGAAACTTGAATTCATACATGTTGGAGGAGAAAATAGCGATTAAGCGGGGGATTCCCCACAATAAAAAGCGTAAAATATACAAAGAACTGGAAAAAAGAGCGAATATATTGAAGAAAATACATGAATCTGGCGTCACTGACTTCTATGAACTCTTCAATTTGATAGCAAAGATAGAGAAAGAAGGGGTGATATGAGGATTGCGGAGGATGAAGAAAGTAGGGGTAATAGAAGGAGATGATGAAGAAGGAGCGAAGAAGAGAAAGAAGCATGTATTAAGATTTGATTTCGGTTCGAAGATAAAAGAGGACCAAGCGATGATGCTTGACCTCCTTAACATAATTACTTACATGTCTTCTATTGCGACTGCGGACATAGGAAGGGATAAAATAATAGAATTAGCGTCGCAACAAGAGGGAATCACAGCGGGATATTTGAGAAGAGTGCATTTATTGGTGAGGAATTACGGTTATGATTATGCTGAAGCATGCAAAGTAGTTGCTGAAACTGCATCTCATCCTGCATTGAAAGATTTCCTCATTCGTTTATCAAATGCATTCTCAACAGGAGAGGACGAAGAGAAATTCCTACGCACAGAGGCGGAGCACATGGTTGAGAAATACACGAACAAATACTCAAGTGATGTTGAATCGCTTAGGAAATGGACGGATGGCTATTCCGCCCTTCTCGTCTCTGTCACGACGGTTATCGCTGTATTCCTCGTGAGTTCAATGTTCCAGATGTTCAAGCTCGGAAATTTGCAACTTCTCGCAATTTCCGCCGGAGTTATTCTTTGTTTTGTCGCATTTTTCGGCGTTTATATCATATATAGGGTGGCGCCGTATGAGAAAGTTGTGCATTCTTTAGATGTGAAGTCAAGAGAGCAGGAATTATTAAGGAGGATGGGCATATTTTTGATTCCTTCTGCATTCATTTTTCCTGTTATATTGCTGATAAGTGGTGCGGATGAGTGGATAATATTTCTCACTATTTCAATTTTGCTTGCACCGATGGGATTTTTTGCGATAAAAGATGCTCGCAACATAGAGCGAAGGGACAGAGACCTCCCGCCTTTTTTGAAGAGTTTGGGAGCGACCGCAGGAATAACAGGCACGACGCTCGCAGTTGCGATAAGCAGACTTGACAAGAAAGCGGTAGGTTCTCTTGAAGAATTTGTCAGCAGATTGTATAAAAGGCTTGTTCATGGCATAAATCCGAGTGTCTGCTGGTATTATTTCATGGGCGAAACGGGTTCTGAACTCGTGAACAAATATGTGAGGGTATTTCTTGATGCAATAAATCTCGGAGGCGACCCTGTTGAGATAGGTAAAGTGACATCTCACTCCGTTTTGGGCATAACTCTGCTGCGAGCTCGCAGGAAATTAGTGGCGAATGGCTTCATTAACCTCATGATTCCGCTGCATGTTGGCATGTGCGGTGTTCTAATGTTCATATATGAGATGGTTTTGCACTTCAATGAATGGTTAGCAGGAATATTTAAAAAAGTATCACCAGAAATAATCGGTGGCATTGGTGGAATACCTCCAGGTTTTGGATATAATATAAGCGAGGTGGATATTTCTTTCATCTCAAAATATGTGATGTTTGTCATATTTGTCCTCACTATTGCGAACTCTTTCGCTTCAAAATGTGCATCTGGAGGAAGCAATTACAAATTATGTGCATACGCTTCCGTTCTCTTCGCCCTCTCCGCTCTAATATCGCTTGTGATGCCCCCTCTTGCTTCAAAAATATTCACGATGCCTTTTGTTTAACGGCGACGCCGTGAGAGCTGCTGGGGAGGTGGTTGTGAATGAGACTCTGGAGACGGAGAGTAAGTGGTGGAATGAGAGTAGAGGTAGAACAAGAAGGAGAGGAGCAGGGAACAGGAGTTCTGCGTGAAGGGGAGAGTGAGGAGCTAAGCGGTGAGACTGCGTCGGTAACTGCGGTTGTGGGAGGGAGAGAAGACCCTTTCAGTGCTTCTGAGGATGAGATAAGAGCGATTGAAGACTGGTGGTCACAAAAAGAAGAAGTGTCGGAGGAAGAGGAGGAAGAGTCAGAAGAAGGGGAAGGAGGAGTTGTGAGTGGTGAGGAGGGAGATGAAAGCACAGATTTAATAAGTCGTTTGAAGGAGATAGAGTCGGAGGAAGAGGAGGAAGAGACTGCGCTGATGCGTGAGATGGAAGAGCTGGGAAATTTAAGCGTGGAAGATTTGCTCATTCTTGCGAAAGAAATACGAGAAGGCGTAGAGGAAATAAAAGGAAGAGCGGAAGGATAGATTAGGGGCGGTAGAGGAAAGTGATTCTGCAAGAGCGAGAAAAGAAGTGGAAGAAGAGGCGAAGGATAAAAGAGAAAAGGCTCGTGATGAGAATCCCAGACATCGTGCCAGACATCGTATCTTCTCTTCATGATTTAGATGAGTTTTGTTGAAATTTTCTTTTAGCAATACCTAAAAAAATTCTAAAATAATGGAAAAATCATCTAAAGTTTGATTGAATTTATCTGAAGATTGAAGAGATAAGTAAAAGAGTATGGATAGAGGGAGAATTTGAGTGTTATTGTGAGGGAAGTGAGAAGAATGAAGGAAGGAGGTAGGGAAAGAGAGAAAATAAGGGTGTTATATGCGGATGATGAGGAGGGGGCGATACATGTGACGAACATATTTTTGAAGCGTATGGGATACGACAACATAGAGATAACACCTGCACTATCGGCGAAGCAGGGCTTAGAGCTGCTAAAGGATTGTGATTTTGATGTGATTATTTCTGATTATATGATGCCTGATATGAGTGGAATAGAGTTTTTGGAGGAAGTGAGGCGAAGAGGCATAAAAACACCATTCATTATATTCACGGGAAGAGGTGAAGAGCGAGTTGCGATGGAAGCATTGAACAAAGGAGCGAACAGATATGTGCGAAAGGACAGGAAGCCATCTGTGGTGTTTGAGGAGCTTGCTCGCTACATTGTTGAATTAGCAGAGGAGAAAAGGAGGGAAGAAGAGAAGGAGCGTGAGCTGCGCAGATTCAAGGAAGGGCATCCTTTCATTGTTGCCCTTTCAGATGCGGATTGGCGCTTGCGGAAGTGCGCTGCGGATGCTCTCGGAAAACTGAAAGACACTCAGGCGGTAGAACCTCTTTCTGAAGTTTTGCTCAAAGATGGGGATGCGGATGTTCGTGCGAGTGCTGCATGGGCGCTCGGCGAGATAGGAGATGCGAAGGCAATTGAAACGCTCATAAAAGCACTGAACGATGATGACAGGGGCGTGCGTGAGAAGGCTGTCGCCGCTCTCGGAAAGATGGGGAAGGATGCTTTCGAGCCGCTTGTTCAAGCATTAAGCGCTAAGAAGGCGAGAGTGAGGAAGGGTGCTGCTCTCGCTCTCGGGAATCTACGCATGAAGGATGCAATAGAACCTCTCACAAAAGCACTGCACGACAAGAATTTTGAGGTGCGCTGGTGTGTCGCACAAGCTCTCGCAAATATAGGAGCATTTGAGTCGCTACTTGAAGCGTCAAAAGAAGAAGACGAAGAAGTGCGCTGGTGTGCGGTCTCCGCTCTCGGAAAATTGAAGGACGAGCGTGCCGTTAAGCATCTCATTTCTCTGCTTGACGACCCTTCGGAAAAGGTTCGTGCGAGTGCTGCATGGGCGCTCGGCGAGATAGGAGATGCAAGTGCAGTTGAATCTTTAATAAAAGCACTCAGCGACTCTTCCCGCTTCGTTGTGGAGAGTGCGAAAGAAGCTCTTATTAAGATAGGAACTTCCGCCATTCCGCACTTAATAAAAGCGTTTAAGGATGATAATTTGCGCAAAAAAGTGTTGGAAATACTTTCTAAGATGGAAGGTGTTTATGAGCATCTCATTCGTGCTTTAAGCGATAAAAATAAGAAGATTCGCATCTGCGCAGCACAGGTTCTCGCAAAGCGAGGAGGAGAGCATGCTGAGTCCGCAATATCTAATGCACTCGCATCCGAAGAGGATGTTGAAGTGCAACACGCTTTTGAGCATGCTTTAGATGAGCTTAAGAGGAGGAAAAAGGAGGATGCGGAGAGTATTCCGTATGCAAAGCGTCTTGCTGAGGAGGTTAAGAAGAGGATGCAACAGAAGGCAACGCTAATGAGTGGTGGTTTGACATTAGAGAATAAAATGAGAGAGGAAAAGGACAAGAAATTGAATCCATCTCAAGTGCGAATGTTGAGGAATTTGCTGGCAAAAGGCTTCACAGAAGAAGATATAGCGAAGAAAATGGGCATTCTTCATAAGGTAATTGCTGATTTCTTGAAAGAAGAGAGGCGAAGAAAAGTGGGAAAAATGCTCCACATTCACAAAAAGAAAATTTGATTTGCCCTTGCACAGTCTTCACTCTCACCTCCTCTCTGCTCATTGCTTACTGCTCGCCCCTCTCTTACTTATGCTCACATTTCGCTCTCTACGCAGTATTTGCTTCTCGCCGCCGTTGTCGTTGTTGTCGTCGTTGTCGTCGTTGGAGCGGGAGCGTGGAGAGGCAGAAGGGTATCTTCGCTTTGAATGAGGGGATGAGTGAGCCAAATAAAAGTGGAAAAGCAGAGATTTTGCAAATATGGGCAAATAGTTGCAAGTTTTTGCAAGTTATTTGGATAAAAATATTTAACACTTAAGTTAATGAAAGCACCATAGTATTGCATTCGTATTATTTAAGGCAAAGGAAGTGCGGGAGGAAAGAAAAAGCAATAATATTTATATGATTTTGCTTGGGATTTCCTTACAGATGAAGGAGAATAGGACATTAAAGGACGAAGAGGACTACTATATTAGCAGAATGCTCCTCTTTTTTATCCCGTATTTCGTATTTAATATGCTTGATTTGGTCACGACGAAAGTTGCGTTAGCGACAGCGGGCGTGAGGGAACTAAATCCATTTTACCACTTATTTCCGTTTACAGAGCATTTTAAGATATTTGCACCCCTCATTCTGTTCTCTTTGTATGTCCTCTTATACATATTTAGCAGAACGGAAGAGGGTAAAAAGGTGATAGGAGAGAGCAGTTTGCGATGCTTAATGGCTTTATCATTCTTATATTTCATTATTTGCATCAATAATTTGTGTCAATGGTGGCTCGCAATGAAAAAATGAGTGTCCCCAAAGGGTAGAAAAGCAAGGAAAAGTAGATGTATGTTTAAAGTGATGTGAAGAAGAGCAAAAATTTTTAAAATATTTTCAATTTGATTTTCAAATCGGGTAATTTTATAAATTTTCGTGAGAATGAGGATGAGAGGGGGATGGTGGGGCGTTCATTCTTGTTACTATTCTGTGCTGTGCTACTGGTATTGAGCGTTATTTTCACAGTTTCTTCGGGACAGCATCCACTGAAGAAGGACTCGGATGGCGACGGCATCCCCGACGGCTGGGAACTTGAGCATGGACTTGACCCTAACGACGCCTCAGATGCCTCAAAGGATTACAACTACAACGGCTTGACGAACTTGGAGGAATACAAGCGTGAATATGACCCTTTTGACCCTGACACTGACGACGACGGCATCTCAAATCTTGCTGAAACGACGGGAATGTTCGGTTTTCACACTGACCCGCTCTCTGATGACACGGATGGTGACGGCTTGAGTGACCTTGACGAGATTATTGCATACATTGACACTGGAAATGAGACGCAAATGAGCGAAATTCAACCCGAAGAGAACGACAGAGATAAGGTTCGCAGCGAAATTGTTGAGCGGAGCGGGAAAATACCCTCGCTTTACAGGCTTGACCCCACGAATTCAGACACAGACGGCGACGGTCTGAGCGACGGCGACGAGATTAGAGAAGACACAAATCCCACTGTGAAGGACAGCGACGGCGACGGTCTGAGCGACGGCGAAGAGGTCAGTATCTACGGAACAAACCCTGCGGAAGCAGACACAGACGACGACGGTCTCTTGGACGCTGAAGAAATTTACGGCACTTACGGCGTTCGCACAGACCCTACGAAAGCAGACACCGACGGAGACGGCATCCCTGACAAAGAGGAGGTTCTCGGTTTTGAAAATGCGCCG
>Ga0190366_1000226_pt1 | contig 12794 bp, 27 predicted proteins | sample 487218910_MG_FD_169990 | JGI IMG/M metagenome (GOLD analysis project Ga0190366, IMG submission 169990) | Hydrothermal vent microbial mat bacterial communities from Southern Trench, Guaymas Basin, Mexico - 4872-18-9-10_MG | ecosystem: Environmental > Aquatic > Marine > Hydrothermal vents >...
TGCGAAGCTTCCGATGTGGCTTGAATCCAAAGAGGGTAAAATAGACCCTATGCTTAAGTGGTGGGAATTTGGCTACGGCATCTGTCCTGAAAACTGCAAGTGCGGTAGCGACTTGGATTACAGATACATCATCTATCCTGAAGACGGCAAAATAATGCTCAAAATAGAGCGTTTTTCCTACGAAACCATGAGCTTCAAAGAAATCTTTGACGACAAAATAGAGAAGGCGTTTGAGAAGTGGGCAGATAGCGGAGGATGTCATCTGGAGCCTGAGCTGTTCTTCTAACCGCTTACACAACCTCTTTCTCTTCTATTTTTTTCACTTTGGGGGTAAAAAATGATGCGATGTCCATTCTGCGGGGAAAAATTAGATTATGTAGAAGTAGAGTGCTACGAGAAGTGCTTTATGCTGTATAAAGTATATCCTGACAACGACCCACGCTTTCCCTACTTAAGCAATCTCGTATGGGAGGAGGACGAAAGAGAGAGCGTAGACGGTAGCGAGATAAAAGAAGTGAGCTGTCCCTACTGCCACGCAACGCTACCGTTGAAGGCAGAGGATGAAATAGAAGAATTCTTTGATGGTTCTCTCACCATCGCACCGCTCAACGACCCACGCATCCGATTTCTGAACGAGAGGCGTGTGCTTTTCAAAGGAAAACTCTACGAGCTGCGACGAATCCATGAGCTTGTGCGAGACTTTGATGGCATAGTGCGAGAGCCTTTCAGTTATGACGGTGCGGAGCAGAGATTTACGGTGCTTGTGCTGAGCGAGCTCTGACCCCTTCCTTTTATTTTTCCCTTTCTCACTAAATATTTATATACTAAATAACTACGAGAGTGGTGATGCGATATGAGAGCGAGATGGGGGAAGCGGGAGCCGCAGGGATATTACCCTGTGAGCATTCTGCTAACGGCGGAGCAGTATGAGGGCTTACGGCGCCTCGTGGATGAAGGTCGCTACAAGAACCTCTCGGAAGCGCTGCGAGCTGCGGTGGATGCGTTTTTAGAGCATTTGGAGCAGGAGAGGAGTAAGGCGAAAGAAGAGTGAGTTGGGGGTGAGGAAGAATGACCGAGAGAGAATTAGAAAAAATACTTGATAAATTAGAAAGTGCGAAGGAGGTGAGAGTCGTAACTGAGAGCGTGGCACAGGGGGAGAACTACATAGATGCGTTCGGAAATCTGAAGACCGTTGCAGTATTTGTCGACTTCTTAGTGATTGAAGTTGATGGCGAAGAGTTCACCTTCAAGATTGAGAGCGATGAAGATGACGAGAGAGCTGAAGAGATCTCAGACAGAATTCATGAGAAAATCGCCGACATCGTTGCTGAGAAAGTAGAAGAGCAATTTCAGGTGGACGAGTGGGACGGATGCTGCGACTTTGGATGCTGCCTATTCTTTCTGAGCAATGGCAAAAGGTACCGTGTCCGATTCGCTCATTTCTATGATACTAACACAACACACTACAAAGCGAATGGTGCAAAATACACACTCGAAGACTTCACAGTAGAGAGGGAAGAGTAGAACAACCTTAATCAGCAATTTCCCTTTATTTTTTCATTTTTGGGGGTGAGCGAGATGGGTCTGCGAGAAAGAGCAATTAAGGCGTATGAGGAGGAGAAAAAGAAGTATGGAGAGTATGAGAAACAAAAGGCAAAAACCTTCGCAGAGTGGAGAGCAAAAGAGTTTGAAGAAATCTTCGGCGTCAAGCCTGACAAAGTCCAACCAGTATCGCTTTACGAATGCCTTATTGAGTGCGATGGTTTGACTTTCAGAGTGCGTGCAGCTCCGTATAGAGACATATTTGAGGTGAGCGTTCAGTGCCCCCAGTGCCACAACCCGTTTTTCATAGAGGTGGACTCTTTAAGCAGTTTGGGCGAAGCGCTCTCCAACCCAGCAATAAAATGCTCCAAGTGCATGAATTCATCCGAGCCTTCCGAGCCGAGAAAGCCAAGCGTAGAGGAGCAAATCGTCCAGAAACTCCGAGAAATTCTTGACCTGCTCAAAGAGGAGTGAGCTGGAGTCGTAAAGGTGAGGGAAATGGAGTTTGAAGTAGAACCGTGCCTTGAGCCGAAATACTGTGCTGTGTGCTGGTGGTATGTTAAGGCAAAGCAAAGGCGCAGACGCCTCAACCATGCAGATGTCCTCTTGAATGGTGTGCCTGTCTGCGAGGAACACCTCCCAGAACTTCTAAAAGACCTCTTCTATGTCGGCGCAGTAATTTGCGACTTCTTTGAAAATCGGCGGGAAGAGCTGGAGAGGGAATTAAGGAGAGAAATAAAGTGCGAAGGCACAGGTCAGTGGAACCTACGAGCACGCCTTAAGGTTACGATAAAAGAGCAGTCAGAAGAAGGGTGAGAGCGATGGAAGAAGACGAAGTCGTCTTATACATCTGCAAGAAATGTGCAAAGGAATTCTACTGCCCCGACGACACTGCGAACTTTTGCCCATACTGCGGGGGCTCTCATATAATCCGTCTGTTCCTCGTTGATGCTGTTGTAATGACAAGAGAGCAGTGCAGTTTGAGCGGATAAACACTCTTCTCTCCTATTTTTTCCTTTGCTTGGGGTGGGAGGAAAATGGAAAGAAAGGCAAGACGGATGAGCGGATTAGAGCTAACACCTATTGCCGCAGAGCATGTGGAAGCAACATTTATCCTCATTCCGAGAGAAATCAGAATTCTTGAGACTGCTTTCGCACAATCATTAGAAGATTTCGTGAGATACCTCAATGTTTTCGGCATTCCTTGCGCATTCTATTTAGAGGCAGGTGTGGTTCCTACTGCCGCTAAAGGAATTGTCTTCGCAGTGGGTAGAGGTCAAGATTTCTACGAAAGTCTCGTAGAAGGAAGACTGATTATACCTCTCTTAGTCGTCGCAGAGATGGAAAATTACACACCGAAGATAGAGCACGGAGGCGTTCAGATAGATGTCTTCCGTGTGGAAACGCACCCGCTCATGGCGACAGTTGCACAGATAGCTGCTGCTTTGTTACGCATAGGCAGAGGTGAGGTAGAAGATGGAGGCGATAGCTGAGGAAGACATAGAAATAGAGGGCGAAGATGCAAACAACAAAACCATCAAAAAGTTAGAAGAGCTGAGAGACGAGCTTGTGATGCTTGAAAGGGATTTGGAGGATTTGAAAGAGAACACAGGCATCGGGATGGACAACATCATCAGAACTCTTAACATCGTCTTAGACACTATTGAAGAGCTGGAAGAGAAAATAGAGCACCTTGAGACAAGATTTCAGAACTTCTTGGACAACTTCCCATACATACTGCCACCATAACCACCTCTTCCCATTTTTTCCTTTTGGGGGTGAGAGGGCATGGTAGCATCAAAATGGGAAATCGCATTCGCAATCGCTTACCCACCCATTACTGGCGCCTTGATCTTCTTCCTAAGCAAGACGGATATGCTCGACTCAGCGCTTTGCGCAATTATATGGACTCTTCTCTGGTGGTTCGCCTTCGCTGTGGCTGGAGCGTTGGAAAGTTTTCATTAGGGGGCGAGGGATAATGGGAAAGATAGTTAAGACGATTTTGAATCTGCTCATCCCAACGACAGTAGTGCTCGCTTTAGGGTATCTGCTCAAACCGAAGACTGTTGGGGAAATACTCTGTTTTCTCGCAGTAGCGGTGTGGCTTTGGCTCTTGGTGTTTCGCTGTTTGCCGAGCGATTTCTGAGTTAGGATGACGCACCTCTATTTTTTCCTCTTTGGGGGTCTGCATGAGTGTGATGAACAAAAAACTGCAAATATCAACTATAAATAGATTATTGGCGAGGAAAGGGATTGCCACAGACACGGTGGATTTAGAAGCACTCGTGGACGAAAACCTTTCACTGCCTGAAAACATAGCAAATGTGGAGAAGGAGTTGGGCTTTCAGCTCAGAGCTTCGGATGAGGATGTGGCGGAGGTGATGCAGGATATGGAAGATGTCTATCAGACGCCTGAAAGCATTAATGAGGAAATTGAAGAGACTTATGAGGATGCGAGACGAGAGCGTGAGCTGCTACTGTCGCAGGAAATAGACATGCAATTGGAGAGTGCGACGAGAGATGATCCCTTCTTCTTCGCAAAGTATTTCTTTCCCGACTTAGTGGGCAAGCAGTATGATGATGTGCGACGCTCTGCGTTGCTCTGCGCTGCAACCAGTGGCTTTGAAACGGGCAGGGTTCGTAGAAGATTGCACATGTTGCTCGTAGGGCCACCAGGCTGTGGCAAAACTGAAATCCTGCTGTGGTTCAACAGGCATCTGAACGCTCACTTCGTGAACGCTGAATTCGCCACGAAAGTCGGATTGAGTGGAGATGCTCGTGGCGGAGAGGTAACGCCAGGAGCGCTTGCAGAGGCGGATGGCGGAATTATATGCATAGATGAGCTTGACCGCCTCGCCCACAACGACCAGAATGCACTCTTACAGGCGATGGAAGAAGGCACATACATCGTCGTAAAAGGAAAGCACAGGCAGAGGTTGCGAGCAAATGTCGTCGTCATAGCGTCTGCAAACGAGAAGAAGAAAATTCAGAAACCTCTCTTAGACCGCTTTGATTTCGTTCATGAGCTCAGAACGCCAACGAGAGAAGAGCGCATGAAGACGGTGCCGACACTTGTTGAGACCTTCTTCTCGCAGACATCGTCGCAAGAGAAAGTGCTTCGGCATTATCTGAATTTCGTGCAAAACTACGAGCCGAAAGTCGGCGATGAAGTGAAAGAGCGGATTTCAAAGCTCATAATGACTTACATCCGTATCGCAAAGTCAGACATAACGCAGTTCTCCTATCGCTCTTTGGAGCTCTCAATTCTGCGGGTCGCTTACGCAATCGCAAAACTGCAAAGAAGCGACCTTAAGGAAGAGCATGTGAATCAAGCGATAAGCCTCAAAGACCCTGAGTATGCTGCGGAAGTGGAAGCAGTTCTGAAGGCTCACGAAAGCGGTCTGCTGGCGTAACTCTCTTATTTTTTCCTTTCCTTTTTTAGTTTGGGGGTGGCGAGAGTGGGGGAGAGAGATGCGCTAAAGGAGGGAGGCGTCGTAGAAAAGCTTGCGGAGTTGATTGAGGAGAAGGAAAAAATTGAGAGGGAGACCAGAGAGAGAGCAAAGAAGACAAAAGAGCTGAAAACTCTTAAGGAAGCTTTACTTCCTATAAGCAGGTTCGTGGAGCGCATTGAGGCGAGGCTTGAGGACAAAGAGCTCTATGTCTTGGTAGTGCCGAAAGATTCTCCGTGTATAGAGACCAAAACACCTCTTGAGTATAGGGCAAGACTTACTCCTGATGAGCTGAGAAAATTAGATACCACAGAGAAAGAGTATGCCAAAATAATTCTTGATCGTTTTTACAGAGAGTATTTAGCGGCACCTGCAATCCTCACTTTTGAAGGGCTGACCTCAAAGCTGGGTAGCGCACTGCGAGGTAGGGAGGTGTTTATGGCTTTATGCCAGCGTGGCTCTCCTTATCATTGCAGTATCCTCCGAGCGTTCCTCGCAGGATTAATAGATAAGATACTCGGAGAGTGGGATGCAGGCATCAGAAGATATATGGTAGAAGATGTTAGAGCGGCAGGATTCAAAACACTTGCACATATACTTTCTGAGTTGCCTGCCGAACTATCAGACGATGAGCGCACAATTATCGGAGAGGCAATAAACGAAGGTATAAAGGAAATTCTCGGAGGATATGCGACCTTATATATGAGGCCCGAATATATGACTGAAGGTGATGTTCAGAAGTCTTGGGAAGTTATAGAGAAAGCCTGCAAAGAGCCTTTGTATGCTCTCGTGCCAGAAGATGTGGATGAAACACCTATCTTAGAAGCTCTAAGAATGGTCTCACGTAGAGTTCCATCTCTCGCCCCGTTGGTTGCAGCAGGTTATGAGGAAGAAGTAGAAGAGATAAAACGAAGGCTCTCAGCGCTTGAAGAGGAGCGGAGAAAGCTTCTTGAGAAGGTGAGAAAATATGAGAGAGGAGCTAAGTGAGGCAGAAAAAATATTAATTGAAAAAATAAGAGAGGATAAAATGTTAAGGAGGGCTGTTTTCCGCTACTTCGAGGCCATGTCTGGTATCAAATTGCCCGACGACGAGGTCAAAGAAATCTCTCTGTAGCCTATGCAGGACGTGTGCCGAACATCCGTGATGCCCACGCAGTCACGAAGTCTTCGGTTGTCTTCGCCCTCTTTGCAGCCTGTAGGCACTTGGCGACCTCTATCGCAGGCCCCTCTTCTGCCTTCTTACCACACTCGTAATACTTATCCGCCCCTCCGATTCTATTAATGCCGCTCCTGTATTTCTCTACTGCTATCGTCCTACTAACGACCACTTCCCCTCATCACCTCCTATTTTCCTCTTCCTCAACAAGATATTTAAACTTTGTCGGACAATTTATGAGTAATGAAAATCAAGGTCAGCTTTCGGCTTGAACTTCCTTTATACAGGGAGCTCAGAGAGACTGGAGAGGAGCTTGGCTGGAGTTTCAGCGATGTTCTGCGTTATTTGCTCGCAGTCTCATACTCTCTATTGAGACCTGATGTGAAAATCAATGCCGACAAACTTCTATATTACGTTATGGACGAGGTGGATGAAAGCGGGCAAATTGAGTGCTGGAAAGTTGTCCGCTTCTTAGCGCCGAGAGCCATCAGAAAAATTGAAGAGATTGAGAGACGACGAAACCGGGAGATTTGATTGCTCTCAACTTATCAATCGCTCGCAAAGCTTTCTTTTCATCATCTCTTTGACTTCTTCCGGCGCTTCAGCACCGACCATCTTCTCAGCGAGACGTGTCGCCCATGCAGCACGCATGCATGCCTCTATTGCCTCTTTGCGAAGGCTCTCGTCGGTTATGGGATTACCGAGTTTATGTCCTGTCGCCCTCTCAAATTCCTCCATAAACTCTTTAGGGACGTGAACCCAAAGATCCTCTGTAAGCGCACGATATGCTCCTTCTTCTTCAGCGCACTCCTCTCTAACGAGCTCCATCGCTGCAAGAAGCGCATTAACACACCTTTTCGTCTCCACCATCTCATCACCCCCTTAATCTCCTTTTGATTTCTTCTTTTATTTCTTTTTTCGTCTGCCCGTCAAGTTCCCACCACGAATCTCTTATGGCTCGCTCTTCCATTATGGCGCGCGCTAACTCCGCTCTTTTGAGAAGTTCTGTTTTTTCCTCCAAACTCTTCAACAATTTATCGAGCTCTCTTTGACAAAGCGGGCACCTCACACTTATCTTCGCAAGCTCAAGCTCTTTGCGAGCTCTATCAAGTCTTGCAATAAAATCACTTTCCTCTATTGAGGTTCTTTCCTCCTCTAAAGCCTCCACCAGCTCCGCAACCGCAAGCAGCAGCTCATCGTCCATCTCTTTTCCTAATGCGCACTAATGTAAAAGTTTTTGCTGCAACGCTCCGCACTGCGTGCTAACGCTCAGGCTTCTGAGAAGGTTACACCTGTTATCTCTACTCTCCGTGTGGGCGCTATAATCTCTACTGCATCGGCTATTTTGAGAGAGTCTAAGTAATAAGTTGTTCCCTCCACACTCAATATAAGAACTACGCCCGCATCTATTTTAGTTCCCTCAGACCACTGGTTCGCAGGAACGGCAGCCCCGGCATCTAAAGTTGCTGATGTCCCTGGATTTAGTGTTAAATCCCTTTCCCTCATGTGCCAGTCATTGCACTCTGAGAACCATGTATTAGCATCCTCCTCTGGATTGCCTGATGAGTCTGAGAGTGTATCTGCATACATAACCATAACGGTAAAAGTCCCGCTCACAGTTCCCGACCCTGTGTTCTCGAAAGTTACGCTCGCCTTGATACTTTTATCTGAAGGTATCTGCACCGTAGCACCGACAGGCGCAGGAAGCTCGCTGCCAGCAGCACTGAATGTCGCCCCTCCTACGCCTAACTCCTTAAGCCTGCTCCTTCTCACGACCGACCTCACGACCATTTCTACCACCCCCTTGCCCGCATCCTATGCACTCTGCGCACCTTGCGGGCTTCACGCCGTTATCTTTGCGAACGCAAGGTATGAGAGCAACCCAGTCACCATACCCGTAGCACTTGCAACCCCTACGATGACCAATGCTTTCTGCCAGTCATCCATCTTCGATATTTTCTCCGCTCCGCCTACGAGACCTATGCCCACTAACGCTCCGCCGATTGCTCCTGCAACCCCTCCAGTTAGACCAATAGCCTGCTCTCTTGCCAGTGCCATTTCCTTTGAAATTCTCTTATCTTTATAAATACTTTTTGCCTCGTAGCATGCTCGCACAACACACAGACAAAAACTTTATTTTTTAATGGCAAACATTCAAATATGGCGCTGAAAGTTGAGCAGCAGCAGAAGATCTTTAAACTTCTTGCAGAGGGAAAACGCATAAAAGAGATAGCGAAGGAAGTCGGCTGCTCAGAAAATACAGTCCGACGCTACAAGAAAGAGTGGGAGCAACTTCGTGAGAAAGGGCAAGGAGGCACAATAGAAATAGCGGATAGGGGAGAGGGCGTAAGGCGTGCAGGCACGCTGAAAGCGCTTCAAGAGGGCAGAGGCACGAACATCTTGGATCTTGCACGAGATGAAACGCAAGTGATGGAAATCGGCGCCTCCGCAGGTGCTGTCGTTGCGGGAATGCTTGACGACTTCGCAAGCGCTTTTGACACTACAAAACCAGTGAATGTGCGCTTTGCGAAGGCGATGCGAGGCTCTTTAACGGCATCCTCGCTTCTATTTGCAGCATCGGAGTTCTTCAGAAATGTCCAGCGAGAGCGGAAGAGGCGATTGGTCGTGAAGGCATCTGAAACAACCAAAGAAGAACTTAAAGAAAAAATCATGGATGTCGTGCTGAGCGATAAGCACAGGGAGATGAGCGTGGATGAAATCGTTGAGGCTGTCGGTGCTGACGAAAACAGAGTGATGGGGGCGATTGAAGAGCTGATAAGAGAGGGTCGCTTAGAGGTAAGAAGTTAAGAGAAAATCTAAGAGAAAATCAGCGAGAGGAAAGCGATACAGTATGCCTGCGCAGCTCACTCCACTCACTTTTCAGTGGCAGCAGGTGATAGGCATCAAAGAAGAAGGGCATCTCTATGGTGTAGCCGTTATAGGTGACGGTATATTCCCCTGCTGTGACTAAATCATAAGACATCCAAGCGTAGCCGTCTTCGCCCCAGTCTTCTCCCCAAGAGTTTCGCAGTTCCAGCGCCTTTTTGTCGTCATCGTAGCCGACGAGAACTATGGCATGGAAACCTGCGATGCTTTCGCCCTCAGAGGGCGGATGCTCATACACTCCGCCAGAATACGAGAAGAAATCATTGAACACAATCATGCCTGCTAAAACAGGGGCGACATAAATCGCATTCTTTAACGCTTTGAGGTCAAGCGTGTTTATCGCAACCGCATCCTTTATCCTGTTGAGAGCGGAGAGCTCGCTCCATCGCTCACACCACAGAGAGCTTTCCTCGCCGAACTTTGAAGGAGGGTCTTCGCACACTTTACTGTAAGGATGGCAGTCTTCACGAGGAATTCCTAATAATATGAGCGTGTTAATAATGAATGAGAAATAGCGCCCTGCCTGTCTGCACGACGATGATGTCTGATTTTCCTCGTGGGTGGAGATCTCATAAAGCAAAGCCTCTGATAAATCATATTCTTGCGGCACTTCCGCTCTCTTCCGCTTCTGAAACTCCATGATTGCGGTTGCGGCGAAAGCAGCGCAAGATTGCACACTGCCTTGATTCTTCACCCCGCTCATCTGCTCTCGCCACGAAAACGACGGGGGGATTTCCTTCGGAAGTCCTATAAAAATTGTTCGCTCCAACTCACTCATTGTTCCACGGGAGTTCCGCAAGGCCCACCACTCAGCGTGAAAGAGATGTCTTTTGTGTTATTTGCTCCGACGAAATATGCCTCGCCACATTTTAATGGGAAATCTTCATCAGCGGGATAACATGTTGATTTTCCAGTCCCGCTCTCGTATTTGCAGACATACGCAGGATTTTCCAGCATGTTGTATATGTCTGACGCCTTCTTACCCGTGATAAACGGAACGCCTATAAATATCACATTTGTCTGCGCACCCGCTGCGGGCAAAGTGTAAGTGTGTTTTGTTACTCCTCTACCTTCAATTTCAAGCTCACACTCTTTTTCGCAAGCAATTAGGTAGCCCTCATAGGGGGTGATGCTGAAGTCATAAATCGGAGGCATTTCCGAACTATATGTCGCCCATGACTGCGACTCAACATCCCATCTGCTTATTTGTAAGGCTTTACCACCAGCTCTACTAATTGCATCTAACAAGTCCGAAGCCTTCATTGAGGCGGAGAGAGGCATTGAGACATAGTTCCATCCTTTTACGAGACTCAGCGTGAACTTCCTTCTTTGTGGTGCCGCTGCACCTTCCCTTGTGAGGAAGTAAAGGAGTGCTCCTGCGCCTGCTCCTGCGCATGCCCAAATCAAGATGTCTCTTGCCTTCATCTCACACCCTCCATTTTCTCCTTCAGCTCTCTCATCCTTTTTATTTTTTCAACTTCTTCCGCCACGACCTCCTCAACGGACTCTTCAGGCGAGAGATACCGCACATAGATTTTCTGCTCTTCTACCTCTGGCGGTTCAGGAATGAGTCCCAGTGCTTTCTTCCGCCCGTTCATCCTCAATTCTCACCTCTACAGATATATACGATGACATAACATAAGAAACTGTCCAATGCACAGACTCTTCAGGCGTAGTGTCCTCACCAGGTAAGATTACTGTTGATATGCTGCCACCGACATCACTATCAACAATCGCTCTTATGAAAGAAGTCTCTGAGGGTTTAACAATAATCTGCAAATACACAGGGTCGCCTTCTGACGCCTCTGTGATTCTGTTCAAGCCTTCTTCGTCGCTTGAGAAATAGACCTCGCTGCTGAAAGGTGCGAACACCGTGACCGATAGAAGATTTGACATCATCTCATCCCGCCCTCTCTGATTATCCCATGCACGCTCCAAATTACAAAAGTGCTGAACGCTGATAGACATGCGCTTGTTATCGCAAGCGCTGGCAGATTTATACCCGCTTCTTCACGCACTTTCCATAAAATTATAGTGTTCATCCCGCTGATGACCGCAGCGGTTGCCGCAAGCGCAACGGGTTCGGAGACCATTTTCTCCCCCCTTAATCAGAACCGCTCTCCCCGCTCTATCATCAAACAGTAATCTTCATATAGGCCCGTCCCACATGCGAACCTTGTCCGTGTATCGTAAGTCACAGCAGTTATATCTTTCACGACTTTGCCAACGCTCTCTAAACGCTGATAGAAGTTAAACTCCTCTTTGAAGGTCTCAGAGAAGCTGAACTGATTTATGTCCTCACGCCATCCGCCCGCTGCGAACCAAGCCCACCGCCTTATCGCAGCGTTGTCGCCCCAGATGTGCTTCTGCAATAAATCTCCCCAGAGATTGCCCATCTTGAAGAAGATGTTGCGGGCTGGTGAAACAATTTTCGCACCAGTAACGGCGACGACCTCAGGATCTTCAAAGTGCCTCAGAAGCATGTTCAACCATCCTTCGGGGTAAAACTGCGCAGCATCCACAGTCACTATAATGTCGGCATCTGTGCTCTTCGCTCCGATGTTGCGAGCCGTGAATAAGCCACGAGGCGCATATATCACTCTGTCAACATATTCTTTTGCGATTTCTACCGTTCTGTCTTCGCTGTATGAATCAATTAGGATGAACTCTATGTTCTCCGGATGATATTTCTTGTATAACGGCTGCGAGACTATGCTGTCTAAAGTTATTCCTACATAGTTCTCTTCGTTGAGCGTTGATAGCTGAATGCTCACCTTCACTCCGTCAAGGATGACATCAGGATACCATTTGAGTTTCAGTGGGAACTCCATGTGCGTCTGAAGATAATAAGTGCCTATTGCGAAAACGGCGCATCCCGTGAGTGTGCCTACGGCAGCACCTGCGGCGCTCACCATCTTTCAATATAGGTAAGAGAAGTAAAAAATTTATTCTTCTGCCACTTCGCAATAAACAAAATGTTCTCCTTTGCTCAAATTTAAATCTGCAACTGGAACTTTAATGGTTTTCGTGCTTTCCGCCTCTACGGTATCTGAGACTGTATGGACAAGCGAGCCATCGGCATAGATGTTTATTTTGACCTCTCTCGCAACCGAGCTTTTGTTTCTCACTTCTATGTTCAAATCGGCAGGGTCTTTATAGGATGAGAAATGCACTTGCACGATTTCCACCATGCCTTTTGCCAGCACTTTTATCGTCCCGACCTCCGTCTGCGTCATTTCTCACACCGTTATCTCGCAGAAATCTCCTTGAATGATGTCTCTCAAGGTTTGGTCTCTGTCACCTGTTATGTCAATATGTCCTATGATGTCTGGATAAGAGTCGCAAGCGTCATCATAAGCGTCTCCTATTTTCTTATCTCTGTTCTCGTCCAAGTCTTTGAGAAATGCAGGATACCACTGGTGAAATGCCGACCAAGATACGCCTGTTGTATTTTTTAATCCAATCACGGTTGTCTTCCCGCTCTGACCTTTTCTGAATGCATATTCAAAAGTATTTTCGCCTGTGAAGTCCATCGCACCGCAGTGCCCAAGAAACACAAACCTCATTCTGCCTCTGTCTGCCAGAAGTCTCTCAACAACTAAATCGCACCAATCGGCAACCTTATGATCGCATATATCTTTGTGTGTGCCTTGTTCGTTCCCTAACCATGCACTACAATAATCTGCCTTTCCCGTTATTTCATCTCCAAAACAACCCCCGTGTGCAAAACAAGCGTAAAACTTGCATTTAGGGTCTTTTAT
>Ga0190366_1000227_pt1 | contig 12742 bp, 11 predicted proteins | sample 487218910_MG_FD_169990 | JGI IMG/M metagenome (GOLD analysis project Ga0190366, IMG submission 169990) | Hydrothermal vent microbial mat bacterial communities from Southern Trench, Guaymas Basin, Mexico - 4872-18-9-10_MG | ecosystem: Environmental > Aquatic > Marine > Hydrothermal vents >...
TCATTATATTTATCCAATATATTCATGAGGTTTAATAGAGGTATCTCAGCTTCTCCTCTAACAACCGCATCTATAAACTTCATTTTCTTAATAATTTCAGTATGAAATATAGTAGCAGTTAATCCTCCTAAAATAACTATAGAATCTGGATGAAACTTTTTACATAATTTACAAATTTCAATTGCTCCCTGTGAATGTACAACCCAATGAAGACCAACTGCATAAACTCTAGCCTCCAATGTTTTTAGGTGTTTTTCTACATCGAAGAATTTATCGAAAACCATTCGGTCAGCAAGGTTATCTATAATAACACGATACCCGTTCTTATCAAGGTAATCAGCTATACTAAACATTCCAATTGGGGGAATTATAAATTGATCAGTACTTTCTCTAACTGTATAGGCAATGGGACCTGGAAAAATTATTTTCTTTCTAAAATCATAAATAGCTGGAGGATGGATTATTACGATATCAAGCATTTTAATCACCAACTAATTATAATATTCTTACTTGTCAAGTATTTCATGGCTAGTAATTAATAGAATTAGAGCTATCTATAATAACAATTTTGAATATATAAAGTTTTATATTGAAATGGAGTATCTCTTAATGTTTTATGATGAAAGATATAGAGAAAGTTAAATCTCTTTTAATGCGTTCTCTTAAAGGACGAGAAAGAATGTACTCACTTCTAGGTAGGGTTTATGAAAAAGAAGTTGATAAAGATTTATTGAGTAATTTGCTTAATCAAAGAGAACATTTACTAAAACACAAATTAATTGGAGATGTAGACTCTAATGTTGAAGATGGATTCGAGGAATTATATGTTTACCTCAATAAGTTAGATAGTGGGAAGATAGATCAAGCCTTACTTGAGCTTGCAGTTGATTACGCAAGTTTATTTCTAGGAGTTAAGTATGCTCGTGAGAAAAAAGGAATTCCTCATCCGTCAGAATCTGTTTACCTCACTGGATATCTATATCAAGATGAAAGAGATCAAGTTTTAGATATGTATGTAGAAGAGGGACTTGTAAAATCTCCAGATTTCACAGAACCTGAGGATCATGTTGCGTTAGAAATGTATTTCATGGCACATTTATGTAGAAAAGCTATTAAGCAATTAGAGTCAGGAGAGCTAGAAAATTTGAAGAAAACTCTCTATACTCAGAAGAAGTTTTTAACTGAACATATATTGAAGTGGATTCCTAAACTTGCTGATGATGTTATTCAAAATGCTGATACTGAATTTTACAAAGCTTTTGGGAAAATAACTAGAGGATTTATAAGAATTGAGAAAGAGATTATTGAGAAACTTATAGACTACGCTAATCTACTGATTAAATAAAAGAATTACCAGTTAAATTAGAATTAGGTTGATAATTTAAAAAATAAAAAAGATATGGGAAGTTAAGGACTTTTTACTTTTTCTCTTTGGTTAGAAATACGTCTCCAACGTTTACGTCTTTCTCTGTGGTGAAGACTCCTATAATCTTCTCTTTATAACCTTCCTTTTCAACTTTCAGTAGGTATTTATGATTCCACTCTAAATCCGTAAACCAGAAGTCACCGAATTCATCGGTAGTTGCTTCGAATTTGCTCCCAGTATAAAGGTCTAGTGCGGTAATCTTAGCCCCGATAACTACTTCCTTATCCTCTGGATCAACTATACAGCCACCTATAAATGGTTTTGGTAAGTTTAGGTAAAATACTCTTGGCTTAGTGTTATACTCTGGATGTAGTACCTGTGCATCTTTAAGTAATTCTTTAATCTTTGGATCGTCTTCATCACCAAATATTATTGCTTCTGATGGACAGACATCATAGCATCTAGGACCATATTTCCAGTCTTTATCATCTAGTAGGTGTGCACAGAATGTACATTTCTGTGCAATACCTAATTCTTCATTAAAGTATATTGCGTTGTATGGACATGCATCCATACAGAGTGGTTTTGAACCTACAGATTTACATCCATCACATTTATTTGGATCAATTAATACTATTCCATCTTCCCTCTTAACTATAGCATTTACCGGACAAGCCTTAACACAGGGTGGATTATCACAGTGCATGCATGGAATTGGGAAATATGTTACCTTAACTTTAGGTATAGAACCTCTTTCTACCTTGTCAACTCTCATCCAGAAATGGCCATATTCAGGCTGTGGCTTTGAATATGGACTCCAATCATTCTCTACAAACTCATCTTTACATGCAATTACACATGACATACATCCAGTGCACTTACTTACATCAATAATCATAACTTTACCTGCCATATTCTCCACCTCCTACTCAGCTTTTTCTACAAGATATGTTTCTAGGGTTGGTCCTGTGATTGGATGCATATGCTTCTTCTGCATCTCTGGATACTTCTTCATTAACTCATTAACATCGACTTTCTTAATTGCAACGTGGAACCCTGAACAAATCTGCTCTGGAATTCTAATTTCTTCTCCAGGTTTGTATTTCTCAGCTGATGATGGAGCTATTAGATCTACTGCTCCACCTCTATCTAATCTATCCTCAATACTTATTAAGTCAACTCTAGAACCATGTTCTATCAATACAGCGCCTGGCTTAATTCTCTCTGTAACAACTACTCCAGCTAGTATTGAACCTATGTCATTATAGACCATTACTACATCTCCAGTTTTTACTCCTAGTTTCTCAGCATCTGATGGATGAATCCAAACTGGCTCATATAGATAGCCATCTGGTCCACGTACCTTATATAACTCTCTTAGCCACATGTTATCGTCTCCCTGAGCATGGAATCTATATCTTGGATGGTTAGCTACTACTAAGAATGGATACTTCTCAGCTTTCGGTGAGGTCGGAAGCTCATCGTGCTCAACCCACTTAGCAACTGGAGGCCTCTCTGGATCATCTGGAGCATACTCAAGTGCATAGTTGGAGACGAACTCAAACTTCTTACTTGGAGTTTCTAAGCCAGATCCTCTCTTATAGAACCACGTAAAGAAGTCTCCATAAACCTCGAAGTCATTCTGCTTCTTAATTTCAGCCCACTCCTCCCATGTTGGACATGGATATATAAAGACCTTCCTCTTCTTTAACTCCTCCCAGCTAATCTTATACTTCTTATAAGCTAATGACCCTTCATATGCATTTCTTGCAAACTCCTCTGGATCTGGGAATGCTTCTAATAGCTCGGGTTTATTGAACTCTTTCGCTAACCTCTCAGCAATCATCTTATGAATTTCATAATCACTCTTAGATTCTCCTATTGGATCAACACATTTATCATGGTAACCAACTGCTACTATATCCATACGAGAGATTGATAATACATCTGCTACTTCAAAGTCTGTTAATGCTGGTAAAACTAGATCTGCGAATAATGCATCGTTTTCAAGCCATGGATGGATAACTACGTGGAATTCTATCTTTGGACTTCTAAGTGCTTCTATAAACTTGTATCCATGCCAACATGTAGTGTAGCATCCATTCTCATTCCAAATCATCCTAATACCTGGATGATCATCAGTTGGTGGATATCTATATTTCTCGAAGAGGTCCTCGGTAGCGTTAACCTGTGCTCCACAACACCACCACTTGATTGGTGGATTTAAGATAGCATCTGGAACTAGAGTCTTGATAAGTGGGATTCCCTTTGGTGGTGGTGGAACTATAGCATATCCAACAGCTGGATGAGTTAATCTTCCACCGATCTCCACATCTAAGTACCTTGGTAGTGCTGGAACGTGACTGATTAAGAAGCCTCTACCTAAACCGATTGTAGAGAAGTAGAATCTAAAGAATGTTCTTCCAGGCTTTCCTAGTCCCTGCATCGCAAGACAATACGCCTCTAGCCTTGCAGGTAAATGACTCATTTTACCTCTAACTTTTGGCCCACCGAAGTGTACTGCTATAGAAGTTCTCTTCTTAGCCCATGCTCTTGCTAATGCCTTAATTGTCCATTGTGGTATGCCAGTTATCTTCTCCGCCCACTCCGGAGTTTTTGGTATACCGTCATCTTCTCCTAAAACATGTTTCTTAAACTCCTCGAAACCTACACAGTACTTCTCTACATACTCCTTATCATACAAGTCCTCAGTAATCCATACATACGCAATTGCAAGATATAATGCTGCATCAGTATTTGGATTAATGGGGATCCATTTATCAGCGTGAATTACTGTTGTATAGTTAGCATCTGGAGCTATAGCTACAATCTTTATTCCAGCTTTCTTAAGGAAACGTATGAAGTGTGACTGGATCTGACCGCCGAATCCTGGTGAAGTTGTTTCTGGATCACAACCAGTAAATATCGCTAACTCGGTATATTGTAGTACATTATCCCATACACCATCCTGATATGGCTCACCAACAGTTGGATCGAACCCCCAAGCAAGTTTTGCCCCCCAGTAATAACCCTCCCAACTATCTGGGTTTCTAACCTGATGAGTCCAGCCCATATCTAATTTATCAAAGAGATATCCACCATAATAGTGACAACAATGTGTGAAACCTGGCTGTCCATGCCCCTCAGCCTGTACTAGTACAGGCTCTAAATTACCGTACTTCTCTTTTATCCTCTTAATCATGTCAACAACTATATTAATAGCTTCATCCCAGCTTATCCTCACAAATCCAGATTTACCTCTATTTTGTGGATTTGGATTGTCGGGGCTCCAATCAACCCTCTTTAATGGATATTTTACTCTAGATGGAGAGTAAACACGTTTCTTATATGCAAGCCAGAGTAATTCAGGTACTCTCTTTTTAGATTCGATCTTAAATGTACCTCTATCAGTCTTTATCTCCCATGTTCTGAAGTCTTCGGGTAGGTGGAAGGGTAGACATCTAATTATTCTTCCATCCTTGATATGCACTTCTAGTGGTGGTCCTGAGGATACATAGCCAGCTGAAAGTGTAGCTACATACTCTATTCTTACTCCATTTTTAACATTTTTAATTTCCTCCTTAGAAGCCTCCTTGAGAGGTCCTGACGAACCACCATCTGGAAAAGCATCAACTACTAAATCGTAGAATTCCAAGTAATTATCCACTATAAGAACACCTCCATTTAACCTAAACTAAAAACAAATTTGCATTTCTTTCTATTTAGTATAATATATACTAAAATATACATAAATATACATAGTATATTTCTAGAATATTAAAGTTAAGCATTACATCTATTAATAGATTTTCCCCATCTTTAGGGGTGGTGAAGGAACCTATATGGCTAAGGAAAAGTCTTCTATTGATGAAAACAGAAGAACTGCACTAAAAATAATTACTGCCGCATCCGTAGCTGCATGTTTCGCTAGCTTTCTTAATGTTTTAAAATCATTAGGAACAGCGCAAATTTCATTTCCACCATGGCCTAGAGTTAAGGTAATTAACATTAAGGATCTTAAGGTCGGCGAGCCTGTACAATTTAATTATCCTTTAGAAGAGACACCCGCTATAATTATTAAGCTTGGTAAACCTGTTCCAGGTGGGATTGGTCCAGATAAGGATATAGTAGCATACAATATTATTTGTCAGCATTTAGGTTGTATAGTTAGATTCTATAAAGCTGATGACCCAGAAAATGTATATAAGGGTAAGAATGTATTGTACTGCCCTTGTCATGGTGGATGGTATGATGCTGAGGATAGAGCGAGGGTACTAGCTGGACCTCCACTCTGTGAATTACCTATGGTAAAGTTAGAGTTAGATGAAGAGACGGGGGATATTTATGCTATTGAGATGCTTCCGCCTGCAATATTTGGTAAAGGTCCTACCCCATGTCACTCTGACCCCCGCTGGGATCTAATTGGTGGTGAACTTGTCGGGGGAGAAGAATAAAGAAGAAGGTTATATTAGGAAATTTGTAAACTGGATTGATGAGAGATTTGGATTTTCAAAGACTATTCTAAGACCGCAACCTAGATACTCGCTTCACCCACTTTATTGGTTGGGTGCACTAGCATTTACAGCATTCCTTATACAGGGATTCTCAGGTATGCTACTATTACAACACTACCGCCCAATTGTAGATCAAGCCTATGAATCAGTATCTATGATTAGAGATATGGTTCCATTTGGAAGAACATTAGCTACCTTACACTTATACTGTGCATACTCAATGATCATTTTTGCATTTTTACATCTTGTAAGGGCATACTTCCTTAAGCAGTATACTAGACCTAGAGAGCTCATGTGGATTGTAGGTGTATTAATGGGATTAACTGCATTAGCATCGTCATTTACAGGTTACTTGCTACCTTGGACTGTAATCTCTAAATCTGCGATTGACGTATCAATAGGGTTGCTAATGAACCTCCCTGAACCAATAAATCTATGGATAAAAACGTTAATTAGTGGAACTGGATCTGAACAAGAACTTCTAAGTAGATTTTTCGCTTTCCACGTAGTTGTATTGCCAGCAGTTCTTCTAGTACTCTTTGCAATAAAAATGCATATGTTTGAGGTACATGGTGCTTCAGAGCCTATAAGGAGAAGATTTATGAAAGATGTCCTAGATTATAGAGAAGAAGCTGAAGAAAAAGTTGAGTGGTTCCCAGAAATACTTACATACTACTTAATACTCGTCTTTTCATTTATAGCTGCAATACTTATTATATCAACAATAATTCCATCTGAATTACCTCCAAAATATACTCCCGAAGAAGCAGCTAAGTATACGCCACAGCCAGAATGGTACTTCCTATGGATGTATCAGATATTGAAGATAGAGATATTTGAAGGTGCCGTTGGTGTTAGAGTAGCACTTACACTATTTACGATCTTAGCTTTAATAGTAATATTCTTACCCTTCATAGATAGATCAAAGAAATTAGATATTTGGGATAGACCAGTTCAGATAACAATAGGTATAATTGCTGTAGTCGAGATATTTATATTAACAATTTGGGGTGCATTTACTCCTGGCATGACTATACCGCTTATCGATGCAATAATAATACTAGGAGTACCAGCAGTAGTAATAGCAGGTATCATGTACCTACTGTATAGGAGAGTAAAGAAGATTAGAGCTGGAGAAATAACCTTATTATATGAAAAGTTCATAAAGACTTCTAAAGCTAGATACCTTGCTGAATCATTAATATTTAATCTACTTGTATGTATCTCCGCAGCATCTACAGCAAACATAATTAATTTAAGCTCCCTACATACGTTAACAATACCAGTATTTTCAGCATTATCAGTAATATTAGTATTCTCGATGGCTTTACTAGTGAAGTATTTCGTAGCTAGTTATTGTGTTTTATATAGGATTAAGTCTGGTTGTAAGGGTGTTGTCGCATGAAAATGGAGTATGTTACAGCTATACTCCTAATTATTCAGCTAGCGATACTTTCGTGGATAGCTACGTTAGATCCAGTAACAGAACAAGGCGTAGCTGCCCTACTTATGGCGCTGAACTTTATAATTACAAACATAGTACTATATCTCTATATGAATAGGAATAAGGAGTTCCCAATAAAGAAGCTAGCTCTAGATGAAGAATGGATAGCCATAGGTTTCGCAGTAATATTCCTTGTTATACTACTAATAGTTTTTTTATAAATACCCTAATCTTTTAATCATTCTTAAGATATTATGGCAAACTATTTAAATAAAATTAAGTAAATAGTTCTGGTTGAGTTTAGATGACTGTGAAGATAGGCATAATTGGATGTAAAAAGATGATAGATGAGATATGCCCTGGATGTATTAAGTGCTTTAAAGCACTAAGTGAAAGAAGCGGTAAATTCAGTACATTACCTAATGAAAAAGTTGATGTTATATTTTTAACATCTTGTGGTAGTTGTCCAGGACCAGTAACTATGAAGATAGATTTAATTAATCGCATATTAAAAACTTTTGATGCTAATGTAGATATCATATTTATAGCTACTTGTGTTTTAAGAGCAATAGAGCTTTTTAACTGCCCAATTGATATAGAGGTTTTAAAGTTAACTTTAGAAAGCTTAGGTTATAAAGTTGTTTTAGGAACACATGCATATCCAATATATAAGCTTACCACATAAAAAATAATAATTTTTTGAAGGTCTACTTCATCTATATATTTCCTATATTATGAGTATATATGTAAGTAAATAAGATGTGTAACATAGAGTAACTATTAGCAGAGCTAATGGTGTACGGTATATGGATATACTACTGTATTTTATCGGGGTAATTATGCCATACTTATCAATTGCAATATTCATTGGTGGACTACTCTTTAGGTTATCTAGATGGTTCTCCTCATACTTACCTGTTAGAATACCCTTGACAGATGCTAATGCACCAATAACTAGAACAGGTGTTGTTGCTAGACTTGGTGTAGAATTCGCATCATTCAGAAGCTTACTTAAAGCAAATAAGAAATTATGGTTTTCAGGTTACCTATTCCACGTTTTACTTGGCATTACATTCTTAGTACACCTATTTAATATATACCTATACTCAGGTTTCAGTGATGTTGTAAATAGTATTTGGTTTGATAAACTGGCTACATACTCAGGAATATTATTTACATTTCCACTGGCATACCTAATCCTTAGAAGAATAGTACTTCCACATATTCGCTTAATATCCAAATTATCAGACTATGTAATACTACTTCTATTATTATCACTAGTAATCCTTGGTAACTACATTAGGACATGTGGAGTTATTAATTTAGATGAAGTTAGGAGTTATATGTTAAGCCTAGTATACTTAAATCCAACTTTACCTCCAAACAACATTTACTTCCTACTTCACTATACTCTCGCTATGATTCTATTTATGTACATACCATTTAGTAAGGTTGCTCATTTAATTGGTTGGCTTCTAGCCCCATCGAAGAATATGAGACATATCGCTAGACACAAGAGACATATTAATCCGTGGAATGATGAAATTCCAGGAGAAACTATGACATGGGAAGAGTACTACAAGTTATATAAAGATGAGTTAGATGAGTATGGGCCTGAAGGAGAGAGGAAATAAAATTCTTCCATGATTTTTCTTTATTAGTTTCTTAGCTTAGCTTTTCTAACTGCTTATATTACTGGTTCTGAAGAGTTATATGGTGGTGGATATACAGTATGGAATGTTAGTTTATGGGCTTGCCAAGGTTCTTCAGGTTTAGCTTTTTGCACTTGAGTAATTGCTGGTATAATATTCATTTGACCATTCTCAAGGAAGAATATTTCACCATACCATGGAAAGTAAAACTTTTCTGATAATAGAAGCTCCCTAATTTTTGATGCTTCAAGACATCCACATTTTTCAACTACATGTTTTATTATGTACATACCTGCATATCCACTATAGGCTAGGAAGTCAAATGGTCTTTTATATTTATCCCAGAACTTAGTTGCTAATTTATTTAACGCCTTAGGATCGGGATGTTGCCGATCAGGCCAAAATTCGTTACATATAAATACACCTTCTGCATCTTCTCCCGACATTTCTATAAACGCTAAGGTTTGTATCGCTCCTATACCCAAAATAACTCTAGGATTAAGGCCCTCTTCTCTTATTTGTTTTATTAGCGATACACCATCCTCTAGATATGTAGAGATAACTAGAATATCTGGGTTTTGTATAATTAAGTCCTCTATGATATGCGTAAATACTGGTTTCTTATAGCTATATGCGTGAATCGAGATTATTTCCCAATCTGGATGTGATCTGCTTATAAGTCTTAAGAATCCACCTTTTATAAATGAATGTCCCATCAGCATGTTTTCATACATCGTAGCTATCTTAAGTGAACCCATTGGTTTTATAGTTGGTATAACAATCTTCTCTAAGAACTCTATAGCTAGCTTGTTGAATATAAGAGAGTTTGTCGACATTCTAAAAACATATTTAAAACCTCTTTCTGTAATTTCGTCTGCTGAACATCCAATTGTTATGAAGGGCACTGCGTACTTCTCAGTTACTTTAATTACATTGACTGCTGCGGGACTTAAAAATGTGCCTCTTATGAAATGTACATTATCTGTATTAACTAATTTCTCTGCTAGTTCACCGGCTTTTTCATGGTCCTCGCTAAAATCCTCAACTATCAACTCAATTTTTGCTCCTAATATCCCTCCATTTTCATTAATTTCTTCAACGGCCATTTGACAACCGAATAAGCCAGTTTCTCCATAATACTTAAAACGTCCACTAAGTGGTAAAATAACCCCAACCTTCACAACTTGATTACTCAATTTTCCCGACATAACCATACACCCGATAAATAAATTAATAAACTAAGGCATTTGCAACTAACCTATGCACACCATACACTTTCCACTTAGCTTTATAATGATAAACCAAATCTTTAAGTTGCCTTTTACAATTAGAACATGCGGTAGCTACAATATCAGCTCCAGTTTTTTCGATCTGCTCCACCTTCTTCTTACCAGAAATTTTCATTCTCCACTCCAAGAAATTATTACTATACATTACAGCAATTCCACCACCACCACCACAACAATAATTTAGCTCCCTATTTGGCTCCATTTCAATAAAATTTTGTACACTAGCTCTTAATAATCTTCTAGGCTCTTCAATTAACCCGATGATCCTCGTTAAAAAACATGGATCATGATAAGTCACAAGTTCCTTATTTTTTGTGGGATCCAAATTTAATTTTCCTCTTCTTAAGTATTCATCTGTAAGCTCTAGTATACTTATTATTTCATACTCTCTTGCTTCTGGAACAATATCCTTGAATACTCTAAGTGATAATGTAGCGTGTCCACATTCACCAACAAGTATTTTCTTAACTTCAAGTTTTCTAGCGATTTCAATATGACCTCTAATTATCTGGGATAAATAATCATCACTATAAAATACTCCATAGTTTGATGCATCGTTAAACTCTGAGCATAGAGTATAGTCTACTCCAAGGTAATCTAGTACTTCAATTATACCCATCACATCTTCTAGAAGTCTAATATAATCGGATGCTACGTTTAGTAGTAGATATTCAGCACCTTTCTTATCAACAGGAATCTCTATTTTAAACCCTCTTTTTTCAGCGATTTCCTCTTCCATAAACTTGACAATATCTAAGAAAGCTGCCCTATTCATACTAATAACAGCGCCATACTTTATCTGTCTTAAAGCTCCATATTCATGTAGATCCCTAGGTGCAATATTTAATCTACTTAAGATATCCCTTACCTCTCTAACTATTAAAGCATTATCAACTCTAAATGGACAGAACATACTACACCTTCTACACATATTACAACGATAAATATTCTCTGCTAAAGCCTCTATCTCTTCAGGAGTAATCTCATCTCCCACATTTAAGAAACCTAGAACTCCACGACCCTTTCCATGAATAATCTTCCTTAACAGATTAATTCTATAAAGTGGATTATATATTTCCTCACCAGTAGTTTCATATAAGAAACAGTGAGATACACATAAACCACATCTAGTACATAAATCTAGTGAAGTCTTAATAATTCTATACTTATGCTTAAATTCTTTTCTTAGTAGATCCCGTATATTCTCAGCCGCCCTTTTATAATCTTCAGGTTTATTTGATAATGCTCTATATCCGTCTGATAAAAGCTTCATTACTTAATCCCTTTTCTCACAATCCATCCATTTACAAAATATCCAAATATATGGAAGCATCTGCTGAAGGGAAAGTATATTATATATAGTTGAGCTAGTATACAGTGTAGTATAAAGATAGGGTTTTCTGGTGGTTTTATTGGGTTTAGTGTTGCTAGACTATAAAAGTATTTCAATGCTTCTTCAATCGGAATTACGTTAAATATACGCATGTATACGCCAAGGGTTATTATAATTAGTAGTAAGAGAAGTTCAAAATAGTCTCTAAGTAAGGTAATCTCCCTTACTTCCTTAACTAATATTCTCCTCAATAGGATAAAAATTAGAATTATAGCGGCAATTATACCTAGAAATGTAGTCCATACGGTCAACCAATCTTCTATAAGTGGATATATTGTTCCTCTAAATATTAGAAAAGGGTCGGGTAATAGTAAAGAGCTAAATATGAAAGTTACTACATGAAGCAGAATAAAGAAAAAACTAATATGTAGAAAAAATATTGCTAGCCAGTAAACATCATCTGTTTTATATATTGTCCTAAATGTTACTAACTCTTTTACAATGTCTGCTGCTATACCCCTATTTGTTTTTGGAGTAGGAGATAAAGGCCACTTAATAACCATTGGTACTCTAAACCAAGATATTAATCGATAAATGCTAAATATTATGAAGAATAAAGCAGTTATGTATGGAAGGTAAAAGTATAGGAAATCGAGGAGAACATTAGCCATCATTCCACCTATCTTCTTAAATTGTCTGCTACAAAGTTGATAGCATTGCCTACTAATTCGATCACCCCACCTACCTTTACGTCCATATCATAGTGGATAAAATACTCATCATATGCAGATTTATCTATTGCACATATTAGTGCTAGATAATTTGCTCCAGTAGCTTTAATAGCATCAATTTTTGGCTTAATAGCTTTTAACCTAAGTCTTAGAGTTTCTCCTGTTAGTAATCCACCACCAGCACCACAACATAAAGTTTTCTCCCTATTTACGTTTGGATCCATCTCTACGTAATTATTACAAACCTGCCTAATAACATATCTTGGTTCCTCAATTAAACCCATGACACGTGCAGGATTACATGAATCACTAAATGTAACAACATACTTATCGTTTTTACTTTTATCAACGTCTAATCTCTTATGTTTAAAGAGGTCAGCAACAAACTCCATAATATGGACAACTTTTGTTGC
>Ga0190366_1000230_pt1 | contig 12656 bp, 10 predicted proteins | sample 487218910_MG_FD_169990 | JGI IMG/M metagenome (GOLD analysis project Ga0190366, IMG submission 169990) | Hydrothermal vent microbial mat bacterial communities from Southern Trench, Guaymas Basin, Mexico - 4872-18-9-10_MG | ecosystem: Environmental > Aquatic > Marine > Hydrothermal vents >...
TTGAGTTTAATGTTTAGTAGAGAATTTTATGTTTGGTTTTTCTATATCTGGTTTTTCAGTTTGAGATGGAACTTCTAGGATCTGAGGATCCTTATAGTGATTGATGGTTTTGGTGTAAGGGATATAGAGAATATTATTGCTAGTCTTGTGAATGGTGATCTTCCGGGATTTGGCCTTGGTTATTGTATTTTCCGTCCTTATTTCTTAAGTCTAAAATTATTTACCATATATTACAATTATATAATATTGTATTGATTCTTGATATTTAAATAATATTGCTAGCATAAATTCCTTATCTTAATCTTAACTAAGTCATACTTCTCTATTAACTATTTTTGTTGTTTTGTGGGTGTATGGTGGTCGACAGTGACATAAATAGGATAATCTCGCTTTACCTACTCCGCCCTTAACCCCCAACTAACCTATTTCTCTTTTACCAAATCACTTGATTATCCTAATAGATCCTTAAAATATTATGTCTTAGCAAAAAGTTTTGAACAGCTTTTAATTTTTTAGTTAAAATAATGATATACTAAATTTATAATTGGTATGCAGCTACAGGTTAAGGTTGGATGCTGTGGATATCCCGTCAGTAAAGTAAAGTACTATGAAAATTTTGATGTAGTGGAAATTCAGTCTACATTTTATAAGTTACCTAAGATAGAGACTGCTATTAAGTGGAGGGAAGAAGTGCCTGCGAACTTTGAATTCATAGTTAAAGCATGGCAAGCTATTACTCATCCATGGGGTACTCCAACGTGGAGAAGATATGGGAAAACACCACCTGGAAAATTGGAGAACTATGGTTTTTTAAGGTATACTGAAGAAAATATAAAGGCTTGGAATATGACAGTTGAAATTTGCAAGGCATTAAAGTGTAGTAAGGTTGTGATACAGCTGCCTCCTAAATTGATTTTATCAGAAGACAATATTGATGAAATTAAACAATTTTTAGGATATACTTTGAAGAGCGGTTTAAGGATTATTGTTGAACCTAGGCATCAATCTTGGAATAATGAAGAGATTAAGAGATTTTTTAAGGAAAAAGGCATTGTTCACTGTGTTGACCCATTTAAGGATAAGGACTGGGGAACAGGAGACTTTCACTATTATAGACTTCATGGGATTAATGGTTATAATTATAGTTATAAGTATACTGACGATGATTTAAGGTATCTTGTTAGGATAATATCTAGCTGTGAAAAGGATGTCTATGTAATGTTTAATAATAAGTTTATGTTTGTAGACGCGATAAGGTTCAAGGAGATTATTAAGTGACTCTATCGTATTCCTTCATCACTATTGGTATCTCATTAATCAAGTCACTAGCTGTAAAGTGTAAACCATATTTTACAAATGTATTTTCACTACATTTACTACTTATATATGCAGCTGCTACTGCGGCTTGAGATGCACCGATACCCCTTGATAATATACCAACAGTTAACCCTCCGAGGATATCGTCTATTCCATTAATAGAAAACTTTGCACTTCCTGTATAGTTTACATATGTTGAAGTACCATCCGATACGATATCCGCTGCTTCATCTCTTTGTAATATGGTCAACCCATATTCATCAGCATTCTGAGATACAACTTTAATTTTATCTCTTAGTTCACCAGATAATTTATCCTTAAATATTCTGAAGAATGATCCTCCATTAGTAATTATTACGCTTCCACTACCTTTTAGATATTTAATAACTTCTGGGTATAGAGCTCCGGAATATAACACTACGTTTATATTCATATTCACCAGCTTGTATGCTAATATCCCTATTTCTTTTTTTATACCAGTTAGCCCTGGACCTATTAATGCAGCATTAACTGATATTTTCCTTCTCTCAATTAATTTCAGTATTTTATTTACAACACCTTTTGTAATTTTTAGGTCTGGTAATGGAATAATTACTGCATCTAGGAGTACAGACCTTGCTGGAATTACTAGAGGTTTCGGAATAGCGAGATATAAAGCTCTTAATCCTGTTCTTAAAGCTGCAAGTGAAGAAAGAAGTGGTGGAGCATGATAAAGAAAACTTCCACCAACTATAATTACTTTTCTAACCATATTATGCTGAAAACTCTTACGTGACATAATGTATTTAATATCATTCTCTGTTACTATTTTATACCTCACCTTCTAACACCAATACCTCATATATGTGTTATACTTAGAATAATTAATTTCATGGGTATGCTAAAAATTCTCGGAAATTTAGTTTTAGTTAAAGGTGATGTTAAGGTTGTAATGATATAAAAGAATATAGAGAGATATTAAACGATTGAGAAATTACATGCGTTCATATGTCATAACTTTACATATATATTTACTTATCTAAATCACTTTTATTATGGCAGTATAGCTGTCATAATATTTTATAGTGGTGACCTAGATAATAATAAGGATGAGGAAGTTGAAAGGAGGAAGAAGTTATGACGATAGTAGAGCCAAGCTTACCTAATAAAGAGAAAGATATGAGTAAATGGTATGATGAAGTTCTTTCCAGAGCAGAGTTGATAGACATTAGGTACGGAGTTAAAGGGTTTATAGTCTATAGACCATACGCTATGGAGATAATTAAAAGAATTTATGATGCATTTGAAAAGGAGTTAGAGAAGTATAATCATAGGCCAGCGCTATTTCCTGTAGTTATACCTGAAAAAATGTTAAGGAAAGAGTCAGAACACATTAAGGGATTTGAGGGTCAAGTTTTTTGGATTACACATGCAGGGTATAGTCCGCTAGAAGAGAAACTAGCTTTAAGACCTACAAGTGAAACCGCAATATATCCAATGTATAGCTTATGGATTAAGAGCTATAAAGATTTACCGGTTAAAATTTACCAGTCTGTTGCTGTGTATAGATATGAAACTAAAGCAACAAGACCATTATTACGTGGTAGAGAATTTCTCTGGATCGAAACACATGATGTATTTCGAAATAAGGAGGAAGCGATAAGGCAGATTGAAGAGGACTCTGAGATTTTTAGGAGGATAACCTATGAAGAGCTTTGTATACCATTTTTACATTTAAGGAGAGAAGAATATGATAAATTTGCGGGAGCAGTTGCTTCATATGCCTTTGACTGTTTACTACCAGATGGTAGGGTATTACAAATAGGTACTACACACTATCTTGGAACAAACTTCGCTAAGGCATTTGAGATAATATACCAAGATGCTGATGGGCAGCATAAGCATGCCCATCAGACATGCTTTGGTATAGGAATTTCCAGACTATTAGCTGCATTAATACTGATTCATGGCGATGAATTTGGATTAATACTGCCATTTTCATTTGCACCAATACAAATAGTGATTATCCCCATACCAAAGAAGGGGTATGATCACGAGAAGATACATAACTATTGTCTATCTATAGAAAAAATGTTGAGAGAAAAGGGGTATCGAGTTGTATATGACCAGAGTAAGAGAACACCCGGTGATAAATACTATTATTATGATATGAGGGGAGTTCCTATTAGAATTGAAGTTGGACCGAAGGAAGTTGATAACAATATGGTTACATTATTCAGAAGAGATAAGAGGGAGAGAATTACTATAGCTAAAGAAGAACTATGCACAAAAATTGAGGAAATCTCAGAGGAAATTAAAGAGATTTTAAGAAAAAGAGCGGAGAATAAATTGAAAAGTAACATTGTAGAAGCGAATAGCTTAGGTGAGTTACTAGAGTACGTTGATAAGAAGATACCGATAATAAAGGTACCTTTCTGCGGCCGTAGAGAATGTGCTGAAGAATTAGAGGGAGAAACGCTTGGATATGAAACAAGAGGGTATGTAGAGGGAGAGAAAGCTGAGGGTAAATACTGTATAATTTGTGGCAGGGAAGCACACCACATTGCATATTTAGCAAAAGCATATTAGCCCAGATTTCTAAGCTATTCTTTAACTAATTTAATCAATTTTGTAACTTTCTTAAGTGATTTTTAAAGTATCATAAGAGTTTATTCTTTCTGGCTATATGAAGAGAATTAAAAATGAGATATTGCGTAAATAAATAGAGGAGTATTGAGTTGAAGTAATTACCACGGAGTCTTTTAAAAACAGAAATAAAAATAAGTAATAATGCTAGTGATTATTTATGTGAGTAGAGAACTTAAGAGTATTATTGATAAAATTCATGAAATTTGTTGTAGAGTAAATGCTACAAAGGGAGATATACTTTTGCTGTTACGATTATTATACGATGAGCATATGGGTAGATATAAGCTTATAGAGAAAACTGGATTAAGTGAAGCTACTATTAGAAGTCTTCTTAGCCATCTAAGACGTTTAGGGTATATTGAAAAGGTGAATAGAGCTCATTCTCTAAGTAAAACTGGTAAGGCATTAATAGAGGAATACTTACGTCTAGTTAAGGATGAAGGATATATGAAAACTCCATTTAATATCGGTAGGTACACATATTTTATTCATGCTTCAGGATTATCGTCTAATGTTAGAACGGGTATTGAACAGCGTGATAAGGCAATTATAGTTGGTGGTAAGGGTGCGATAACTCTTATTTACAGAAATAAGCAGCTATTATTCCCAGATTCTAGAGAAAAAGTTTCAGAGTATTATCCAGAGTTCGTGAAATCAGTCTTATTGAGTTTTAATCTTAGCGATGGCGACGTATTATTGTTTGTTGGTGCTGATGATAAAGCTAGAGTTAGAAGCATCGCATATGATGTATTATTAACTATACTATAGAAGATCACTACTATAGATCACTGTTGGTAGTGAACAAACCATCAGAGTTAAATTTAAAAATATTTTTGTTTTAGGAGACTAGTTTAAAATTATGACTTATGTGTGAGTGAAAATGAGGAAGGTTATCGGTAGAGGTACCTGGATTGATAAAGTTGCACATAAGTTGATCGAAAGAGAAAAGAAGTTAGGCAGAGATTTATCTTTAATTAGGACTGAAAGTGGATTAGGCGCTTCTGGAATACCGCATGTTGGTAGTATGGCTGATGCCGTACGGTCTTACATGGTAACATTAGCGCTTAGAGATGTAGGATATAATTCAGAGACAATAGCGTTTTCAGACGATATGGATGGTTTAAGAAAAGTTCCTGAGGGGTTACCTAAGTGGCTGGAAGATTATCTTCTTCAACCGGTATCATTAATTCCTGATCCATTTGGATGCCACTCCTCATATGGAGAACATATGAGTTCATTGCTCAGGGAAGCTCTTGATAAGGCTGGTATAGATTACGTTCATATGTCTGGATATGAGATCTATAAGAAGGGATTGATGCGAGATATTATTAGGGAAATACTGCTAAGACACGTTGAAGTAGGCGAGATTATTTATGATGAGTTAGGGCAGGAAAAGTTTAGAAAGCAGCTACCATATTTTCCGATTTGTAAGAATTGTGGAAGGATATACACCACTGTTGCTTACGAGTTTGATGAAAAACGTAATCTAGTTAGGTATAAATGTGTAGGCACAGAAATTAAGGGTAAGTGGTATGATGGATGTGGATACGAGGGATTAGCTGATATCTCGAAGGCTGATGGGAAGTTAGCATGGAAAGTCGAGTTTGCAGCAAGGTGGAAATTTTTAGATATTAGGTTTGAAGCATATGGTAAGGATATAGCAGATTCTGTAAAGGTTAATGATAGAATATCGAGAGAAATATTATCATATGAACCTCCACTGCATGTTAGATATGAGATGTTTTTGGATGTTAGTGGAAGAAAAATTTCAAAGTCTACTGGAAGAATATTTACACCACAATTATGGTATAAGTATGGGACACCTGAAAGTCTACTACTCTATCTACTTAAAAGGTTTGTTGGTACAAGAAAAATTTCATTTGACACTGTTGTTCATATGATGAGGGAATTAGATATGTACAGAGATGTTTATTATGGAAAAATTAAAATTGAGAATCCACTTCAAGAGATAAAAATTAAGGGGTTACTTGAATATGCATATAAACTAGGGCCGATACCCCCTGTAAAAGTACCATATAATTTAGTGTTATCGTTGGCGATGGTTGCACCGAAAGATATTGAGAAAGAGTTCATATCTAAGCGATTAATCAAGTATGGATATAAAGTTGATGAGGAGGTAGAGGAGATAATCAACTATGCAGTTAATTGGGTAAGGGATCATGGTCCACCTCCAGAAGTCACAGCTGAGGTCCAGTTATCCAAAGTTGAGAAGGAGGCAGTAAAGGAGTTAATTAAGGAGATATCAACATTAGGTGAGGGTGAAGAGATACAAGGAAAAATTTTTGAAGTAGCCCGGAAGTTTAGCATTTCGCCTAGAAGATTCTTTAAGATACTCTATCTAATGATACTAGGCAAGGATAGTGGACCGAGATTAGGACCTTTAATTGCAGATCTAACCGTCAAGAGAACAGTCAAAATACTAGAGAAATATGTTAGCTAGCTTAATCTCCCTAAGTTATTAGCAACCTTTTTTAAAGTAGGAAGGAAGAATTCAGTCATATGGTTAGTGCCCCCGCCGGGATTTGAACCCGGGACCCCCGGCTATCTACATAGTACCGCAGGCCGGTGCCATAATCCGGGCTAGGCCACGGGGGCCTATATACCTCTACAATAAACTTAGGTATAGACTTAATTATTTGAATATTTAGCTTTACAGAAATAATAATAACTGTAAGGTATTATCATTACATCTTTTTTAACTTATCAAAACTTAAAACAGTTAATAGTAATTTCACTTAATATTTTAGCTACCGTCACTATCAGTGAAGATACCTTCATTATACCAGTAAATTCGTGTATACCCGATTTTGTTTTTATTTTGACTAAGAATCTCCATTAATTTCTTTATGCAGTCATTTGTCGCTCCAATATAAAATAGGTGACTTTTGTCTTTAGTGTCTGTAGCTCCAAACTTTGGGATATACTCAAATTTTTCTATTAAGATACGCGCAATTGCAGATTCGATCTTAAATGTACTCTCTAATATAATTGCATTGATCACTTTATATTTTATTGTTAAATAGTCAATATGCCACTTCACCTTCTTGGATTTTCTGAAATGCCTTTTTATTCTGTAAAGCATATTTCTCATAGCGGAACCTACATATACATAGTATCCAGGCTTAATCTTTACAGTCTTATTGGCGAATGTAATCTGGTTATCGCCTATATATAGTATTAGCACATATGCTCCTTTCATATTAAGCCCACGGTTGAACAATAATAAGTGAGACTAATAAAGATATCAGAGGAGGCAATATAAATTGAACATATTTCAAGCTTCCAGAAATTGTTTTTGCTAGAAGAGTAGAAGATACAAATACTCCGAGAATTAGTATGTTTATGCTAGTTGAAAGTGCAATTCTATATACATCTAGAGATAACCAAAGTATAGGGAAATTAGATGTAATTACCAACTTTAGTAGTTCATTTATAATCTTTATACTGTAAACTCCAATTGATGGTATTACAACAGCCATTATTATCGGCAATATCGAGGACTCCATTATTCTTCTCTTTACATATGTATAGCTATCAAAAACCCTTCTTAATCTAATTATTTCTCTTAAACCTCCACCTATAATTAGAATTTCATTTATGATTTTAAATATCAGATATACTAGTCTTGAATGAATATTTATTTTGTTAATTATTTCATCTGGATCTAAGCCCTCATACAATCCTCCTCGATATGACAATATTATTTTTTTAAAGCTATTTGGATATCCGTCAACGTTCAACTTATCTATGATATTCTCTAGAGAATATCCGTGTCGTAACCATTCCTCAGCTGATTCTAAAAAGAGTTGTGTACCGTACTCCTCTTCTCTAACTACCTTCCATAGCTTTAAACCGTAGATGGATATAGGTAATAGTGCAATAATAATTGCTATCATTATACTTAATGATAGATGAATAATTATTCCAGGGGATAGTATTAGGAAAAATAGATATATAATTATTGATACTATTGATATAACAATAATATATATTGGATATTTAGTGGCGAATCCTGTTTGATGAGGAAATTTACCATCGATAATTATATATACTAATAATCCAATCAGCGGGATTATAATATAGAGTATATATGAGAGTCTATGTAGTGTACTTACGTCCATGATAAAACCTGTTAGTGAGATAAGGATAGGGGATAATCCAAATATAATTAATATAATTTCTAGGTTTGAAGAAATATTTTTCCATGTTATGTCCCATTTATCTCGTAGTTCATTAATTTTCTTATCTAGCCTATCTATAAAAAATGTTGCTATATCCCCACCAGTATACTTAAAGTTAATAAATTGAACAATGAGGTTCTTAAACTCCTCTGATGGATGATAACTAGTTTCTTGAATAGCAATATCATCGATACTTTTCTCGCCAAGCTCTGTCTTAATAATCCATAACCTTAATTCAGAGACAATCACAGAAAGAATATCACGAAATCTTGTAACTAAAGCTCTAAATCCTGCTTCAATCTTATCCATCGATGCATATATCGACATAACTGTTAGGAAGGGTATGAGATCTCTATTAATTCTGTTTCTTCTATCGACTTTTAGTAAATTTAAGTAAACATTTACAATTACAGGAGGCAAGATAAAGGGAATTACTAGAAGTATAGTGGCAAGTAGTAAGTTAAGTTTATTTATAAAAAATAAATAGGATGTTGTAAGTAATGATAATACTATTGATATAGATAATATTTTTACTAGCTGAACTTTAAGTAGGTACTTATTAATTACTGGATAATATTTTGTAGGATTATTTATGTCGACTCCAAAAATTAATAGAACGTAATCTAATATGCTTGATTCTACAATACGTATCTTAACATACCACTTTATTTTATCGATAGCTGAGAATTTATTAGTATGCTTTAAGCTTCCAAATACCCTCGACATATTCATAACCTCCGGAGTAGAATAGTCTCAATCTTTCAACAAGCTCAATAGCCTTAAAGACCTTTAATTTAACTAGATATTCAATAAAACTTTTTCGTTTAACAAGCTCACTTTTAAAATTATCTACAGACCTACTCTCTGCCCTTAAGGTGCTAGTATTATTAATGGCATGTACCCATCTATCCCCTATAAACTTTACTATAGATTTCCACGAATTACCACTATTTTCATACACTGTTAGTACTTTACGTTGTAGAATATTTCCAGCGTTTACTTTACCCATAAGTACAACCGCGTCTATTAGATTAATCATATAATCATCAAGTGAGATTGGATGGCTTTTTAATCTAGCTATTAATGAGTTAATTCCGTCTGCGTGAAAAGTGGTTAAGCAGCCATGTCCTGTTGCAGCACCTTGAAATAATAGTTTAGCTTCTTCCCCTCTACTTTCTCCGAGAATTAAATAATCACCCCTCTCTCTCAAAGCTAACTTGACTAAATCAAAAATATCTATAGAATCTTCAGTGGTTCCTAGTGGTCTAGTGACAAGCGGTTTCCAGTTATCAATATAGTTTAAATTTAGCTCTTGGATATCCTCAATAGAAATTACCTTTGAATTTGGCGGTAACATGTATGCTAGTGCATTTATTAATGTAGTTTTTCCCGTACTTGAAGCACCTATTACGATTATAAAGCCTTTATTCTCAACTAGTAGCCATAAATATGCCGCAGTTAACGGATCAAGTGTGCCTAGTGCAATTAATTCCGTTAATGTATATGGATCACTACGGAATTTTCTAATTGTAAAGCTACTTCCCTTTGGTGTGACCTCTTTTTTCCACGTAGCTGTTAATCTATACCCCTCTGGTAGGATTGCTTCAACCATCGGTTTTAGTATACTGACTGTTTTACCAGCACGATAAACGAGCTTTCTTATTACGATATCTAATGCTCTTTCATCGTAAATGATATTAGTAATAGCCCAACCATTCTTGTTATACCTCTTGTGCCACACTCTAATTGGCATACTTGGAGATACACATGATATATCCTCTACATCAGGGTCTGATAATGGTGTTGATAGTTCTCCATAACCAGCATAGTATAGTATTACATAGTACTCAATAGCGTCTTCTAAGCCTTTAACCCTACTACTTACATTTAAGTATCTCTGGAAAGTTTGTAAGAAGCATTTAACAGGATCTCTAACATACTCATCAGTGTAATCAATATACTTCTTAAGTATATTGATTATCCTAAGTGCTTCATTTTTTATTTCTACTGAATATGGATCTCTTATGTAGTAATATGTAAAACCATCACCTTGATATATGTCTACATAGCTGATTACATTATACTTAGTCCCTGATCTAGTTACCCATGTTTGTTTTACTTCATATGAATCTATTAGATCAAATTTTAAATCTTGATTATTGAAGAAGTTTAGTTTTTTATTAATCATTCCAATCATTGCTGATCAACTTTTGAAAAGCGTATTCCTTGCGGAGAATTAATAAGAGCCCACACCACTAAATTATCCGATAACCAGAGCATCTCAGTATTATAAACTATGTTATTTATTGTTCCACTTAATCGTTTAAGTAACTTTACAGAATTTTCACATAAACTGTATACTCCAATATAGTCGAGCCTTACGATAACATGTGAAGAGTCGTAAATCCCGTTTTGGATCCAGTTCTTAATATTTAAGTAATCATATGATATACTGTATGTTGTAATTTTTTTAGGGATAAAGTATAGTACACTATCTATTGATAAAGAGAATTCTTGATTAGACGCTATTGAATAAATAGTGCTATTAATAATATAATCGACCGCTAAGCAACTATCCCTATATCCCGGCCCATAATGTACAGCAAAAGTCGATACTGAATATATAATACCGATTCTACGCACACTTACTGATATTGTGTAGGTATCAGTACGGTATCCTAATAAATTACCTGCTATGATATTGTCCGTATCTTCACCATGTAAACTTGCTAATGGGTAAGAAATATAATCCTCACTCGCGATTGTTACTCTAAATATCACCTTTGTATTGGTATAATCGACTAGTGCTACTACGTCAAGGTTCGGCTTCTCATAATAATCTGCTACTATTTCTGTTGATGAGAGATGAGTTATAGCTCCATTTTTATTTTTGATAATTGTAGCTTTGAGATAAGAGGGGGACTCGTGCTTAATCCTAACAGCATAATACTCAGTAGGAGAGACAGCGGCAAAAATCACGTCAACATAATGTGTATCTACTGATGGTTCAGAACTGTAATCATAACTAATCGAAATACGAGTATGAAGAAGTACATGCTTAATGGTTTGAAGTTCTGTTATATTATAAATAGCATAGCCGTCTGAAGAAATCGTGAGAGGATTATTTTCATCCCCAAAATATGCATTATATAACTGCCAGTTCTGCCGCTCCTCAGGCTGAACTTCCCCCCATAGTTTATCAGGTGTTATAGACGGATAACCTGATATTTCACAGTTATATTTTTCATCATCATTTATCTTATAAATAACGTTACATGATAAATACTGAGTAGTGACAGATGATGGAATAATTATCTTTGATACTACATATACAGCATTATTTGGATCTAGCAACACCTTTGTTATTATGCCCTCTGGAATTACAATAATTTTATTCCACTTAAGCTGTCCATCAGAGAATCTAAATACATGTGTAGCTTGTACACTAATTCCAGACTCAGTAGTAATATTTCCAATATTATAGATTATTAGTTCATCTTTTACCCAAAAAGCTTTAAGTGGCTCATCAAATATAGACTCAAATTTTATAATGTTTCCGTCACTTCTTAGAAGTAACCCCTTATTGATGTAAGAGATAATAATATAGTTATATCCAATATAAAGAACATTACTAAAAGTACTATTTAACGGAATAATTTTACCAGAGATTATGGCTACTCTGATTCTTCCATAATTATCTGGCGTTATAATAACATTATGGTCACCAGATGAGTATGTATTAATTGATATTATTTCCCCGCAAGTCGAGTTAAATACAATATATTGATCAATATCGGTAAGTTCAATTATAGCTATATTATTACCTATTTTATATACGTCTGGATCTGCTTCACTGTTGAAGTTAAGATTATTTATGTTTGTTGATTCCGTGGATAATGTAGACCCATAATTTTTTATCCATGAATTTACTTTAAAGATATTTCCAAGTGATGTATACACTATAATTTCATCATTGTCTTTAATATTAGCTAGTTTGATATTAAGAAGGTCCCCTGGCTTTAATGTCAGGTTTAAAGGTATACGTTCCTTTAGCCCTTCATTATTTAAAATTAGTATACCATTTATCTTAGATGCTTCACCCCATATATTTTTGACTATTAAAGTAGCATTTTCGGGGTTATATGATACGAGAAGATTTTCCCTGTTTTTTTCCACTTGCTTTTTAATGGCATTTTCAACTGACATATTATAGACATCTCTCTTGATCTCGAGATACCAATATGCTCCCATAATTGATAGAAATAGTGTGAGTATTAGAATGAAGCTAAATATGTTTGATAGCCCTCTTTTCATTATATGCTCACCTCCAATGGAATTTTTAAACCAGAACTTGATAAAATATATATATCATGTATTTCAGATGAATACGTTATATTAAGTAAATATAATTTTTGAGGGAAGATGATGTTAGTATAAGATCCGGTTTCTAGGTCTATTATCTTATATGACTCAATTAAGTCATGATTTACAATAATGCCTGTTACAGTT